>Ga0265294_10007717_pt1 | contig 12698 bp, 7 predicted proteins | sample MunlanPumphouse3_FD_192504 | JGI IMG/M metagenome (GOLD analysis project Ga0265294, IMG submission 192504) | Groundwater microbial communities from a municipal landfill in Southern Ontario, Canada - Pumphouse #3 | ecosystem: Environmental > Aquatic > Deep subsurface > Groundwater | place... | reverse complement strand
AGACCTGTACAATTTTTTTGAAAAGACACCCGATAATCTTTTGTGGAATGACTACTACAACCACGCCAACGAGCCGGTTCACTTCGTACCATTCCTGTTCAACAAGTTGGGCGAACCATGGATCACCCAAAAATGGAGTAGGCATATTTGTAAGAACGCATATCGTAACGAAGTAGAAGGAATGGTAGGTAACGAAGATGCCGGGCAGATGTCTGCATGGTATGTATTGACAGCATCGGGCCTTCATGCTTCCTGCCCCGGAGATACAAGATTAGAGATTACCAGTCCGGTGTTCGACAAGATAGAATTCAGACTCGATCATGATTACGCCCCCGGAGAGAAGTTTACAATCATAACTCACGACAATTGTTCGGAAAATATATATATCCAGAAGGCAGTACTGAACGGAGAAGAGCATAACAAATGCTATCTTGATTTTTCTGATATTGCGCAAGGAGGTGTTTTGGAATTATATATGGGAAGTAGTCCCAATAAGGAGTGGGGTAGATGATTATTTTAAACATAGTTAATCAGAAATAAGTGTAGCATTTTTAACTAAATTATTTATGAAAATGAAAAGAAAACAGAGAACGGATGCACTAGGTGTGTTTCCCAAAATTATTGAATTGATGTTGGTGTTGGCGCTGCTACTTTGTGGCGGAGTTGAGGCGAAAGCATCTTCAAACCTCCTTTCACAACAAATTGAAAGAACTATTTCTGGAGTAGTAACGGATGAGAACGGTGATACTGTAATTGGTGCGACTGTTGTTGTGAAAGGAACGACAATAGGTACCACCACCAATATCGACGGCGCATTCTCTTTAAGAATACCTTCAAATGCTCAAACGCTGCAGATATCGTATGTGGGTATGGTGACCGTTGAGATAACCATCGGTGATAAATCACAGTACAATGTGGTGATGAAATCGGATGCTGTTCTGATGGAAGATCTGGTAGTAATCGGATATGGAACCCGCTCAAAAAAAGATATGTCCATCGCTGTGAGTTCTGTAAAAAGTGATGAATTGAACGAACGCCCGTCTGCCTTTAACATTATGCAAGGCATAGCCGGAAAAGTGGCAGGAGTAACAAACGTATCAATGTCAGGGAGGCCAGGTGGTTCCTCTTCCCTCCGCGTTCGTGGAATGGGTTCCATCAATGCAGGTAAAGACCCTATCTATGTACTCGATGGCGTAATTGGCGTTGATCCCAATATCATCAACTCAGCGAATATTGCATCGATAGACATTCTTAAGGATGCAGCTGCAACAGCTATGTATGGTGCTCAAGGGTCAAACGGAGTTGTGCTTATTACCACCAAGAAAGGTGAAAAAGGCAAAGGCTCCATTACCTATGATGGTAAGATGGGATTCGGCTTTATGAATCGTAAACTCGGTATGTTGGATGCCGATGAATATATGGAAGTACAACGCCGCAGCTACGCTTACAGCGGACAAACTATGCCTCATCTTTCCACAGCCGACGAAAAGCTCTTCTTCTATGCTAAGGATGCTTCCGGCAACTACCAGTATGATGAAAATGGGCTGCTTATTGCTTCGCCCAAATATAACACAGACTGGCAGAAGGAAATGACTCGCATGGCTATTACCAATGACCACATTGTATCTTTTTCTTCGGGCAACGAGGACACAAGTGTTTATTCGAGTGTTGCTTACCAGAACTATGAAGGAGTGATGAAAAGTTCTGAGTACGAGCGTTTCTCGGGCACTGTGAATGTAAACAGCCGGATAAAGAACTGGCTCCGCGTTCAGGTTGTAGGAACCATCGGTAGTCAGAAGGGCAACAACAACGATATGGAGAATTCTTTTGGTCAGGGTGCGGTCCGTAATATGATAGAGATGCCACCCATTGTACCCGTCAAGTACGAAGACGGCACCTGGGGGCGAAAGGGAGACTATAAATTTTCAGAAGAAGGAGAGAATCCACTGCTGCTGCTACAGGACAGAAGGGACGAATGGAAATCAAACTTCTCCGTGTTCAGCCTCAATTCCGTTCTCGACTTAACCAGGAATCTAACGTTGACTGTTCAGGGAGACTATCAGCAGAGTAACAGAAAGGGGATGAGTTATGCCAAAGCAGGACTTCTGGATGTAAGCGAAAACAATGGAGGCTACGCGGATATCAGTAATTCCGATAATCAGAAACTCACCAGCGAAAACTACTTTACCTATACCGATGCGTATTTCGAAGGACAACTCAATTCTAACTTTGTGCTGGGTGCCAGTTGGTATTATAATCGCAATGAAAGTTCATCCTCGGGTTCCGAACAATATTTCGATGACTCGTTTGATTATCACAACCTTTCGGCAGGAACAACATGGCACGAACCCAAATCGGGGATGAATCAGAATACGATGAATTCATACTATTTCCGGATGAATCACAGCTTTCGCGACAGGTATTTGTTGGGTGTTACATTCCGTGCTGATGGTGCTTCAAACTTTGGTATGAACAACAAGTACGGATACTTCCCGTCTGTATCTGCCGGATGGCGTATTTCGGAAGAACGTTTTTTCCAACCTCTCCTCAATGTGGTAAGCCAGGCCAAACTGAGAACAAGTTACGGTGTAGTTGGTAACGCCTCCATACCTAATTACAGAACCATTTCACAATACGGAAACGGATCTACCATTTTCAACAAGGAGCTCACGTCGTATGTAACGCTGAGCAATTTGGGTAACAAAGATCTCAAGTGGGAATCATCACGACAGTTTAATGTTGGATTAGATCTCAGTTTCTTCAACAATCGGTTAGAAGTAATCATGGATTATTATACCAAGTCAACCCGAGATCTGTTGTTTGAGAAACAGATACCCATTACGACCGGATATGCCACTACATGGTCGAATCTTGGAGAGATTCAGAACAATGGTTTTGAAGCCACTATCACGTCACGAAACATTCATACAAAAGATTTTATGTGGGTGACAGATCTTGTGTACTCCACGAACAAAGTGAAAACAATAGATATAAACGGAGAAACCATTGATACAGGGAATAATACCATCGCACGTGAGGGCATAGATTGGGCATCGTATAGCATCTATAAAAGACTGGGTACATGGAGTCTTGCAGAGACAGAGGAAGCAGCCAAGTATGGTAAAAAACCCGGTGATATCAAGTACGAAGATGTGAACGGAGACTATAAGATCGACGAAGAAGATCGTCAGTTAATGGGAACCGGTAGGCCGAAAGGAAACCTCACCATGGTGAATACGTTTACCTACAAGGGTTTATCGTTGATGGTTGACCTGAATTATGTATATGGCTTCAAGATTATGAGTATTACCCACTCCATGGGTGAAAACCGACCGTTGTACAGCAACAGTGTGAAAGATATACTTAAAGCATGGACACCCGAGAATCAAAATACGATGGTTGCCGCTCTACGTTTACCGTCTGATCCCTTCTTCGGAGAAAACGAAAAAGATTCGTATATGCTTCATAAAGGGGACTTCCTCCGAATCAGAAACGTTGTACTTTCCTATGCACTCAATCCTAAAATGCTTAACTGGCTTGGTGAAGTAAACAACCTCTCTTTGGGAGTATCTGTTGAAAACCTCGCATTGTTAACCAAGTACCCCGGATACGACACAGAAATGGGAGCATTTAGTACAGACAACGGACAGAGTATCGACTTCTACTCATATCCTCGTCCCACAACCGTTACTGCTAATATAAAGATTACATTTTAAGTAATTAGAAAATAAATATTTAAATCAAATGAAAAAAATATATTCAAATATAAGCTGGCTCATTGTCCTGGCGGTCATCATCACTTCCTGTGACTCTTTTCTGGAAGAAAAGCCAAAGACATTTCTGAATCCCGATTCGTATTACCAGAACGATAAACAGGTCTTGGCTGCGGTGAACGGTATATATACCTTTGTTGACGATATTATGGACTCGGATATTGAGCCCGGTTCACAAAGTTTCATCTTTATGGAATTCATGCACGGATACGGTGAACGTATGCGCGGATCAGGTACACAAGACCTCTCCCAGGCCAATAGCCTGCTTATTGCGGACAACAACAGTTATGTGCAGAGATTCTGGGAAACAGCATACAGGGCCATCGAGAATTGCAACAGCATCATCGAAGGGATAGAAGGTATGCCGGAAGGGTCGATCAGTGAATCCAAAAAGAACCAGTACCTGGGCGAGACCTATTTCCTCCGTGGTTACTTTTACTTCAACCTTGTTAGACTCTATGGACCGGTGCCACTGAAGCTCACACCTACCAAAGATGTAATAAATACTGAAATTGAGTTATCATCCATAGAAGCCGTTTACACTCAGATTGATGCGGATATGACAAGAGCCGGAGAACTGATGGAAGAGCAGGAGTGGACAAGCACCAGTGGCCGTGTAACCAAAGGAACTGTGAAGTCTATGCACGCAAAGGTTTTACTTACCATGGCCGGATATCCTCTTCAAAAGGGAATCGAATACTACACCAAGGCTTATAATAAGGCAAAAGAGGTATATGAGAGTGGGAAATTTACACTGTTTGGCAGTTATGAAGAGTTGAGAACCGTTGAAAACGCCGGAGAAATTATATGGTCCATTCAGAGAGAGGCTGACAATGCAGGTAGTCCTCTCCATGGTGCCCTGTTGGCTTATCCGGCACCGGTAAAGGCCGTCTCTGCAAGTGCCGCCTACGGTGGGGCAATCACGGTTACCCAGATGTTCTTCGATACGTATCCCGAAAGTGATAAGCGCAGAGAAGAAAGAAAATTCTATTATACCCAGCAGGAAGCACTTGATCAATCGGGCATGGTTGATATGGGCAGGCTCTATATTTATAAGTACTGGGACCAGAATGCCGCTGAAGTTGGAAAATCAGGCGCCAACTTTACCCTCTTAAGATATGCTGATGTGCTGTTGATGATGGCAGAAGCAAAAGCACAGGCCGATGGAGGAACCACCACTGATGCTAATGCCATTGAAGCATACTACACCGTCAGAAAACGTGCATTACCTCAGGAAGTGAAACCCACATCCCTTACTGCAGATAAGGTGTTACAGGAACGTTTCTGGGAGCTTGCTTTCGAAAATCAGACCTGGTATGATATGGTGAGAACGCGAAAAGCTTTACATGCTGTCACCGGCCAGATGGTAAACATGATCGGATACCAGACCCCGAGTCATACAGCACCATTTACAGAAGCGAGTTTGCTATTGCCATACCCGATCAGGGAAAAGAGACTAAATCCTAATTTAAAGAGGGATTGATCATTTCATCACATCGAATTGTTAGTATGAAGTACAAGTATAAACATATGATTTTATTATCGTTCTTGTTTAGCTTTTTTCTTTCTTGTTCCGATAAAGATGATAGCATAAGGAAGAATCCCTTTGAACCTGATGGTGATCACACCTATATCAAGATTACCTCTACATTCAATGCAGATACACTACATCTGTCGTGGAAACTTACCAATACGGAAGTCAGTTTTGATAATTATCGTATTGAGTTGAGTAAACCTGCTACAGTGAAAACTGCTAAAAAAGGGGAAACGACAAGCTACTTCACCCATGTGCCTTATAATGAACCTGTATCGGTAATTATCTCATTGGTGAAAGGTGGCGAAGTTGTCAAAACCAACACTATCCAGGCAAAAATCGATGGTCTTGACAAGTCTATTGCCGGCATTATCATTCCCGACCAGGGAAGTGTAACCGCAGGTGATGGTATGTATTCCATCCCTTTGCCCGATGGCAGGAGTATCTTCCTGATGGGTGACTCTTATATAGGAACGGTTACGAATGGACAACGTCCGACATCCGACCGTATGTATCGCAATACCTATATTGTGTATGACAACGGCAAGGTGAGCGCCATTTACGGGTATGGCGGTAACAAGAATGCTTCAGCAGCAGTGCCTCCCGGATATCCCGGCGAGCAGAAATGGTACTGGCCCGGACATGGATTTGTGAATGGTGATAAGCTGTATATCTTTCAAACCCTGATGTATCAGGGAGGTGAAGGTATGTGGGGATTTATGTATGAGACCACCCATATATTGGAATATAATCTTCCCGGTTTAGAATTAAATAAGGTAACCCCCATACCGTTTAAAGGATCAGCAGATATTCATTACGGAATGGCTGCACTGAACGATGGTGATTATAACTATATCTACGCACAAGTAGATATACGAAACGATATGGACCCCATCACAGAAGTACGGGTTGCACGAACCCACAAGGGTAATCCAACCGATAACTGGCAATATTACAATGGATCGGGTTGGAGTGCAAATTCATCAGATGCTGCCAAGTTGGAAGGCTTATCCACCGTGCCCGTTTCGTCACAGTTCAATGTATTCAAACTGCGAGGCAAGTATGTATTGCTTACGCAGAAGAAGACTTTTAACTCCGGCGAAATATACACGTTCATAGCCGATAGCCCTACCGGGCCATGGAGGAACAAGCAACTCATATTTAAAACCTACGAACAGCATACGCCAAATTTATTTACGTACAATGCTATGGCACATCCGCAGTTTGAAAAAGATGAGATGATACTTGTCAGCTACAACGTGAATACCGAAGTATTTGCAGAGCAGTTCAGCGACGTGAGTACTTATCGCCCTCGATTCTTCTGGGTGGAAATAGATAAAATTATAAATTAAGAGGTATAAAATGAATATCTTGTAAATATAAAAAATAAAATGATGAGAAAATATGTATTAATAGTTACGGTAGTTTCGGTTTTACTTGCTCTCGCAAGCTGCGAAGACGATAACCGGACAAAAATGTCGTCGGATTATCCTGCTGACTTCGATATAAATTATGGGCTATTCCATGTTTATCAGTATGATGAGGTAAACATTAACGGGATTGACCTCGCTTCAAAGTTCGACTTCTTTAATACTTTCAGGCTGACGCTGCACTATACTGATAATGAGATTAGCGCAGTGACTTTCGATAACGGTGATGTACCCTTTTCACCCTATAACTATGAGATTCCATCTGGCAAGGTGGATGCGTATCTGGCTACGAACGTACTTCCCAATGAATTGCGCCTGAGAGATTCGGAAGAAGTTATAGCCTACTATGTAAATGGTGAGTTTAGCATCCCCTTCAAACTGGATTGCTCGTCACTGGATTATAAATATACGTTTAAAAGCATTCAACAATAAAATTGTAATCATATGAAATTCATAAGAAAATATAAATACTATTTATCATTGGTGACAGTCTTATTCCTTGTTTTCACCTGCATGACCATTGAAGAGATCATTCACCCCGATAATGCTCAGGTTGACAGTGATATCAACATAACAGTAAAGATAAAAATCGTTGCCGAAACAGATGGTAACAGTAAGTTGGCATTTGGTATATTAATGCCTAAAGTCTGGAATGTGAAAGACAATGCTACGTTAACTCTTACCACTGATGCGGCATTTTCCGAGAATAAGGTTATCAACGAACCCATGGTACTGATGAGTACCACAGACAAAAATCCAACGGACGGAATGTCGTGGGCATCTTCGTTCCAAAGCCGTATGGGCGTACTTGGCAACACGGGCCCGATGGAATGGGTCGTGTTTAAATCGGCTACCACTTTCAAGATCAATGATAAAATTCCAGACCAAAAAACTGTGGAGGGTACTGTAAACATAAAACTTCATACTGGTTCGCGCGCTGTGAAGTTCTTTGCAGGATACACATTCTGTGGTGAAGCATTTGGATTCAATGGTGAGAAATATCCTGGTGAGGATGTGGTAGAAGCCAAAATTCTGGAAGTTACCGGAGGTGATGAACCCCAAATGGACTTCACTAGTGACCCTGCGATTTCTTTTGTTCCTGCTACTTTTGGTTTTGGAGATATATTCTCCATCCGTTATAACGAACCTAACTATGTAACCGAAGGAGGTTTAAAGGGAGGCGACGTTCATCTGTATGCAAAGGCACAGTATGTGGAAGATGGAGTTGAGAAAGAAAAAATTGTGAATGAGATTTCAGATAAAACACTGATGGAGTCCTTGGGAAATTTAGGCGCGGTGACTTCCTTCCAGAAGTACATTTACCCGAAAGAGTTCTTTGGTTTATCGGATGATGCCGATATAGTAGGCATTCAGGTTCATTTCACAAATAAAGAGAAAAGTATCACTATTTTGGATAACGAAACAGAAAGTGATTTTGTTATAATAGAAACCTGTGAGTAGATATTTTAGTCTGATTTAAAATTATCCAGTTCTTTGCACGTTCCTTTTTAAAAGGGAGTTCTCAAAGAACTGGATAATTTCTGTAATGGCATGAAATGTTTTTCATGTTCCTTTTTACTAGCTGGCAGTAAAATTGTCTAGGTATATTCAAATAAATGCAATCATGGAAGCGCTCTGAAAAGGTTTTATGGAAGCCATTTGATGAAAAGGATTCATCCAATAAGTTATTTGAGTGTACAAACGAATCAAGCTTAAAAATTATGAAAGATTTTAATGATTATTCTGATTGTAGGAATATTCACCCTTTCGTGTAAAACGGGACAGGAAAATCTGGTTCGATATGTGAATACGTTGCAGGGGACGGATTCACGACCGGATTTTAGTTATGGGAATACCTATCCCACTGTGGCCGTGCCATATCCCATGCATGCCTTTTCTCCGCAGACCGGCAAAAACGGCGATGGATGGAAATACCAGTATGAAGCGACCTCCATCAGGGGATTTCAGCTGACGCATCAATGCAGCCCCTGGGTGAGGGACTATGCTACGATTTCCTTGATGCCGCAAACAGGCAAGCTCACTGTACATGAGGATGAACGAGCCACAGGCTTTTCACATGATCATGAAACAGCTCAACCTCACTATTATGCTGTGCAACTGGATAACAGCGTAAAGGTGGAGATTTCACCGGTTAAGCGCGGTGGCATGATGCGTTTCACTTTCCCGGAAAAGGAAAAAGCCTTCCTCGTGCTGGATGGTTATATCGGCAGAAGCGGTGTGACCATCATTCCGGAAGAAAATAAAATAATTGGATGGGTAAACAGTGGGTTTCTTTTTCCACAGGAGATGAAAGGCTTTTTTGTAATTACTTTTGATCAGCCATTTCTGTCGCACGGTACCTGGGAAAATCGCACAAACCAGATCGCTCCCCACACGCTTTCGGATGAAGGAGAGGGCAAAGGAGCGTATGTTGCATTTGCCGATGGTGCTACCGTCCAGGCGAAAATAGCGATGTCCTATATCAGTCCGGAACAGGCTGAGCTGACGCTAAGACAGGAGCTGGGTAGTTTCGACAAATTGGAGGAGGTGAGCAAAGCAGCTGGTGAACTGTGGAATGATCTGCTGAACAGGGTAAAAGTGGAAGGTGAGAGTGAAGAGGATAAAGCAACTTTCTACTCCTGTCTGTTTCGCTCCAATTTATTTTCCCACACCTTTTATGAAATCGATGAAGAGGGTGAAGCTTATTACAGAAGTCCCTACGATTTTAACGTCCATGACGGATATATGTACACCGATAATGGTTTCTGGGATACCTTCCGTTCTCAGTTCCCATTGACCAATATCCTGCATCCTACGATGCAAGGGCGTTATATGCAGTCGTTGGTGGATGCGAAAGAACAATGTGGATTCTTTCCTGCCTGGTCTTGTCCCGGGATGTCGGGCATCATGATCGGCAATCATGCCATTTCCCTGCTGACGGATGCATGGGCAAAAGGCATCCGTAACTTCGATCCTGCGAAAGCATTGGAACAGTACCATCATGAGATTACCCATATGAGCTTTTGGAGGGGATCCAGTGGACGTGAGGGTCATGAATACTATTTTGAGAGAGGGTATATCCCTTATGAAATAACCGGAGAAAGTGCTGCCAAAACGTTGGAATATGCGTATGACGACTGGTGTGCGTATCACCTGGCGAAGATGACAGGAAACAAGAAATATGAAGAAATATTCGGTGAGTTGATTTATCATTATCAACACATGTGGGACCCTGAAACAAAGTATATGCGTGGCAGAAAACTGGATGGTGGTTGGGCTTTTGAAGATTTCAACCCTTACAGGTGGGGCAATCCCTTTACCGAAGGAAATTCCGCTCAATACTCATGGTCTGTGTTCCATGATATAGAGGGGTTGATTAGCCTGATGGGTGGAGAAGATGCGTTTAATGCACGTCTCGATTCATTTTTTTATGGCACAAATGAATTCGACAAAGGTGCTTATTTTGAGGTCATCCACGAGATTAAGGAGATGCTTGCAGCCAATATGGGGCAGTACGCACATGGGAACCAACCTTGCCAGCATGTACCTTATCTGTATAATTTTTCGGGAGAACCATGGAAATCACAAGCGCAGGTGCGTAAAGTGATGTCGCAGTTGTACAATTCTTCTCCTCAGGGTTACCCGGGTGATGAAGATCAGGGTGGACTTTCTTCCTGGTATGTATTGAGTGCCATGGGGATATACAGTGTTTGTCCCGGAACCGATCAGTATGTACTGGGCAGTCCCATGTTCAATAAGATAACCCTTACCCTGGAAGACGGCAAACAGTTTGTTATCGAAGCCGAAAACAACAGTCCCGATAACGTTTACATCACCTATGCTGAATTGAACGGGGTCGCATACACTAAAAACTGGATTGCGTATGCTGATATTGTGAATGGCGGAAAGTTGAAATTGGTGATGAGTAGCACCCCCAACAAGGAAAGGGGAACACGCATGGAGGATCGTCCCTTTTCAGTGTCAACAGATAAATAACGCGCTGATTCAACCCCCTTCTTGAGTTAAAAATAACAATGGCTTGTTGCAATCAGACCTTCATCAGGATCCTGCAAGCTAAATTAAAATCGGAACCACAAATTGTAGGATCATCAGAATTGTGTACTACTTATTTGATGATTCCGATTTTAATTACCTCTTCTTCAAATTGATCGCTTTCTACCAAAGCTTTTGCCTTTACTTTACTTTTATAATTGTATACCGTCTGCACGGAATAGTGCAGAAATTCGGCGATCTGTTTTACGTCAGTAATCCCCAACTTAATGAGGGCAAATATGCGAAGTTCATTGTTTAATTCATCCCGATCGAGATTATATTGTTCATTGGATCTGAGTAAAGAGTTGAATTCTGTTACAAAATTAGGATAGAGTGCCAAAAAGGTTTTGTCGAAATTCGTGTGCAGTTCGTTGATATCATACTCCATTTCATCCGCGGAGAACTTGTGTAAATTTCCCATTTGACCAGTCTTGATGTTCAGATTTACATTTTTCCGATATTTGTGAAGCTTGTTGATATATACGGAACATTGATTCATAAAGTATCCAATGTAGTGTTCTTTCACGATATTGGCTTCATCCAGCTTCCTATTCAGTTGAATAAGGTCATCGTTCATCACCCTGAGCTCTTTTTTTGCTCTCGAAACTGCTTTAATCTGAATATACAGATAGGATAGGGTGATAATGAGAAAAATCACAAAGAGGCTTGTAACGATTGAATATAGCCTTAAATTCTTTTGTTGAGAATGTATCTTCTGTAAATAAGTATCCTCAATAATGGGTTGTATGCGTGCTATGACCGAATTCTTAAACCGTGCATTGTAGAAAAGTGCATCATCTAGGGCCACCCTGATGTAATTATACGCTCTGTCCACATCTCCTTTATGGTATAGTTTTACAGCAAGAGACAATAGCGCTTCATTCTCTTTCACAGCCAACTCTATGTCTGAAATAGCCGCTATAATTAAATAGTAGGTTTCTTTTTCTGTTTCATTGGTCTTTGCGTAATGTTTTGCCAGATTCATGGCCGCCATGGCATATTGGTGTGTGTGGGGTTGCTGGTGCCCGAAAATTGAATACAATATTTCCTCTGCTGCAGGAAACTGACCGGACAATTGTAACTTATGGGTAAGTTCTTTTTTATACTCTTCCGATTGGTCACTTAGCAGATTCATCACCCTGTCTCTCCATTCTTCCTTCTTTACCTCATAGGGATAAGAATATCTCGAATCATCGATATAGACAATCAGATTCTCAAAGTACCGGATATAATTCCAACAATACCATGCTTTGTAATGGTTGGGAAGAAGTTCATACTCCATTGACTCGAAAATTTCCGCGGCTTGAAAAAAAAGGCCCGAGAGTGAATAGACATAGGAAAGCTGTAGTAGGGATTCGGTAATAATCTCTTCCTTATCTAATTGTTTGCCAATATCCAGATTCTCTTTGATATAAAATTCAGCAGAGTCGCAAATGAAACTATTGTACTGATTGATGATCTCCCAGTTAATATCAACGATATCTTCCGGTTCTTTGAGTTGTAGCTTTTTTTGTTTAAGAGCTAAAATTCCGGCTTCTTTCATCTCCAAAAAGTCAGAACGTTTCAATATGATCTTATCCAACTCCTTAAGTAATGAATCAGATTTATTTTCTAAGCTAAATAAGGAGCTTGGAAGAAAAAAGATCAATATGGCCAGCAAAGGATATTTCACAGTAAACAATACACTTTTATTTATTTACAAAAATAAGATAATTTGCGAGATTAAAAGTATCTCTTTTTGTAATTAACACTATCTGCCTTACCAGCAACTTCATATCAAATCATGTGATATCTGAAGGAAATTGAATATTTTTGGGTAAATACTTGCAAGCTATTTTATTTTGATGTTACTTTGCAGAACAAAGTACTTTCAAATGGAAAAAGAAAAATACATAATCGATCTAGATG
>Ga0265294_10007716_pt1 | contig 12701 bp, 12 predicted proteins | sample MunlanPumphouse3_FD_192504 | JGI IMG/M metagenome (GOLD analysis project Ga0265294, IMG submission 192504) | Groundwater microbial communities from a municipal landfill in Southern Ontario, Canada - Pumphouse #3 | ecosystem: Environmental > Aquatic > Deep subsurface > Groundwater | place... | reverse complement strand
TGGTTTGGAGCGGGAGATGCTCGGGGCGTTCGGGGCTCTTTGCGGCAGCTGGATGGGCGGCACGGCAAATATGATCGCCGTAGGCAGCGCGCTGGGCGTGAGCGAAGAGGCATTCGGGTATGCGCTGCTGGTCGATAGCATCAACTACACGTGGTGGTTCGCCCTTTTGCTCTTTTTGGTTCCTTTTGCTTCGGCGTTTGCACGTTTTAGCGGCGCACAAACGCAGAGCACGACGTTGTGCGAAGCGGGGTGTTCGTGCACTTTGGGGGCAAAACGCTACTGGCTTTTTGTGGTGCTTTCGCTGCTTGTTTCGTTTTTCGTGCAGTTTTGCTCATGGCATGTGGCATTTTTAAACCCCGTTACGACAAGCGTCGTGCTTGCAACTCTTTTGGGCATTGCAGGATCGTTTACGAAACTGCGTGATTGGGGCGGCTCAAACGAGATTGCTACGAGTATGCTCTATCTTTTGGTGGCAATTATAGGTTCGCAGGCGGTGTTTGAACACTTCGATGCGTTGGGGCTGTATGTGCTTGTAGGGTTTTGCATCTTGGTGTTTCATGCGCTTATTATGGTTGTAGGTGCCAAAATTTTTAAGCTCGATCTTTTTAGTATCGGGGTCGCTTCTTTGGCAAATATAGGGGGCGTGGCATCCGCACCCGTTTTGGCGGCGGCATACCACCCTTCGCTTGCGGGCGTGGGGGTACTTATGGCGGTGATGGGGTACATAATCGGGACGTTCGGCGGGCTTGCGGTGGGCACTCTTTTGTTGGGGCTTGGCGGATGAAGATAGAGAAAATGAGCTACGAGATTCTTTCTTTACCGCTAAAAACCCCTTTTAAAACCGCACTGCGAACCGCCTACGACGTGTCGTTCGTTCGGGTGTGCATTGCGACGCAAAACGGGGTGGAAGGATTCGGCGAAGCCCCCGCTACCAAGGCGGTTACGGGGGAGGGGCTTGAGGAGATCGTCGCATCTATAGAGAAGGTGCGCGGCGACCTGATCGGAGCCGCCCCGCAAGAGGCATTTGAAATACTCCGCTGCGCCCCTATAGGCTCAAGCGCCAAAGCCGCACTCGATATGGCATGTGTCTCTTTGGAGGTTGCGCAGCGTAACACGACGCTCGGAGAATACTTTGCTCTTGGTGATCGCACCCCGATGGAGACGGCGATCACCATCAGTTACAATGCACAAGAGACGATGGTGCAACATGCCAAAAAAGCCTACGCGGAGGGGATGGGTATTCTCAAACTTAAATTTGCGGAAGATGTGGCACATGCCATAGAAACCACCCGTGCCATCGCCTCGGCACTGCCGCATGCCAAGCTTTTGATCGACCCCAATCAGGCGTGGAGCGTAGAGGGGAGCCTGCGCTATTTGGAGGCTATCGGCGAGGGAACGGTTGCGATGCTCGAACAGCCCCTCAAAGCCGACGCCGTTGCAGGGCTAAAAACTCTCAAAGAGGCTAGCAGCGTGCCGATCGTAGCGGATGAATCGGTATTTACGCTCGAGGATGCCAAGCGGGTGATGGGTTCAAAAAGCGCGGATATGTTTAACATCAAGCTGATGAAATGCGGCGGCGTGACGCGTGCGATAGAGCTTTTGGAATATGCACGCCAAGAGAGAATCGGCGTAATGCTCGGCTCGATGCTTGAGGGTCCAATCTCGATCAACTATGCGCTGTATCTTGCGTTTGCCTACCGCGACGTGATCCGTTTTCTCGATCTTGACAGCCCTTTGCTTTTGGCGCACATGCCAAAGGAGATCGACTTTATTTACGAGGGGAGCAGGATTACGCCTTTGGTTTAAGCAGGGTGAAAACCGCGCCGATTTCTGAGTTGCCTATTTGGAGGCTCCAACCGCTTTTTTCAAGAATGTCGTAGACGATCTTCACCCCGATCCCCTCATGGGTGCGATTTTGCAGTTTTTGGAGTATTTCGGGTTCGATGGCGCCGCAGTTGTCGTAGTAGAGTATCTTCTCTTTGGTAAGTTTTACGCTTATGCGGGGTTCGGCGATTCCCCTTTTTTGTGCTTCTTTGATCGAGTTGTTAAAAAGATTGAGCCAGATTTGTACCCATTCGTTTTTGACCGCCTCAATCGATGTTTCATGCAGCTCTATAACGTCTAAGACGGTGTTGCTTTGTTTGAGTTTTGTGTCGATGATGTTGCGTGCGGCGTGGAGCGATTCTTTGGCATCAAAACGTGCAAGGGTTGCCGAGGGTTTGTAAAAATCCAAAAAATCCTGCATCGTTTTGGACATAAAAGCGATGCTCTCGTCGATCTCTTGGAAGCTTTTTAGAAGCTCTTCGTCGGTGAGGGGGTGTCCTAGACGCATCTTCATCATCTTCTCAAGGTTGATCGAAGCGATCTTGTTGAGCCCGTCGCGCCATTGGTGGGAGATCGAAGCGATAAGCTCCCCGAGCTCCTCTTTTTTGTTTTTTTGCAGAAGGAGATTTTGCTGCTCTTTATCGTTTTGCATATGCTAAAGAGCCATTTTGTAGCCGATGTCGGCGACGGTATGTAAAAACTCTTTGCCGAAGCGTTTGCGGATACGCATTACGAAGTTTATCAGCGCGCTGTCGCTCATCTCGTTGTTCTCATACACGAAACGCTCAAACATCTCTTTGGTGAGGATACGGTTTTTGTTTTGCACGAGCATCTCGAAAAAGAGTATCTCTTTTTTGTTGAGTTCATACACCACCCCCTCTTTTTGCACCACTTTGCGTTGGGTATCGTAGGTAAATCCCTCTTTGAGCGTCACGAGATTTTGCGCTCCCGAGACAAAAAGCTTGGCACAGCTCTCAAACGCATCGCTAAGCGAGGCGTAATCGAGTGGTTTGACGAGGTAGGCGCTAAGCCCCAGCGGAATAGCGCGAAAAAGGAGTGCTTCGTCTTTGTAGCCGCTGAGCACGACGATGGGGATCAAGGCGTTTTCTCCTCTCACCTCTTCTATAAAATCCAAAGCGTTTTCGTTGCGTAGATGGATATCGCTGAGGATAAGATCGATCTTTTCTTGCTTTAAAAGGTGTTTTGCTTGGGCGATCGTTTTAGCGGTGTAGATTTCGGCAAAAAAAATACGAAAAAGATCGACGGCATTTTGAATAAAATCGTCGTTGTCTTCTAAAAAAAGGAGATTTTTCTCTTTGAGTATTTGAATCATTATCTCGCTGCTGCTTTGAAATAGAATGCCCATTATACCTTTTCAAAGCATAAAGAAAAAACGGGTGTAATCGTTTTTTAATATTTTTTGGAATAAGATGAGACATATTTAAAAAAAGGAACATGCCATGGTAAAAATATTGTCGCTCTCGCTTTTGGCGTTTGTGCTTGTAAGCGGATCCGATTACAGCCGTGCAAACAATGCCGCAAAAGATGCGTTTAAAGATTTGGATTGCGATTTTGACGATTGCCCCAAAGAGGCTCCCGAGCCTAAGGTGATTATTCAAGAAAAGGTGGTTGAAAAACCGGTTATTATTATTCACGAGAAGGTTGTTGAAAAGCCCGTAGAAAAGGTGATTATCCAAGAGAAGATCGTGGAAAAACCTATCTATGTTCGCGAACCGCAAACGAGTGCCGACAATGTAGCGGTGGAACAAAGCGGCAACATGTACAACTCATGCCAAGAGATCAAAGAAACGTTCCCGAATTCACGTAGCGGCTATTTTGATATCTACGTGGGGGATCGCAAAATCAACGTTTATTGCGAGATGATCGTAGCAGGCGGCGGCTGGACGCGCGTATGGCAGGCAGAACACGACAACTACCACCAAACGCAGTTTGATTACGACCTGCCGTATAGTTTCGTTGAACAGTCGGTTGAGACGATGATCGCGTATGAGAACAACGGTCGCATTCTCAACCCGTTTCACTTTAAAACGCCGCAAGACTGGAAAATACAGCACCCTATGTCGTATAGCCGCGGCAAAACCAAGATTGAAGCGTTTGACGGCTACTCAAACAGAAGTTACCGTAACAGACATTTGATCTACGGTTCGGAAAATTTTTCAAGCAAATGCGGGGATGATTTTAGCGGCGGAGACTGGGGAAAAGTGTGTATAACCAATACGCAGGCGCCGTTTTTTGCAAGCTTTAACCACTCGCAAAAAGATTACTGTAACACGTCGGAGCAAAATTACAATACGACGCAATGTAAAGATGCGCGTTTTAGTATCTATATGAAATAGATTTTTCTTGGCATGCCGTACTTTTTGACGCATTTTCTTCAAAAAGGATGTGTGGTGTCAATTTTTCTCCCGTATCGGAAAGATACGGGTAGCTTCAGGGGGTTGTAGGGACATCTGTCCCTGCCGCTTTATGGGCTTCGCTCATAAAGTGCGTAACACCTCTTACGAAGCGTGATTCACCTCTTCAAGCATCGCATCGAGGGTTTTTAATAGCTCACTCGATGCATTTTCCATCGCTACGTAATGGTGCTTGATCGCTTCTTTGTGTTCAAGAAGCGTTTTGCCGCTTTGCATCAATGTAAAAATTTTATTGACGTTTTCGTGTACGCTTAGATGCGGTTTCTCTATCAGCTTATACGATCTTGTGTGGGTAAAATCGCCGATCTCTTTGGAGACGTACCACTGGCTGAATTGGCATGTGGTGTGATCGTGTATCCCTTTTGCTTCCTCTTTTTGGATATGTTCGAGGGTGTCGGCTTTAAAGAGGATATGGTCGATTTTTGCCAGTACTATGAAGTTTTGGTGCTTCATATAGTTGCTTGAGCGGTAGACCGATTCGGAGTTGGTATTGAAGGTATCAAGCGATTCTTTGAGGGTAAAGACGCTTTGGGTCGATTCGGTTGCGATTTTGTCAAGTTCTTGCGAGCTTTGGAGCATCTCGTTTGCCTCTTGTTGGAGCGTTGAGATAGAGATGGCGATCTCGGTGGTTGCTTTGGAGGTGCGCTCGGCAAGTTTTCTTACCTCGTCGGCGACAACCGCAAAGCCGCGCCCGTGTTCTCCGGCACGTGCTGCTTCGATGGCAGCATTGAGTGCGAGGAGGTTGGTTTGGTCGGCAATATCTTTGATAAGGTCAACCACGGAACTGATCTCGGTTGTGCGCGAGTTGAGGGCATTGACGATCTCTTCGTTTTGGGAGATAATGCGTGAGAGACGCTCGAAATTGTCGTTCATGCCGTTCATCACGTGGGTGTTCTCATGAGAGAGAGTCGCGGTTTCTTTCGATTCGCGGGCGAGTTTTTCGAGGGTTTCGTTGACTTCGCTGATCTGTTTTTGGATCACCAAGAAACTCTCAAACAGCGAACTTCCCGTTTTGGAGAGTTCCCCCATAAAAATATCTTTTTGCTGGTCGTTGTACTCCGTTTGCATTGCATTGATACTTTTGTTGATAAGCTGCCCCGTTGCTACGAAAGAGCTGTTAAGCCCCGTTTTGTTGATGCGTCGGAAGTATTTGTTTTTACTTGCGTATTCGATCGAGGTGTTGATTTCGCGGGTGAACGACTCGAGTTGGTCGAAAAGGTCGTTGATGTTCCATGCCAAGTCGGCAAGCTCGCCGCCTGCTTTTATATTGTGCTGGCGGTTTTCAAAATTACCGTTTTTTGCCTGAGCGATAATGTCGGAAGATTTCGTGATGGTGTCGCGGGTGATTTTTATCTGCTTGTAGGCGTAGATCGCGATGGCGATATTGGCGATATTGAACAAAAACGTCACGAGATGGAACTCGAAAAAGACCGCAGAGATTAAAAGCCCTAGACCTACAACGGTAATATGAGCATAGTTGGAGTAGTGAAGTTTAGAAAGAGAGGATAAATTGGTCATATTCCATTCCTTTTTCGGCTAAGAGGTCGTTGAGCATTTTTTCGCTTGCGGCGATTCCTCCGCTTCTTTCGGCAGCAAGAAGCTGCTTATAGAGAGGGATAATAAAATCGAGCGATTCTTTGGAGGGTTTGCGGCGTGCGGAGTGGTAGCCGATCACCTTCTTGTCGTAAAACGAGGGGGTAACGTTTGCCATAACCCAGTAGTAAGAGCCGTCGGCACAAAGGTTTTTAACATACGCGTGGATCTCTTGGTTGCTTTTTATGTAGCTCCAAAGCATCTTAAAGATGATCTTTGGCATGTCGGGATGGCGGATGATGTTGTGGGGTCTGCCCAAAAGCTGATCTTCGCTCAGCTCCACGATCTCCATAAAAGCACGGTTGGCGTAGGTGATAATCCCCTTGGTGTCGGTCTTCGTGACCAAAAGGGTATTGGCATCGAAAATTTTTTCGTTGTTGCGCGGCGTGACGTTCATACGTTTCCTTTACTCGTCGATTGGTGTGCGTGACATGGTTCGCAGTAAAAAGTACCCTACCAAACCTGCACACAAAGAAGCAAAAAGTATCCCAACTTTTGCTTGGAAGATAAGCGCATCGTTCCCTGCAAAAGCAAGGTCGGCGACGAAGATCGACATTGTAAACCCGATCCCCCCTAAAAATGCGACCCCGAATACCTGCATCATCGTAGAGTTTTCGGGAAGTTTTGCTATGCCGAGTTTAATGGCGACCCATGCGGTTCCCGCAATTCCGATCACTTTTCCCAAAATAAGCCCTGCGATAATCCCGAGCGATACGGGTTCAAGGATGGTGCTGCCGATAGAGGAGAAGTCGATAGAGATCCCTGCATTCGCAAGTGCGAAGAGGGGAATCACCACTAAACTCACGGAGAGATGGAGCGAGTGTTCAAGCTTGGACGCGGGGGAGCTTACCGCATCTACCTTGTCTTTGATATTTTGCAAGATTGCTTTTTGTTTTTCGTGTAAGCCGTCGTTTTTTACGCAGCAGTAGTTATCGTACTCCTCAAGAAGGTTTTTCGTGTGGAAAGTGAACCCCTCGGGCATAAGTTTAGGTCGCGTAGGGATCGCCATAGCCGCAATCACCCCCGCGATCGTGGCATGTACCCCCGATTGGAGCATAAAGTACCACATAAGGAGTCCGACTACGAAATAAGCAAGGGAGTTGTGGATACCGAAGCGGTTCATAGCGATCATGGTCAAAAACGGCACGAATGCCAAAAAGAGGTAGCTAAGGTGGATCTGCTCGGTATAAAAAAGAGCGATCACGATCACCGCACCCAAGTCGTCTACGATCGCCAGTGCTACAAGAAACGTCACCAAAGGGGTGGAGACGCGGTTGCCTAAAAGTACGAGCGCGCTGATGGCAAAAGCGATGTCGGTCGCCATTGGGATACCCCATCCGTTTGCCCCCTCACCGCCGTAGTTGATCGAGAGGTAGATGAGTGCAGGAAGCACCATCCCACCGATCGCCGAAAGGATAGGAAGCATCGCCACTTTGATGTTGGAGAGCTCTCCGATGAGAATTTCCCGTTTGATCTCAAGCCCTACGATAAAGAAAAAGATCGCCATAAGTCCGTCGTTGATCCAGTGGTGGATGCTGTGGGAGAGTTCCCAAGAACCGAAAGAGAGCTTGACGTAGGTGTGAAAAAGGTGCAAATACGATTCCGCCAAAGGGGAGTTTGCAAGGATGAGTGCCAAAACGGTGGTCATCATTAAAACCAATCCCGTCGTCGTTTGTGCGTGGATAAAGTGTTCAAACGGGGTGGCTATACGGTTAAATGCCTTCTCCCAAGGTGCGTAGATTTTCATGGTGTCTCCTTAGAACATGTGTTTTGTTGAAGTGGAAATATGGCTGAGTTGGTTCGCCGCATCGATGTGTCCGTTGCGGAGCGCTTTTTTCCAGAATTTTTGTGCATTTTCGACGCTTTTGGCAACGCCGTCGCCGTGGAAATACATCAACCCAATAAAATATTGCGCTTCGGCATTGTTCTCGTAAGCCGCCGCATCATAAAGAGCATCAAAAGCTTCTTTGAATTTTCGTTCGTTGTAGAGTGCGTAGCCCTCGTCTACCGAATGTTGCATGATTATTTCCTTTGTGAATTTGAGGTCGATTATAGCAAAGTAGAACCTAGATAGAAGTAAAACAGCTTTAAGAGCCCATTTTTTAAACCTAAAACGTAACAAGAACAAGGCGGTGCAAACTTAAAAAAACTAAGTATAATTTGCGCTATGAATTTAGAACAACTACGCAACAAAATCGTATTACTTTTGGGAAAAAGCCGCGCTTTTGCGCCGAATGAGTTTGAGGAGCAGCTGCGCTTACATGCCATAACTTTGGTGCGCGACCGAGATAAAAACGAAGAGCCTTTTGCGCTGATTATCGAGGGGAAGATGATGAGCCCCTACGAGCAGCAGGCAAGCGATGCTTTGTACGAAAAAAAGGCGGCGCCTTTTATCGGCATCGATCTTTTTGAGGAGCTGCTTGCGCGAAACATCAACGAAGAGAGTTTGCTTATGGCGCTTAAACTTAGCCGCGACAAAGAGCGCCTTTTGGCGTTTTTAAAAAACGGCGCTCTTAGCGATAGATTTTTTTTGCGCCTTGTAAAACTGTATGATTTTAACGGCGAAGATTTTTTTGAAAATGATGCCAACCGCGACGTTACCGCGGCACTTATCGAGAGGTTTTATACAAATATCGAGCGCAACCACAATGTCCAGTATGCAACGCTGGGGCTTGTGCACCTTGTAGCGCAAACCTCCGAGCCTCTTCTTTTGGAAACCCTCGTCGCTCTTGAACCGTTGCGCAAAGCGCTGCAAAACGAGGAGAAAAGTGCGAACGTTTCTATTTTGCTCTCGATTGCGTCACACCCCGCGGCATCGCAGGAGATTTTGGGGCTATTCGTCAAAAACGGCTCTTTGGCTCTGCAAAAGATCGTCGCTTCTAGAGAAGATTGCCCGAAGCGGCTTCAGGAGAAGCTTTATGAGACCAAAGAGAAGCAGATACGGGAGTGTTTGAGCAAAAACCCCGCGCTCGCTTTAGAACTCTCGCAAAAACTTTTGCCTGAATACGGCGCAGATATAGCGGCGCACCGAGTGCTTGATAAGGAGTTTTTTGAACTCTTTTTCGAGGGGTTTGCCTCCTCTTTGGCATTGAATCTTTCGCTTGATGCGTGGATGCAACAGCGTTTGTTTGAAAAGGGGGATTTTGAGGTACTTTACGCCTTGGCATGTAACAAAGCGCTTGAAGCGAATCTTTGGGAGAGGCTCTTTGAAAAAGGGGACGTAAAAATATCCAAAGCACTTTTTGCCAACGAAGCCGCACCGCAGGAGAAACTACGAGACGCCCTTAAAGAGGAGCGCTACCACGAAGCCTTGGCATGTAACGGTAAGAGCCCCAAAGATGTGCTTCAGGAGCTCTCACACAGCCAAAACCTCGAGGTGCTCCAAGCGCTTGCCAAAAACGAAAACACCCCCATCGAGGTGCTCTACCAGTTAGGGCTTGAGAGCCGTTTTGAGCGCTTTGTCAAAGAGAACAAAACATTCGGTAAACATATCCAAACCCATAACATCGGTTGGCAGGTATAAGGAGAAAACTATGAAACCCTCAGAACTCACGAGTATTATCGCACGCCTAAGCGCACAAAACGTTCCGATCTTTGTGTGGGGCGCACCGGGGATCGGCAAATCCTCCATTGTCAAACAGATCGCAAAAGATAGAAACATCGGGTTTATCGATCTGCGCCTCTCTTTGATGGATCCTACCGATCTTAAGGGGATTCCGTTTTACGATAAAGACTCCCATACCGCGCTTTGGGCACCCCCTGCGTTTTTGCCCAAAGAGGGGGAGGGGATTTTGTTTTTGGACGAGCTTAACACCGCCCCCCCGAGCGTACAAGCTTCGGCGTACCAGCTTATACTCGATCGTGCCGTGGGGGAGTATAGCTTGCCCGATGGGTGGGCGATTGTCGCGGCAGGAAACCGAGAAGGGGATCGCGGGGTAACTTACCGTATGGCTGCACCCCTTGCAAACCGTTTTGTCCATTTGGAGATGGAAGTCAACCTTGAGGATTGGCGCATGTGGGGGTATAAAAGCGGGCTGGACGAGAGGATTATCGCTTATATAGGGTATAAAAACGAACACCTGTTCATGTTTGACCCCAAAAGCGAAGTAAAAAGTTTTGCAACCCCCAGAAGCTGGGAATATGTCGATGCGATTTTAAAAAGTTCACTCGAACCTTCCTTGCTTCTCGATGCGATCGCGGGAGCGGTGGGCAAAGAGGTGGCGGTAGGTTTTTTGAGTTTTGCAAAAGTTGCGGCAAAACTTCCCGACATAGAAAATATCTTGGCATGCGGCGAGGGGGACTACAGCGATGAGGTGGATGTGCTCCATGCCATAAGCACGGGACTGGTAAGCGGGTATTTGCGAGACCAAAGCGAGGAGAGGCTTGAAAACCTCGTGCGTTATCTTTTGGAACTAAAACCCGAATTTTCGGTGATGTGTATGCAGGATTTGCAAAGAAGCGGCGTGCGAGCGGAACATGCCAAGAGTTTCGAGGCATGGGTAAAACGTTTTAGCTATCTTTTGGCGTAAAGGTTTGTTTCTCTTGGCATGTGCCAAGAGTTAGGTTCTAAAAACCTCTAGTTTGCTGTTTAATTCTTCCGTCATAGAGTTAAGGTGTTCCGCGGCAGCGGCGATCTCTTCGACGTTTCTGGCGTTGGTAGCGGATATCTCATTGATAGCAGAGACTTTATGCGCGATATCTTCGACGTTTTTGCCTGTTTTCTCAAAATCACGTACCGTTTTGTCGTTTGCGGCAACCGCATGATTGACGATCTCCACGCTTTCGTTGATTTTAGCTTCTACCTGCGAAGCTGCCGTAGCAAGCGCTTGAATCTCTTCGGAGTTCTCACTCATCTGCGTACTTGCATCCATAATAGACTGTACGATGACGTTGATAGTAGCATTGATCTCCACAAGAGATTTTTGCGTACGTTCCGCCAGTTTTCTTACTTCATCCGCAACAACCGCAAACCCTCTTCCGTGTTCCCCCGCACGTGCCGCTTCGATAGCCGCATTGAGTGCAAGAAGATTGGTTTGGTCTGCAATATCGCTAATCACTTCAAGCACCGCTTTAACTTGATTTGCATCGCTTGAGAGAGTAGTCATTTTATGAGAAAGCTCCACTTCGGTTTGTGCCGTCTCTTGCACTTTGGCATTCATGGCAATCATCTCGCGACGCGCAACACTTAAGTTTTCGTTTGCCTTGATAATCTCTTTTTTACTCTCTTGCGCATCGGAGATAGAAGTGCTTATCTCCTCTTTAATTCTCACCGCACGATCGTTTGCTTCTTGGGTTACCGTTACCGATTTTTCGACATTGTTGCCTACGCCCAAAGCGGTCGTAGAGAGCTCATGGGCAATCGAAGCGTTCTCATTCGAAGAGCGCTTGGTGTTGTCGATGAGATCGTGGAGTTGCGACGTAAACGTGTTAAAACTCGCAGCGATATCGCGAATTTCGGTCGGTGCGTTTGTGTCGACTTTGATCGTGAGGTTATGCTCGCTAGAGATTTTAAGCATCGTTGCTTTAAATCTTGCAAGAGGAGCGTTGATCCCCGTCGTGATGATGAACCATGCAACTCCCAGACCCAGAATAATAGCAATCACTAAGATCATAATCATCATAGTTTGGGAAGCACTGAGGGAATCGACCGATTCTTGCGATAATTTTTGCGTACCGCTCATCCCCGCACGGTTGACCTTTTCGACATATTCGAGGGTATCAAAAGCGTGTTGCGTTGCTTGTGCGCTGATAGCATTTGCTTTGGTTGCGATAACGATCAATTTTTCTATGTTTGTTTTGTAGTCGCGTGCGGCTTGTTCAAACTTCTCAAACGATTGAATGTTTTTGGCGTTTCTCGCACCTTTGCGGAGGTTTTGGATTGGTTCTACGATCGTTTCAAACTCTTTAAGTGCTTCTTCTACGATAGCGGGATTTTTTCTAAAAGAGGCACGAAAATAGGCTAGACGAAGCTCCGTACCGCGTAGGTAGGCTTCATAAGAATAAACGATACGCTGTGCACGAAGTGCCAGCTCTTTGTTTGTTTTCATGGCGTCTTGCAACTGTGTGGTTTGGCTTTTTAATACCGATTTTGCGCTCTCTATAAAAGTCTTGGCATGTTCGTCAAGCGCGACATTTGTGGCATGTTGCTCGGCAAAAAGGCGTGCGAGTTCGTCCGAAAACGTTTTGTATTCGCGAAGTTTTTGCTCCAGATCGGGAAGCGTGCTTTTGAGTACGCTTAAATGGGGGTATTTTTGGGAGTGTGCCTTGAGTGCATCGAGGCGCTCAAAAACAACCGTGAAGCCCGCGTCGGCATTTTTTTTGTGCTCCAATTCCGAGGTATTGATAAGCTTGACGACGTCGATTCTCGTTTTAGCAAAGTTGCGCTCAAGAGAGGTTGCAATGCTTACTTCATCGATATACTCTTCACTTAATTTTGTAGAGTTGCTTACCGCAGAACTCATACTTCCCACGGCGATGAGACCCATGATTGCCATAGCGGCTAGGATTATTCCGAATCCTATGCTTATTTGTTTACTTAGACTTAGTGTCGGCATATAAGCCCCCTTTTTGTGAAAATTTCGGGTGAATTATACTAAAAAATATTGCGTTACGACGGGGAAATGTTGCTTAAATTTTGAAAATAAATATTTTTTAATTTTTCGAAGAAAGTTTCTCCCGTGCTTGCAGACACGGGAGAGGGTGTTTACCAGTTGAGAGTGGTAGTGTTTTTTGTAAAAAGTGCGCTTTCTAAAAGGTTGGCATTACCCAGTTTGATCCCTTCTACGAGAGTTGCACCCTCTACTTTGTAATGCTGCATACACATCGGGCAGATATAAACCGTTGCCCCTT
>Ga0265294_10007715_pt1 | contig 12701 bp, 9 predicted proteins | sample MunlanPumphouse3_FD_192504 | JGI IMG/M metagenome (GOLD analysis project Ga0265294, IMG submission 192504) | Groundwater microbial communities from a municipal landfill in Southern Ontario, Canada - Pumphouse #3 | ecosystem: Environmental > Aquatic > Deep subsurface > Groundwater | place... | reverse complement strand
GCATGAGGGGGTTCTTCTCGGGGTCGTATCGGTCCATGTGGACACGGTACTCCGAAACCGTCTCGTGGGCATGATACTGTCCCTTCCGGTAACTGGCAATCGTATCGGGGCTGGGCACATTGATGGCCGACCGTTTCCAGTCCGGCTCAAGCGGCTCGGTCACCACAGCCTTCGGGACGACTACCTGAAAGACCCCCTGGTGCAGTGCATCGAGAAACGACTCAAGCGTGCTCAACTTCTCTCCTCCTCACCATCTTATTCCATCCTCAAGATTCGCCGATACCATTGGCGTTGTCCCTCTCCAGGATTGACGTTATCTCTTTTCAGACACCTGCAGATGCATCGATTTGCCGGTGGCCGGATAAATAACACTATCTCTGGATGTTAAGGATTATAGTTCTCTTCATCGTTCATGGAACCCTTGCGTTCAATAGGTGCAAGAGCAGAGGAAAGGATCGCAAGGATGCCCGAAGCAGGCCTGCAGTTCCGGCGTCCCACATAAGCAACAGAATCCGTTGGGACATCTATTTATATCCAGTCACAGCATCGAAGGGTCATGCCCCTGAAGGAATCTTTCGGAGACGATGAGTGGAAGAACCTTGAGAGCCTGCCGTACGCGGTCTCCATAGTAGTAATGACCTCAGCACCATCTCTCCTGGGTGCATGGGGCGAGACCAGAGCCATGATGGAGGAACCGCCCCGGCTGGCAGCGGCGAGCGGAAGCGAACTGGTCGGCCTCGTCTCTGCGGGTATGCAACCCAGGGCCAGGGAACTGATTAAAGAGCAGCAGAATCTGCTGAAGCAGGATCAGATGGGCTATAGAAGCAGGACTATTGAAGCATGCAAATCCGCCGCCACCGCTCTCTCTGCGGTGCCTCCAGACGAGGCTGAGGCCTATAAGAAGTGGTTATTGCAGATCGGTGAAAAGGTGGCCGTGGCAGCCAAAGAGCACGGTGTTGCTTTCAGCGATCGGGAAAAGACCGCCCTTGGTGAGATCGCTGTTGCCCTTGGTCTTCAGGCATAGAGATAAAATGAGAGCAAGCCGGTGCCGGCATCGCTTCATCGTGCCGGGGCAACCATCGGCTTCTTCTCCTCCGTTTCAGCAGCCTCGACCGCTTGTCGAAGCGCCGCTCCGGCCAGCACGAGGGCTTCCGGCGTGACCATGCCGTCGGCAATGAGGTATCCATTGGCATCGCGGAGTGCCTGCTTGAGGTCCTTCGCCCAGAGGTGCTCGATGAGGAAGACCGCGGCGGCGCTGTCGTTCGGGATGGTGTCGGTGATCTTCTGGACGTTCTCCTCGGTCATCCCGAAGGCCCGCTGGGCAGCCGCCATGGTGCCGGCCTCCACGCCTCTCCGTGTTCCTTCTTCTCCGCCGGCCCCGAGGCCGATGAGCGCTCCGACAGCGGCGCCGAAGCGCTGCCGTTCAGTATCGTCGAGCTGCGTGGCCTCCATGGCGCTGACGTCGCCGTCCGCATCCTTCCACACGAACCGGAGATCGATCAGCCTGACGACACCCGCTTCCATCGCCGACCCGAGCGCCTGCCGGATCTGACCGTGGAAGTCCGGGTTTTTGAACCCGATGACCAGGAGCTGCATCGGTCCATACATAACTTCAGCCATTTTCTATTCCTCCTATGACAAACTGCATGGGTTGCCTGCCCACACCCCGTGATCTGTTGCCCCCGTGCCGCAATACAACTGCATCGATAGAACGCTTCTACCTGCACGCTTTGCGTCTCTCTCCGGAAGTGCGCAGGCCGGCGGCGGGTCAGGAGCCTGATGGGCAACACAGTATAAAAATATGGGCATATATTTTGGGTGTGCCCAAATGGCCGTAAACTCTCCGGTATAAGAGCCGTCACCCCCCAACCGGGCTCCGTGCCCTCCGGCACCCTGGCCTGCTGCCGCGACGGGCCTGTTTGACTGTCTTTCGCTCTTTTTTCTCCAATAGCGGCCTAATGCGCCATCTGGTCGATCGCCGCCGTAACGGCGAGGACGAGCGCGTCATCATACCCCGGTTCCACCTCCACGCCGTAGGTATCCCGGATCCGGAACCATTTCTTGGACGCCTCCGCAACCTGCTTCCGCCCGGCCTCGATCTTGTACTCGTGGTCGAGGATATTCCCCTGCACCTCCCAGTCCTCCTGCCCGGGGACGGTTACCGTCCACCGGTCACGGAGCGGCGCGATCAGCGCCTTCTTGATGGTTGCCGCCGTGCCGCCTGCGCCCTTCTCGATCTCCATGGTATCCTTGATACGGAGCATCCTTTCCTGGATCTTGTAGAGGTCCTGCCCCTCCTTGCTCTGGATGATCAGCGTATTCCTGACGCGGAGCGCTTTTCCGTCCACCTTGAACGCCCGCTCTCCCGCTGCGTCCTCGATCCAGTAGTCGTCCCCGATATCGATGAGCCGCTCTTTCATCTTGTACCGGTGTGTACCGCCGGCCTCTTCGCGCCTCGCGAGGCCGCCTTCTGCTCTCCTTCGCATCATCTTCCTCACCTCAAAGAGACGCTCCGGCCCGTCACTCCCGGGCCATCATCGCGGCTGCCTCTTTCTCGTGGTGGATGTACGGCCCCCCGGGGCAGCCGTCGAGCACGAGCATCAGGGTCTTCGGGACACGCCAGACCTACCACCCTCACAGGTTATCTGGCAACAGGCCCCTCTACCAATCGGGGAGGAGATCCCTCCTTCCTGTAGACGAGCCTCCGCGCTCCCTCCCCGAGCACCTGTTCGGGGCTCATATACCCGAAGAGCTGGATGATCCGGGCGACGAGCCCTGTCCACCCGGTCTGGTGGCTGGCACCGATTCCGGCTCCGTTATCTCCGTGGAAATACTCGTAGAAGAGGAGATAGTCGCGCCAGTGGGGGTCCTCCTGGAACTTCCGAGCGTAACCGAAGACCGGGCGGCGGCCGCTCTCATCGCGGAGGAATACCCGGGTCAGGCGTCGTCCAATCTCCTCGCTCACCTGGTAGAGGTTCATCCGGTTCCCCGACCCGGTCGGGCATTCCACGGTGAAATCGTTCCCGTAGTAGGCGTAGAGATTTAACAGCGCCCGGATCAGCATGAAATTCATCGGGAACCAGATAGGGCCCCGCCAGTTGGAGTTCCCGCCGAACATGCTCGAGTCGGAGTCCGCCGGCAGGTACTGCACCCTGTGCTCTTGCCCGTCCTGGTAGAGGATATAGGGATCGTGCAGGTGTGCCCGGGAAAGGGACCGGATCCCGTAGTCGCTCAGGAACTCGTTCTCGTCCAGCATTCGCGAAAGAACCCTTCGCAGCCTCTCCTCGGTGAGCAGTGAGAGGAGGAGCCGTCCTCCGACGCCGGACTGGCCGATGTTAGAGATTGTAGACGCCATACGCGTATGGTACTGCTTGAACCATCGGGCCCGCTCAATGAACTCCGGCATCTGCTCTACCATCTCCCGGGTAAAGACCGTGGTCGCGGCAAGCGGCAGCAGCCCCACCAGGGACCGCACCTTCAGCCGTGTCGCGCTCCCGTCGGGCAGGCGGAGGAGGTCGTAATAGAAACCGTCCTCCTCGTCCCACATCCCCTCCTGGTGCTCTCCGATGTGGTTCATCGCCGAGGCGATCCAGACGAAATGCTCGTAGAATTTGGTCGCCATCTCCTGGTAGACCGGATCGTGGACCGCAAGTTCGGCGGCAATATCGAGCATCGTCTGGGCGAAAAGGGCCATCCACGCCGTTCCGTCGGCCTGCTCCAGGTATCCCCCCGTGGGCAGAGGTGCACTGCGGTCGAAGACTCCGATGTTGTCGAGGCCGAGGAACCCGCCCTCAAAGACGTTCTGGCCGGTGCGGTCCTTGCGGTTCACCCACCAGGTGAAGTTCATCAGCAGTTTCTGGAAGATCCGTCCCAGGAACTGCACGTCCCCCGTACCCAGGAGTTCCTTCTCCGTGCGGTAGATGAAGAGAGCGGCCCAGGCGTGCACGGGAGGATTGACGTCGCTGAAGTTCCATTCGTAGGCCGGGATCTGGCCGTTCGGGTGCAGGTAACGCTCGCGCAGCATCAGGTCGAGCTGATTCTTGGCAAACTCCGGGTCCACCATGGCAAGGGCAACGGTATGGAATGCCAGGTCCCATGCCGCATACCAGGGATACTCCCACTTGTCGGGCATGGATATGATGTCGGCATTCATCATGTGGAACCACGAGTTGTTCCGGATGGAGGACCGCTGGCCCGGATCGTGCCCATCCAGCCAGCGGTCAACCTCATAGAGGTAGTACTGCTTCGTCCAGAGCATGCCGGCAAGCGCCTGGCGCATCACGTTCGCCGCATCGGAGCCGACCGACGGAGGAGTGATGTTGTCGTAGAATGCATCCGCCTCTTGCTTTCGCTGTGAGAGCAGATTCTCAAAAGGACTCCCGAAGGGAGGGCTTTCCCCGGAGGGCGGGGTTTGGTTCAGCCGCAGCCGTATCGTCTGCGCTTCCCCCGGAGCGAGGGTTAATAGATAGTGTGCACAGGATTTGGTCCCGGAACCCTCCGGGTTCACGGCATCGGTCCGCCCCTCGACGACGTAGTTATTGATACCGTCTTTCACGAACGGCGTGGCGTTCGGCGTCTTAAAGAGGCGCTCCATGTTGGTCTCGTTCTCGGTGAAGAGAAGAGGGGCCTCACCTTCGCAGTAGAGATACCGGTCACCCAGCGCCGGATGGCTGGCCGCGATCACGCTGGTCCCCGGCGGGCCCTCCGTCTTTTGAAGGGTTGGTCTCTCGGCACCGCCTCCCTGCCACCAGGTATTGCGGAACCAGAGGGTGGGCAGCAGGTGGAGGGACGCCTCTTGTGGGCCGCGGTTATGCACGGTGATCTGCACCAGGATGTCCTCCGGAGACGCCTTGGCATACTCCACGAAGATGTCGAAGTAGCGGTCGTCGGCAAAGATTCCGGTGTCGACGAGTTCGTACTCCAGGTCGTACCGGTTCCGGTGCTGGTTTGTGGCAACGAGATCGTTGTACGGGAATGCTGCCTGCGGGTATTTGTAGAGGTACTTCATGTAGGCGTGCGACGGGGTGTTGTCGAGGTAGTAATAGTACTCTTTCACGTCCTCGCCGTGGTTCCCTTCGGCGTTCGTAAGCCCAAAAAGCCGCTCCTTGAGGATGGGATCATTACCGTTCCAGAGGGCAAGCGCAAAGCAGAGGTGCTGGGAATCGTCCGAGATGCCTGCAATCCCGTCCTCCCCCCACCGATAGGCACGGGAACGCGCCTGATCGTGCGTGAAGTACGCCCAGGAATTGCCGTCCCCCCCATAGTCCTCCCTCACCGTTCCCCATTGCCGTTCGCTCAGGTAGGGCCCCCACCTGCGCCAGGGGATGTTATCGTCCCGGGCCTCGAGCAGCCGTCTTCCCTCAGAGGTACCGGGCACGATCGCCGTAGATGTCATGCGGGAGCCAGACAGTCCGGGACGAGATATAGTTTTCGAGGAGATGCCTGTCGGGTTGCCTCAACGGCAGAGTGCAGCTCGTGGATTCTCGTTTTTTGAGAACCGGAGGAAACGGAGGAAACGGAGGAAACGGAGGAAACGGAGGAAACGGCGTGCGATCCGGCCGGGAAGACCGGGTGAAAAACCTGACCCGGCATGACGGGCGGACCGCAGGAAGCCTTTGCCGCTGCCGCCAGGCGGGCCCTCCGGTCTTCCCTTACAGGGATGCACCGCCCGCCAGAAATGCCGGGCAGTTAGATTAATATGCACGTTATCCGTCTGATGGACGCAACGAGAGGGCTGAGAGAATGGAGAGCGAACCAGATCCGGCTCCCCGGACACCGGCGGCAACCCCACAGGGCGTGCTCCTGCCGCTTGCGCTGGCCCAGTTCATCTGCAGCTACGCTGCCTCGAACATGAACGTGGCCATAAACAACATCGCCACCGACCTGGGGACAACGGTCAGCGGCGTCCAGACGACCATCGCCGTTTTTACGCTCACCATGGCAGCCCTGATGATCCCCGGCAGCAAGCTGACGGATATCCTGGGCCGCACGTACCTCTTCAGGCGAGGCCTCCTGGTCTACGGGGTGGGAGCGCTGGTAGCGGCAGCGGCGCCGGGGCTCGGGATCCTGATCCTCGGCTACTCGCTCCTCGAAGGCATCGGGACCGCGCTGCTGATTCCACCGGTGTATATCCTCGCAACCGTCTTCTTTCCCGACCTCACCTCACGCGCCCGCGCCTTCGGTGCGATCAGTGCGGCGGGCGGCGTCGGGGCGGCAGCAGGTCCCCTGGTCGGCGGGATCATCACCACCGCGATCAGCTGGCGGGCAGCCTTTGTCGTGCAGGCTCTTGTTGTCGGCATAATCATCATCCAGAGCCGGAAGATCGTCGATCCGGGAGTGCAGGGCGAGAAACCCGCTTTCGACATCGTCGGAACCATTCTCTCTGCGGCGGGACTCTTCTTTGTGGTGGTCGGCATCCTGCAGGCCTCGACGTACGGCTGGTTTAAGGCCAGCCAGGATTTCGTCATCGGCAATACGGTCGTGATCCCGGAAGGCGGCATCTCACCGGTATGGGTCTTCGTGCTTATTGGAGTGGTACTACTCGCCCTGTTCTTCTGGCATATCCGGTCCATGGAACGGGCAGGCAAGGAGCCTCTGTTGCACACCAGGATGTTTAAGAACCGCACATCAAACCTCGGTCTCGTCACACAGAACATGCAATGGCTGGTCCTCTTAGGCCTCTCTTTTGTGGTCTCCGTCTATGTGCAGACCGTGCGGGGCTACAACGCGATCGAGACAGGTCTGATCCTTACGCCGGCCACGATCGGTATTTTGCTCTCCTCGATGGCCGCGGGCAGGCTGGCGCGGAAGTATTCCCAGGCAACGCTGATCCGGGCGGGGTTTATCGTGACGGTAGCCGGCGTCTTCCTCCTGCTGTTGCTGGTACGGGAGACGTCCCCCGTCCGTACGTTCGTGCCGGGCCTCTTTCTGGTCGGTCTGGGCGTCGGGGTCATGCTGACATCCTCGGTCAACGTCGTGCAGTCCAGCTTCCCCGAAGAGGACCAGGGGGAAATATCGGGCCTCTCCCGCAGTGTCTCGAACCTGGGCTCATCGCTCGGCGTGGCCATTGCAGGAACCGTCATCGTCTCCAGCCTGGCCGTGGGGAACATGGGCTATGCTCTTGCCCTGGTAGTTCTGGTGCTGTTTGCAGGGGTCGGTCTTGTAGCCGCGTTCATGCTGCCCGCCACCCCTGTGCCCGAGGCCCCGGAGCCCTGACCCGGCCCTGCCCGATCGGCGGGCCGCCGGGGCTCCCGTTATCCGCCCGGACGCCCGCGAGACCGGAAATACGCCTCGATCTGCTCGAGAGACAGCCCTTTCGTCTCCGGCACGAGCTTGAAGACGAAGAGCCACGCGAGCAGGGCTACCAGGGCGTAGAGGAGGAAGACCCCCGACTCCCCGATGAGATCCACCAGCGAGAGAAACGTCGCTGCAATGATGAAGTTCGCGGCCCAGTTCGTAACCGTCGCGAGGCTCATGGCCAGTCCCCGCACGCTGAGCGGATAGATCTCGGCGATGAGCAGCCAGAAGATCGGACCGAGGCCCAGCGCAAAGGAGGCGACATAGATGATGAGGCTCACCGCGGTGACCTGCCCCAGCGAGACGGCTGCCCCTCCGGCACCGCCGCTCTCGAGGGCAAACCCGACCCCGAGGAGCAGCATGGCAATGCCCATCCCGGCAAGGCTCCAGAGGAGCAGCGGCCGGCGTCCCGCCCGGTCGACGAGCCAGATGGCGACCAGGGTCACCAGGACGTTCACGACGCCGATCCCGACCGTCGCGGCGATCGAGGCGGTCGCTTCCGCGAGACCGGCAAACTGGAAGATGGTCGGGGCGTAGTAGATGACGGTATTGATCCCGGTCGCCTGCTGGAGGATCGCGAGGCCGACGCCCAGGAGCAGCGGGAGCCGAACAGCAGGCGCGAACAGGTCCGACCACGTGCCCACCCCTTCCGTACGCACGCTCCTCTCGATCTCGCCGATCTCGCCCGAGACGTCGGCGGTGCCGCGGATCTTTCGGAGGACTTTTGCGGCGTCGCCGGGGCGGCTCATGAACATCAGCCACCGGGGGCTCCGGGGCATCAGGAACATGCCGACCAGGAGGACCGTGCCCGGGATCACGCCCGCGAGAAACATCGCCCGCCAGTCACCGGCCCCTGCAAAGTAGTAGTTCACGCCGTAGGCGACCAGGATGCCGACCGTTATCAGGAGCTGGTTGAGCGAGACCAGGGCGCCCCGGATACTCTCCGGCGCAATCTCGGAGATGTAGAGGGGAGCGACGAACGAGGCCACCCCGATCGCTATCCCGATCAGGATCCTGCCGATGATGAATATGGAGAAGAGGGGGGAGAGAACGACCACGAACGTACCCGCGATGAAGATCAACGATGCGGCCAGGATGGAGCTGCGGCGCCCCACCCTGTCCGAGAGAGGCCCCCCGAAGAGCGCCCCGATGATCGCGCCCATCAGCACGGCGCTCACCGCCACCTCGGTCATGACGCTTGTTAAGCTGAATTCCTCGTTGATGAAGAGGATCGCCCCGGAGATGACACCGGTATCGAATCCGAAGAGGATCCCGGCAACGGCGGCGACGGCGGCGACGACGAGGACGAACCCCGTGATCCGGTCGGGTTCAGGCGCCATAGGGGTCTACCACCCCGCTCCGGAGCCGTGGGATACGGGATTTATGCTGAACCCGGGAAAGGGGACCGGGGGCCAGATCCCCGGGATGAGGCGGGTTCAAAGCCGGGTCGTGGAGAGGGAAGAGGACGAACCCCGCCGCAGAGGGGAAGGAGATTTTGTAAAACACCAATGGTGCTCCGTTATCGGAGCCTGCCGGAGATGTCATCGCGCTCAGTTGCAACTCCGGTACTTAAACATGCGCCACCTCGTGAGGGACCGCATCCCGCAGGGCCGGGAAGGGAGCGGAGAAGGGTGCATACGCCATTCAGGCTTCCCCACGGGGGCGGAGATCACGGCTCTTCCCGTCCGGGCGGCGGGAGAGAACGCAGTTGTCCCGCCCGGCGTATCAGGTAATAGCCACCGCAGAGGGCAATGATAATCAGCGCGATGCCGATGAGCTCGCCTGCAGTTGTCGTGTCGAGGAGGATAACCTTTCTCGCGATGGCGATGATCTCGACATGGAACTCTCTCTCAGGTACGCCTTTATCCTCTCCAGGAGTTCCAGGCCGATGAGGACCAGCAGGAAGTATCCGGGAAGGCTGAAGAACTCGTCGCTGTCAAGCCGGTAGGCAGTATCCTCGAACAGCCCCGCGACCACCAGCCACCCCAGCTCGAGGAGTGCGAAGAAGAGCAGCACAACCAGGAATATGATGAGCATGATATAGGTAAAATTCTCAAACCGCTCCACGAAACGGCGCATGCATAAATTATCCTGCAGGTCCGTATGAATAGGTTCCGGAAACGCCGCAGTTTTATGCTTCAGGAGCTATTCCGGCCCTTCCGGCCTCATGCGGCGCAGAACGGGCCCGCGGGCAAGGTTCATATACCGGAGTGCGCATCCTGTGGCATGCCGGAATTGCAAGAACACCGGGGATCGTCCCTCCCCCGGCGCTCGGGTGGAACAATGAACCGATCTCAGGCGATTGATGGAATCCGGAAAGGGTTTCGGGCCATCGCCGTCGCCTTCGTTTTCGCCACTCTGATCCCCGTACTCCTCGGCCTTCTCTTCTCCGTTCCGACCGGGAGAGTCTTTTCTCTGATCGTCTCCACCCTCCTTCTCCAGGCAAACGCCGCTTTCATCGGCCTCTCGCTCGGCCTGAACCCCATCTTCATTCTGGTCGTCATGGTATTCGTGGAGCTCGGGATCGTCCTCGCCATCTACGAGATCCTGGATGTATTTGCCGAGCAGTCGGAGAGAGTCCGGCGTTTCACGAAGAGTACGGAAGAGAAGATGGCCAGGTACCCTATTCTACATAAGTACGGCGCAGTCACGCTCATCGTCCTTCCTGCACTCCCGGTGATCGGCCTTTACTCCAGCGTCGTCATCGGATGGCTTCTGCGCTGGAACAAACTCCAATCGATATTCTTCGTCACGCTGGGATGGATTCTCGTCACCGTCTTCCTCCTGCTCGTGGCGCTCGGGTTGGTCCGGGTGGTCTTCTGATAACTCCAACCATCCAAACAGGCACCGATTCCAGTGCCCTGCGTCCCAATCAGGCTGCCTGTGCCCATTCGGCGCTTCTTCATACGCTGTCTGCGTTGAGGTGTCGATCTCCCTTTTTCTTCCATAGCAGTCTAATCGTGCGCCATCTGACCACGCCATTAACTTTATATATTTGCCGGATAGCCGGTCCCTTCATCCTCAACTCAGGAGGGCCTATCGATGTTGAAGAAACTGATCCTGCTGATCCTGGTGATCATGGCAGCGGCGGTCCTGGTGGCAGGTTGCGTTTCGCCGGTGGGAGACGAGACCCCGACGGTAACGCCGACCGAAGCGACGCCCACGGCGACCGAGGTGACACCGGTGGGGACGACACCGGTGGGGACGATGACGACAGCGATAAACGAGACAGCGAGGTACTGGACCTGAACCATTTTTTCATAGTTCACTCTTTTAGCGGTGTCATTGCATCGACATCTCAAAACGGATTGAATAAGGTCACTCCTTCGCCGTTGCCCGTTTGATAGTATCTGTTCCCCGCTCCGGGGTCAGTACCTCACCCGGTTTTCCAGGTGTTTGGCAACGAAAGGCATTTATCTGCGACATCTCCCTACACGGCGCTCGCAACCATAAAAAGTGGAGAGTGCAAGATGTCTGAGAGATGGAATGGCACGGTCAATCTCGATATCCGGGATTCGGTGCCTGACTGGGATCCCTACCTGCAGCCGCAGGCTCCGGCAGATGCCCCCAACATCCTGATGATCGTCTGGGACGACGTCGGCTACGGGGCCATGGACGTATTCGGCGGGCCTATCGAGACACCCACGATGCAGCGTATCGCCGATATGGGCATACGGTACAGCAACTTCCATACCACGGCGCTCTGTTCTCCCACCCGCTCCTGCCTGCTCACCGGCCGCAACGCAACCAGCAACAACATGGCCTGCATCACGGAGGCGTCCGCCGGTTTTCCGGGGCTTTCCGCCCGTATCCCGTTCGAGAACGGGTTCATATCGGAGGTGCTCAACGATCGGGGCTGGAACACCTACGCCATCGGCAAGTGGCACTTAACCCCGGGAGAAGAGACCGATATGTCCTCGTGGAAGGGGCGGTGGCCGCTCGGGCGGGGATTCGAGCGCTACTACGGCTTCATGGGCGGGGAGACCAACCAGTGGTACCCCGACATCGTCTATGACAACCACCCCATGGATCAGCCCTATCGCCCGGATGAGGGCTACCATTTCTCCAGGGATATCGCCGACAGAGCGATCGAGTTCGTCCGCGACTCGAAGATGATCGCCCCTGAGAAGCCCTGGTTCATGTACTTCTGCCCCGGGTGCGCCCATGCCCCGCACCATGTCTTCAAAGAGTGGGCTGACAGGTACCGGGGCCGGTTCGATGAGGGCTACGAGAAGATCCGCGAGCAGATCCTCAAGACACAGAAGAAGATGGGGCTGTTGCCGGAGAATACCGGCTTGTCGCCCATCAACCCCCACGGCGAGCCGGCAACGACCGGGCCGGACGGCCAGCCCTGGCCTGCACTTGACTTCGTACCCCCCTGGGACTCTTTGAACGAGGACGAAAAGAGGCTCTTTATCCGGATGGCGGAGGTGTATGCCGGCTTTGTCACCTACACCGATGCCCAGATCGGGCGGATCCTCGACTATCTTGAGGAGTCCGGGCAGCTCGAGAATACCATTATCGTCGTCGTATCTGACAACGGTGCCAGTGCAGAGGGTGGCCCCAGCGGCTCCTTCAACGAGAACAAGTTCTTCAACAACGTCCCCGACACGGTCGAGGCGAACCTGCCGCATATCGACGAGCTCGGCGGCCCCGGGGCATACAACCACTACTGCAACGGTTGGGCGTGGGCTTTCGACACTCCGTTCCCGTACTGGAAGCGGTTTGCCGGCTATGAGGGCGGAATTGCGGACATGTGCCTGGTTGCGTGGCCCCGCGGCATCAGTGCCCGCGGAGAGATACGCCATCAGTATGTCCACGCCGTGGACGTTGTCCCGACGCTCTACGACCTGCTGGGGATCGAGCCGCCGAAGGTGCTGAAGGGCTATACCCAGAGCCCGATCGAGGGGGAGAGCTTCAAGGCCAGTCTTGATGATCCCGGTGCGCCGGGAAGGGAGACCCAGTTTTATGCCATGCTCGGCCAGAGGGCGATCTATCACCAGGGCTGGCTGGCAAACACGGTTCATCCGCCCCTCTCGGGCTGGGGCAACTACGCACACGACATCTGGGAGCTCTATGACCTGAAGGAGGACCGGGCCCAGATGCAGAACCTTGCCGACGAAAAGAACGACATGCTTGAGCTCCTCAAGGGACTCTGGTTCTACTACGCGGGCATTTACCAGGGTATGCCCCTCGATGACCGCAGCCCGCTGGAGATCTTTGCCACGCCGCGTCCCCAGCCCTCCAGACCGAGGAACCGCTACGTCTACTACCCGGGGACCGCCGAAGTTCCCGAGTCGGTGGCCGTCAATATCCGCGGACGATCGTACGCAATCGCGGCCGGTGCGGTCATCGATGGCCCGGAGGCGCAGGGCGTGCTGTTCGCCCAGGGGGGTGTCGGTGGC
>Ga0265294_10007712_pt1 | contig 12702 bp, 19 predicted proteins | sample MunlanPumphouse3_FD_192504 | JGI IMG/M metagenome (GOLD analysis project Ga0265294, IMG submission 192504) | Groundwater microbial communities from a municipal landfill in Southern Ontario, Canada - Pumphouse #3 | ecosystem: Environmental > Aquatic > Deep subsurface > Groundwater | place... | reverse complement strand
TATTCATGATTACTTATATTCCTATATCATTTATTGCTCTATTTAAGAAAGTTCGTTGGGAGCAAATTGAACATAAAAAAGCTTTGACGGTAACGGAAATCAAAGCAAAAGACAAGAAGTAAAAAGCTCGGAAGAGTCTTTTCGTTTCATCATATCAGATGAAAAGAATGAAATAATATGTTATAATAAATAGAAAGTATTTATTATGAAGATAAATTGTTAGGAGGGAAATATGAATCCCATTTTATTGTATATAATAATTTTCGCTGCGAAAATTGTTGAAGTGACCATTGGTGTCTTTAGAATGGTTTTAATAACAAAAGGAGAAAGAAAATTGGCAACGGTTATTGCCTTTTTTGAAATTGTAATATGGCTATTAGTTGTATCGACCGTATTAGTGAATATCACAGCCGATCCATTTAAAGTTCTTGCTTATGCAGCTGGATTTGCTTTTGGTCAGATGTTTGGATCGTTACTAGAAGATAAGATAGCGCTTGGTAGTATTAGAGTTGAAATCATTGCTGATGAGCAAGTAGGTATAAAACTCGCTAACCATTTACGTGAACATAATTTTGGAGTTACAACAATGGAAGCATCAGGAATGACATGTAAGAAAATGATTATTTTTCTTTATGCTGCTCGTAAACAAATGAAAAACATAATGACTTTATGCAATGAAATATCCAAGGATTTAGTCGTAACAGTTGACGATATAAAACCACTTGTTGGTGGATATTATTATAAAATAAGAAAATAGGCACACTATTTTCTTTTTTTCACTATCTATTGCACGAAGTTTTAAATTATGATATACTAAAATCCCATATTGAGGTGAAGCTTATGATGGAAGAAGTAGTAAAGAAAATTGCTAGTTTATTTAATAGAGCAAATATAACTTGGGCATTGGGCGGCTCTTGGGTTTTGAAAAAGCATGGTTTCAATAAAATTCCTCACGATATAGATATTATGGTTGTTGAAGGGGATATCGATAGAGTGAAGCAAATAATGGAAGCCATTGGTAAATTAAAGCCAAGCAAACCACAAGGAAAATACGACACGAAATATTTTTTCCAATATACTGTTGGTAATATTGATGTTGATATTTTATGTAAATTTGTTATTCAATACCAAGGCGTTGCATTTAATTACCTTTTTGACAAACAAAGTATCAGCGATGTTGAATATGTTGAAGAAACGCGTATTAATTACTCATCAATAGAGGATTGGTATGTGTTATATTGTTTGATGGAGAGACCACAAGATCATTTGCATGAAATAGAAAAATACTTACTTATTAAGGGCATAAAAAATACATATTTGTTTAAGAGAATACTGCTAGATGTACCAGAACATTTGCAAAAACAAATAATAAGCAACTTAAAATTAAAGCGTGATTTAATATAGAATTTCAAAAAAATAAAATGAAAAGACTAAAAGGGATTTTAATATCACGATGGATAGCGCGCATTGTTGGTTTTGTTTATGTGGGAACGCTTTTGCTTTTCTTCATTGGTGAAAAAATTTGGGAAGATATTGGTACATTATCTTTTCTTGATGTGGTACTTTTATTGTTAATTTTTGTTTTTATTGGGGGAGTCTTTTGGGGCTTCTTCCAAGAATTCTGGGGTGGAATTGTGATTATTGCTAGTATTTTCACCTTTAATATTACTAATATCATTTTTAGAAACAACTTTGATTGGCAATTTGATTTATGGTTTTTGGTAATACCAGGAGTTTTATATTTAATTGTCTATTATTTAGAACGAAAAAAAGTTGATATCAAAAATTAGAGAAGGAGTAAAGGCTCCTTTTTTTAATTGCTATGATAATGATATTTGCTTTTCACAACAAATATGGTATAATATTTGCAGTAAACAAAGGAGGCATAATAATGATTTATTTAGATTATTCAGCAACAACTCCTGTAGATAATGATGTCTTAAATGCATTTTGCGAAGCATCTAGAAGCCTTGTTGGCAATGCCAATTCTCTTCATGAGTTAGGAATAAAATGTCAGAGTCGAATTTTACAAGATAGTAAAGATATTCTTAAAAATCTTGGTCTTGATGATAAGCAATATGAAATTATATATACAAGCGGCGCATCAGAAGCCAACAATTTAGCAATCAAAGGCTACTTGGAAAGGTTTGGCACTGATAAGCATATTATTACAACAAATTTTGAACATCCATCAGTCACAGCACCTGTTGGCTATTTGCAAAACAAAGGATATCAAATTGATTTCGTGAAAATAAATAAAAAGGGCTTGGTAGATCTAGTAGATTTGGAAAGACTAATTACAGATAAAACTATTTTGGTATCTATTGTTTCTGTTAATAGTGAAATAGGAATTAAACAACCCATTGCCGAAATTGCTATGCTCTTAAAAAAGTACCCACAAATAGTATTCCATAGTGATATCACACAAAGTATAGGGAAAGCACAAGAAGTATGTGCAAATATTGACATGATGAGTTTCTCCGCCCATAAATTTTATGGAGTCAAAGGTGTTGGAGCTTTAATTAAGAAAAAGGAAATAAAACTGATTCCTCAAATTCATGGTGGGACAAGCACTTCAAAATATCGCAGTGGGACACCTTTTCATCCCTTGATCTATTCTATGGCCTATGCATTACAATTGGCCACAGTAAACTTTGATAATCGATATCAAAAAACGAAAACAACAAATGATTATTTAGTGAAAGAATTATCTAGAATACCGCAAGTGAGAATAAACAGCAATGAATACGCCATTCCTCATATTGTTAATTTTAGTATTATTGGGAAAAACAGTATTGAAATTGTGGAATACATGAGTAAGAAAGGAATTTATATTTCCAATCATACAGCGTGTTCAAGCAAACAACAAATGTCGCTGGCAGTTTATAATTTGACTGAAGATAAAGGATTGGCCTTATCAAGTGTTAGGGTTAGCCTTTCTCATTTAACAACATTTGCTGATATTGATGCTTTGATTAACGCAATCAAAGAAATGGTGAATTAATATGAAAATAATATTAATTACAGCTGTTTGGTGTACTAGTTGCCTCATTATGAAACCTCGCTATCAAGAACTAGCAAAAAAACATAATATAACAGATTTTATTGAACTTGATTTCGATATGGATGAAGAAGATGTAGAATCCTTAAATATAGGAAACACATTGCCTGTTTGTATCATGATAAAAGAAGAAAAAGAAGTAAAGAGAGTGATAGGGGAAAAGAAAGTGAAAGATATCGAAAAGATATTTGAGGATCTATCACATGAATAAAAAGATATATGGCTTATTCATTGCTTTTCTTTTGCTTTTGTTTTTTAGTAGTTTTCATTTATCAACCAAAGCTGCCAATGATGAAGAAATAATGGTTCATTTTTTTCATACTACAACTTGTTATAATTGTGGTGAAGAAGAAAAATACTTGAATTCACTACCTGAAGAGTACAATCTAAAGATTATATACTATACAATGGATGATGAGGATAACACGAAAGCACAGGCTAATAAAGAACTGTTTTATCGAATAGCTGAAGTGTTTGATATCGAAAAAAGAATCATTACTCCCTTTACGGTAATTGGGGGGAAAAGTTTTATTGGTTTTAATGAAAACATCAAAAGTGAAATGATAAAATATATTGAAAAGTATCAAGACGTTGATTTTGTTGATGTTGTACAGAAAGTGATTAACAATGAAACGATTGATCCAAGTGATATAGAGGTTGATGAAGAAAGTTATATAAATATTCCTCTTTTTGGAAGAGTTGATGTCAAGAGTTTCTCAATTTTGCTAATCGCTATTGTTATGGGGTTTGTTGATGGCGTTAATCCTTGTGCAATGTGGATTTTGATATTTTTAATTACGATGTTAATACCAACAGGAAACAAAAAAAAGATTTGGCTTTTTGGTGGTGTTTTTCTCCTTGTATCAGCAATATTTTATTTTATTGTTATGATGGCTTGGATTAAAACAGTAGAGCTTATTGCTGCTAAGCAAATATTTATTATCATTATTGGTGCTTTTGCTTTGGGAGCTGGAGGATACAATATTTATCGCTATATTAAATCTTCTATTAAACAAGAAGATGGTTGCGATGTAACCAACCCAACACAACGTCGAAAAATATCGAACAAGATAAGAAAAATCATCAATGAGAAAAGTATATTTATTGCTTTAATAGGCATCATTACATTAGCAATCATGGTTAATTTTATTGAATTGGCTTGCTCTGCAGGACTACCTGTCTTATTTTCCCAAATTCTTGCGATTAATGATGTAAGTAGTGCACAAGAGTTAATATATGTATTAATTTACGTATTATTTTTCTTGCTTGATGATCTGATTATATTTGCAATTGCAACATTTAGTTTGAAGGCAATTGGAATATCGAATAAATTCGCAAAATATTCGCATTTGATTGGTGGAATACTAATGCTAATAATTGGAATATTACTGCTATTCTTTCCTAATATAATTATGTTTAATTTCTAAAATTATTAAGAAGGAGCATTTATGTTTAAACAAAGAGAACAAATTCAAAAAATGGTTTTGTCTGCCTTGTTGCTAGCAATAGGGTTGATTTTACCTTTTTTAACAGGACAAATTCCTGAAATCGGTTCAGCACTTTTACCAATGCATATTCCTGTTTTAATTTGCGGGTTTTTGTGTGGTTGGCAATGGGGATTGGTAATAGGTTTTATCATGCCACTATTAAGATTTTTACTGTTTGCCCTGCCGCCAATTTATCCAACAGGAGTAGCAATGGCATTTGAACTCGCAGCATATGGAGCGATAAGCGGGTTATTATATTCGTTTTTGGGAAAGAAACCAGTGAGTATTTACGCTTCACTGATTGCTGCAATGATAGTAGGTAGAATTGTGTGGGGCGTAGCAAGGGTTGTTTTGCTTGGCTTTTCAGATACACACGTTTTTACTTGGGCAATCTTTACAGCTGGCGCATTTACAAATGCTATTCCGGGAATAATCCTACAAATTGTTTTAATACCTCTATTAATTATTGCCATTAATAAAATAAAAGATTACGAACAAGATTTTAATAAATAAAATAAAAAAGGCATCTAATTGAAATTAGATGTCTTTTTTAATTAAATTAATCACTTCATTGGCACTTCTTACGATAGCATGGCATTTATCCACAATTTCTTGAGGGGGGAATTTTAAATCGGGAATACAGATAACAGGAATCTTTGCGTTGATTGCTGCTAAAAGGCCATTAGGAGAATCTTCAAGGACCAAAGCCATAGAAGGATCTGTCTTTGCTATGCTACAAGCCTTGAGGAAAATTTCAGGATGGGGTTTAGAATGTTTAATCTCATCTCCCCCAATAATAATGTCAAAGCAATGAGTTATATTCGCTTTTTGAAGGTAATATAAAATGACATCTTTGTTTGTTGAAGAAGCAATAGCTATTTTAAACTTGTTTGCATTAAGAAAGTCAAGAAGTTCTAATATTCCTTGTTTTAAAGGAATATTCTTTTTATCTATATAGTTCATCATTTCTTGTTTTGCTTCTAAATATATCTTATCATAAGAAAAATCCAAACCAAATAACTCAATCATTCTTGCTTTTGTTGCTGAGTCAGTGAGCCCTAAAGTGCTTATATATTGGTTTTTGGTTAAACAGTAATTATATCTTTTCATAACGAGTTTCAAAAAGCGCATATACAGTTGTTCGCTATCAAAAATTATGCCATCCATGTCAAAGATAATTAGTTGTGTCATTGCTATTTTTCACTGATTTCTGATAATCTATCTTCATCAACAATAATGATTTTATTTCTCTTTAATTCAACGATTTTTTCTAATTCAAAATATTTCAACATTCTACTGATTACTTCACGAGCCGTCCCTAAGTCATTAGCTATTTTTTCGTGAGTAAAATTTAGAGTATTAGAATCTTCATTATAGGATTGTTCTATTAAATAATATGCAAGTCGTTTGTCAAGGCTATGAAAGGCTATTTGTTCGAATATCCACATAATATCAGAAAATCTTGATGTGAGAATGCGATTCGTATAGTCAAGAATTGTTCGTGAATCCTCGACAATTTCTTTATATTGGTCAATAGGAATTAGCAATGCCGTAGCATCTTTTTCACAGTCAATATAAATATCAAAAGTTATATCTTTCATCATACAAGAAGCAGAAAAAAGACAAATATCTTTATCAAACAAACGATACAATGTTATTTGCTTACCATTTTCGTTCATCATGTAAGTCCTTAGAGAGCCACTAACTAAAATGATTAAACCAGAGCAGTCATAACTTCCATGATGAATGGCTTCTCCAGCAACAAATTTTTTTACGATGACAGCATCGGCGATTTTTTTCTTTTCTTCGGCGTTTAATCTATTCCAAATTAAAAAGTTGCTTGATAAGACCTTGGTTATATCTGTCATTCTTTGTCCCCCCTATTGAATTTATTATGGCGTTGATGGCGATGACAATTTCCACGTTGTAAGCATATGTCGCTTTCTTTGGAACATAAAATATAATTTCCGCCTTTGATTGTTAATTTTTTTCCTTCAACAAAAAATGTAGCCATTTTTTTACGAGCATCACTATAAAGTCTTTGCACGGTGGTTCTAGCAACATTCATTCTTAAGGCACATTCTTCTTGGCTTAAACCTTCATAGTCAATTAATCTTGTACATTCAAATTCTTCAATTGTTAAAACAATGGTTTCTGCTGTTGGATTATTTTCTGATGAAAATTCAATATTTTCTGGTAAAAAACATATTCGTTTGCATTTGCTTGGTCTTGCCATATTATCACATTCCTAACTTATTAATGGTTTCATTATACTTTAATAAATGATATATGTCAATAATGATAACCCCCTATAAATTAATGGTGCATATTTATGCTTTAAATAAAATGCTATGTTATAATATGAATGTAGATAGTTAATGTGACAATATCACGGAACAACGTATTCATTAATGATATAATTAATACATAAATAAGGAGGGTTAAATATGTCAGTAATAAATCTAACAAAACAAACATTTGAAAACGAAGTATTAAAAACAGATAAGACTGTACTAATTGATTTTTGGGCTGCATGGTGTGGACCATGTAAGATGTTAACACCAGTTATTCATCAATTATCAGAAGAGGTTTCAGAAGATTATAAGATTGCAAAAGTAAATGTTGATGAAGAACGAGATTTAGCAATGAAATTTGGAGTTTCTTCAATTCCAACAATTGTAGTTGTTAAAAATGGCAAGGTTGTTAATCAAGCTGTAGGTTATCGTCCATTAAAAGATTTAAAGAAATTATTAGGGCTTTAATAAAAAAATTATAAAATAATAGGGAGGAAATTAAAAATGGAAGAAAAAGTTTATTCAATGCCATTGATTGGGGAAAAAGCCCCAAGTTTTGAAGCGATTACAACACAAGGGAAAATTAAATTCCCAGAAGATTACAAGGGCAAGTGGATTATTTTATTCTCACATCCTGCTGATTTTACACCAGTATGTACAACAGAATTTATGACATTTGCTTCAATGATGAAAGAGTTTGAAGAATTAAACACACAATTGGTAGGATTATCAGTAGATTCATTGTATGCTCATATTGCATGGCTAAGGAAAATTCATGAATTAGAGTGGAAAGGTTTTAAAAATCTAGAAGTTACATTCCCATTAATTGAAGATATTAAAATGGATGTAGCTAGAAAGTATGGTATGATTCAACCAGGACAATCAACAACACAAGCAGTTAGAGCGGTATTTGTTGTCGATCCAAAAGGTATGATTAGAACAATTCTATACTATCCATTATCTATGGGTAGAAATTTTGATGAAATTAAACGTATTATTCTTGCTTTACAAAAAGCTGATAAAGATGGTGTAGCAACACCGGCTGATTGGCGTCCAGGGGATGATGTTATCATTCCAACAGCTGGTTCTTGTGGAGCAGCTAAAGAAAGAATGGAAATTAAAGATGAAGACCAATATTGTTTAGATTGGTTCATGTGTTTCAAACGTGAAAGCAAAAAGTAATTAATAAGTTTCTCCGTGTGTAATTATTTTTGTTGTTTTAAAAAGTGCTCGTTATATACTAACAAGCACTTTTTTAATTGCTATAATAGCATAAAGATATTGGATTCATATTAGGCACAAAAAAAATTTAAAAAAGTATTGACCGATTTGGTCAATAAAAGTATAATTAGTTTATTGGAGGTAATGATTACTTATGGAAGATACAAAATTAAAAATAATGATTGCTTCTGCTGAGTGCTTTTCCCAAAACGGATATAAAAAGACATCAATCAGTGATATAGCAATTAAAGCAAAAGTCGCAAAAGCATTAATCTTTTATCATTTTGATAATAAGAAAAATCTTTTCTTGACAACCTATAAATACTTTTCTGAAGAAGGGAAAAAGATTTTAGTTGAGGATCTTCTTAAAGAACCAGATTTTTTTAAAAGAATGGAAAAATCTTCAAAAATAAAATTATCTTTCTTTAATAAATCCCCGTTTGTTTATGAGTTTTTAGTAACAGCCTATCAAGAAAAAGATCCAGAAGTATGGCAAGAGATTCAAGAATACAATGAAAAAACAATCGATGGGAGTTCAAACATGATTTTTTCTGGAATTGATTTGACCAAATTTAAATCATCTATTAATCTCAATGATGTAGTACAAATAGTAATATGGGTATTAGATGGAATTGTTAAAAACTATCGTGAGTTATCTTTTGAAAAGATTGTTGAAATGTTATCAAAGTACATAGTAATAATGAAAGAATGTTTCTATAAGGAGGAATATCGATGAACACTATTGTAATCAAATCAATGACAAAGTATTATGGTAAAAACAAAGGAATTGAAAATGTTAATCTAGAGGTAAAAGAAGGAGAAATATTTGGTTTTGTTGGTAAAAATGGAGCAGGAAAAACCACAACAATAAGAAGCTTGTTAAATATGATAACGCCTAATTCTGGACAAGCAAGTATTTGTGGATTGGATTGCTTACGGCAAACGAAAGAAATAAAGAAAATCACTGCTTACTTACCGGGAGAAGTTGAATATTACCAAGGAATGAAGGTAATTGATTTATTGAATTACGCTTTATCATTTTGTGAAGAAAAAGACTATGCATATGTAAATAAATTGTGTGAATATTTTGAATTAGATAAAAACAGAAAAATAAATGAATTAAGTTTAGGAAATCGTAAAAAAATTGGTGTGATTCAAGCATTACTAAAAAAACCAAAAGTAATTATTTTAGATGAACCAACTAGTGGTTTAGATCCATTAATGCAAGCGAAAGTGTTTGATGTTTTAATTAAAGAAAAGAAAAAAGGGGTAACTATATTTCTTTCTAGTCATAATCTTCAAGAAATTGAAAAATACTGTGATCGTGTTGCTATCATTAAAGATGGAGAGATTGTTGAAGTAATTGAAATGAATGGGAAAGCTCGAGAGAAGAAGTTGTTAGTACGTTATGTAACGAGTGATAATACCGAGCAAAAATATGTTTATACTGGTAACATTAATGATTTAATTGCCGAACTAAATAAAATGGATTTAACATCTTTGGAAATCAAGTATCAGAGTATTGAAGAAGAATTCCAAAAGTTCTATAAAGGAGAATAGTCATGTCTAAAAATTTTGAATTTAAAAGGTCATTAAATATTTTTAAAGCTGAATTTAAAATGCGTTTCAAAGGGACAATTATATGGCTTGCACTAATTGTAGGTATGATGGCAATGTATATGTTAATGTACCCAGTTATTGATGATATCATGGGTGAAAAATTAGCTTTAATGCCAGAAGAATTGTTGCAAATATTTGGTATGAGTAAGCATTCAGTGGTAGATAATTATAATTCATATTTTGCAATGATTTATCAGATAATTTTTATTATCCTGTGTTGTTATGGTGTTAGTATGGGAGCCAATGCATTGTATGATGAAGAAAAAACCAAATCAATTGAATTCTTAAATTCTGTTCAAGTATCAAGACTGGAAATATATGTTGGAAAATTTCTTGTAATTATGGTGAACTTGTTAATTTTAGTTATGGGGTCATTGATAACAACAATATTATGTGGGTTGGTTGTCGGTGAAGGAACAGTCGATAATATGGCGATTATTTCTGTATATAAAATATCGGGAATTACGTTATTCTTCTTTGTTGCTTTGGGTTTCTTCTTAGCAAGTTTTTTGAAAAAAGATATTAAGCCATCGATGGCAGGACTTTCTATTTTATTTGTTACATATATAATAGGATACCTTGGGGAATTGGTTGCTGACAAGATTGAATTTATAAAAATGTTAAGTCCAATTCATATTACTTCTGCTTCGGCGATTATGGATTCTACGATGGGGATTGGAACTCTCGATTACAATCTTTTACCAGTAGCTATCATTACGCTTCTAATGTTTGGATTCATTGTGGGTGGAGCGGTATTATATCGAAAAAGAGATTTCTTATAAAAAAAAGCCTAATGCTTTATTTTACAAAGTGTTAGGCTTTTTATAATACGATAAAATTATGTTCTAGAAAATAATTAATGATGCTTTTTCTTGTTACGATGCCAATGAACAAATTATGAGAATCAACCACAGGAACAAAGTTTTCATTCATTGCTTTTGAAATTAACTCATCCATATTGGCGTCAATATTGATTGCAAGGTAGTCACGATGGCGTTTAAAATTTGAAATTAATAGATTATCGGCGTGATTGACATTGAAATTACTAATTTCTTTTATTCCCCACAGTAAATCACCTTCAGCAAGGGTTCCAACATAGTAGCCTTCACGATCCAAAATTGGAATCGATGAAAATCTGGTTTTCTCTAATTTTGCTAGTGCATCTTTAACGGTATCATCGCGATAAACAAATACGACTTCACTTTTAGGTTTTATAAATGATAATATTTTCATGTTTATTTCCCTCCTTATTTAAATATATAACTTATATTCTAATTTATATATATATATTATAACATAATTTGCTTGAAAAGTAAAACATAACTTTTTTCACAAATAGAAACGATATAAAATTTAAAAAAATAAAACATTTTGTTTTACTTTCAAAACATGATATAATAATATCATGAAAGGAGATTTAAAGAATGGGAAATGCAGCAAATAGTTATGTAAAGTTTATTGATGAGTTACCATTAATATTAAAAGTCATTTTAGCCCTTCCTGGCTTAGATGGAATTTTCTATGGTATCTATCGTATTTGTAAAGGCCACATTATTATTGGTATTTTATGGATATTCTTAGGATTTGCAATTTTATGGATTATTGATATTATTACAATCATTCTTTATGGAAAAGTAACAATTTTTGCATAACAAAAATTCTACTATTCTTATCTACCTAGGATGCTGATAAATCAGTATCCTTTTTCAAACAAAAAAAGATACTATTTGGAAAGACCAATTTAGTATCTTTTTTTGTTATTTTAAAATTAATGCTTCTGTTTCCATTCTAATATCTGGATGCTCTTTACTGCGCAACTTTGGGTCGAGGGTTTCTTTATCGCCATACTTACCAATAGCAACTACAGTTATAATTTCATAATCTTCAGAAATGTTAAAGCTAGATCTAGCTTTATCCATATCAAAACCACCCATCGCATGGGTTACCAATCCTCTTTTTTGTGCCTCTAGAGTAAGAAATCCCCAGGCTGTCCCGGCATCAAACATATGCCAAAAATTTTCCTCATTATTATAAGTAAAATTCTTCTTTGCAACGATTAACAATAATACGGGAGCCTTATTTGCCCATATTTGATTTCCAGGCATTAAAACATTGCGTATTTTTTTAAGTGATTCTTCTTCATCGGCAATGATAAAGCGCCATGGTTGTTCATTAAAACAAGAAGGGGCAAATCTAGCTGCTTCAATCAAAGGCATTATCTCTTCACGAGATAATTTTTCTTCAGAAATAGCTCTTGGAGACCATCGAGCTTTGATTAAATCCATGATTTCATAATTATATTTTCTTTTCATAATAGATCCTTACAATAAAGCTGCAACTTCTTGTTCGAAGTCTTCAGGTTTTTCATTTGGTGCAAATCGTTTTACAACATTTCCTTCACGATCAACAAGAAATTTTGTGAAGTTCCATTTAATTGCAGCTCCCAATGTTCCTTTCTTTTGCGATTTTAGGAAAGTAAATAATGGTGATGCCTCTTTTCCGTTAACTTTAATTTTTGAGAAACGCGGAAAAGTGGTATGATAATTTAGACTACAAAAATTATCAATCTCTACATTTGAGCCAGGAGCTTGTCCAGCAAATTGATTGCATGGAAAATCCAGTATTTCTAAACCTTGGTTTTTATATTTATCATATAGATATTGTAATCCTTTATATTGGGGAGTAAAGCCACACCCAGTTGCGGTGTTGACTATCAATAACACCTTTCCTTTATAATCTTCTAGTGTAATATCATTTTCGTTTTTATCTTTTATTATAATATTATATATACTCATACATAATCCTCCTATTAATAATACTATTTTACTTCACAAAGAGATTCTTGTCAAATGATATGCTTTAAGCGATTTTTGAAAAGTTTACTTTATTTTTTAAAATAAAAGTGGTAAAATGTGAAAGGGTATCTGCTGGAGTAACTCAGTTGGTAGAGTAGCGCACTCGTAATGCGCAAGTCGTGAGTTCGAGTCTCGCCTTCAGCACCATAACTAAATGAATGAAC
>Ga0265294_10007710_pt1 | contig 12704 bp, 9 predicted proteins | sample MunlanPumphouse3_FD_192504 | JGI IMG/M metagenome (GOLD analysis project Ga0265294, IMG submission 192504) | Groundwater microbial communities from a municipal landfill in Southern Ontario, Canada - Pumphouse #3 | ecosystem: Environmental > Aquatic > Deep subsurface > Groundwater | place... | reverse complement strand
GCTCGAACCGAAGTTCAAGCCTCTCAGGCTCGCCTGCCTTCGCCAGATCCTCCAGATGATCTGCGATCGATGCCGCCTGTCTCCGGTCAAGCGTCCACTCCCTTCCGCACTCGGCCACAAACCTCTGCAGATTCGCATCCTTCGAAAAATCAAACGACCGGCGCTTCCTGATCCCGATTTTCAGCACCAATCCCAGCACTAAAACCGCCATCGACCCGGACGTCAGCGGCGACGCGAAAAACAGCGCCAGCGTTTTTGGGAGGTCAGCATACAGATACGGACAGACCGCCGACGACACCCCGATCAGGATCGGCAGGATCACCACGAACTTCCGGCGGGGATCCAGCATCCGTGACGAAATACTCTGGATACCGCTGATCATCACAAACGTAACCGCATACAGAAGGGTCGCCCCGAGGATCGGCTTTGGGAGAATATGAAACACCCAGCCGATCGCCGGCAAAAATCCGCACAGGATCAGAAAGACCCCAAGGCCGAGGCCCACCCTTTTTGCTGCGATTCCGGTCCCGACAACGAGCCCTGTAGCTCCTGAAGATGACCCGATCCCCACCCCGCCCAGCGCTCCGGCGATCGCGATACCTGCTCCTTCCGACAAAAGCCCGTTTTTCAGCGTATCGTTTCGTCCCTCCCTCGTGTAGGCGTTCAGAAGCGAAATGTTTCCAACCGACTTCAGCATCACGCAGATCATCGCGATCAGAAATGGGATCAGCAGAGCGAAATCGAACGAATACGACACGATCCCGACAGGATTCGGGATCTCAAACACCGAAAGGTCCGCGATCTCCAGCAGGGTCTCAAGTCTGAACACCCCGAGAAGCACCGAGGCCGCCATCCCGGTCACGATACCGATCAAAATTGCATAGAACTTGAAAAACCGCCTTGGGATCACGCTCAAAAGGATCGTTGCGGAAAGCGTGATCACGCCGACCGCGGCAGAAGCCGGATCCAGGGGACCTGAATCGGCACTCCCGAAAAACAGCGGGAATGCGAACGGAACGATGGCGATCCCGAGAAGAAACAAAACGACTCCCGTGACCTCGTTTGGGAACACGATCCGGAAAAACTTCGTGAACCGGCTGAGAACCATCTCAAAGAATCCCGAGATGATCAGCATTCCATAGAGAAGAGGGAGTCCTCCGGCGGTTGCCGCAAGAAGGGATGCCGGGAGATACGACGAGTTTGGGACCATTGGGAGAAGGTATCCTGCCCCTGTTTTTGAAAAAGACTGAAGGATCGTCGCGACCCCGGAACCGATCAGGGTCGCGCTGATCAGAAACATCGTCAGATCCGTCGAGCCTCCGACCGCATTGCTGATGATCACCGGATACGTCATATACACGGCGAGAACGAAAAAATGCTGAAGGATCGTGAGAACCGTCGTTCCTAAAGGCACCCTGTCCCTGACGTTGTAGACCGGTTCATCCCCCTCTGCCATTATGAACATCTGTTGGTCGTACTTTTATGTTAAAGCTTATTGTAGGAATAGGATTATCACTTTTTCAGACATACAGAGTAGAAATCCCATGTACGATAAAGATGAGTTCGTCGAAAGGATCGAAAACCAGATCCGGGTCGAAGAGGAGTACACAAAGATGCTCGAGGACGGCAGAAACCGTCTTGCCCGTTCAAAGTATCTGATCCTGATCCCGCTTGCAATGTTTCTGATCGCGGCGGCAGCGTTTGGGTTATCCTCCAATAATCCCGGGCAGATCCTTATCCTCTGGATCGAAGGAAGCTTCTATCTCTACATGTTCTACTTCTTTTTGATGATGATCCCCTCCATCGGCTCGGATGCGAAGATAAACATCTTCGATAAAAAGTTCCGGGTGTATGTGATGGAGTTCCTCCGGCTCGCCAATATTCTCCGGACCGTTCGGAGAAATCCGCTGACCCTGGTGGAGTTTTTCTGGAACGCCTTTCTCATCAACACCAAACCGCTCGTGAAAGGATTCACGATCCTGTATCTGATCGATCTTGTCTGTGCGGTCGTTATGAAACTTTTCGATATCATCGACTGGATGATGTTTTTTCTGCTTGTTGTCCAGATCGGCGTGATCCTGCTTTTTTATTCGCGGGTCACTGCGGCAAAACCCGGAACACCGGGATTTTTTGTCGGCAAACCTCTTCCGGATGCGGACATATTCGATGTCAGAAATCTGAAAGCCTGGCTGTATGTCGGGATCTTCTGCATATTCACCTGTCTTATCATCGTTGGGGCGATGTTTTTCCCGGGGATGACGCTTGGTCAGTTTCTGCGGGATATCTCGCTTGTTCCCGGGCAGTATCCGCTCCTTCTCGCTCTGATCCTGATCACGCAGGGTCTGATCCTGCGGTATTTCCAGGGCGTCGAGAGCAGAAAACTGATGAATACGCTCAATGAGCATCATCTTTCGGTTTTGAAGGAGGATCTTCTGCCCCGGGTGAGCCGGTCAGAACCGGAGGATCTTCCCGGGCTGAAGCGCGAGTTCCTGCTGTTTATCATGAACAAACTGATGGTCCAGGAGTTCTTCTACCGGTTCCCGGCATATACGCTGATGCCCAATCTGCTGCTGGCTCTCGATCCGGTGGCTCAGGAGATCCTGACGGAGACGGGCGAGGAGAAAAGTCTGAAGGATATGCTGTAAAAAAAAAGATTGGAATCAGAATCGGCTCATCTTGTATTCAGCTGCCGATCCGGATTCCGATCCGGCATAGATCGCAGCGCTCTCGGTCAGCGATGCAGTCATAATATACGACACGACGCTCATAACGATCATCAGGATCATCGGGACAAGGATGCAGGTGAACACCTTCTTCGGCGGCAGTTCGGTGATCGAGGCGATCCCAAAGACCCAGACCGGGATACACCAGAACATCAGCGCTCCCTGAACGGCGAGGTTCATCAGGAGATCCACGGTCCCGATCAGGCCGACAAGTCCGGTCAGAAGCGCCCCTATCGCGAGGATCGCCGAGGCATAGCCGGTAACGGCGAGCATCTGTTTATATGTGCATTTCGCATACCCGATGAGTTTGACCCCGGCAAGAAACATTCCTGCGACGACCGCCCAGGAGATGAATACCCCGATCACTCCTCCGATCACGGTCATGACCGCCATAAACGGATCGGCAGGTATGAGGAAAACGATCGAGAGCAGCGTATAGGCAAGCGTGATCAGTACAGGGATCAGAAGACCTTTCGGGCACTCTTCGAAGAACTGCTTCTGATCGAAAAGCAGGTAAATGATCGCATTTTTGCTATTCATGGATGTCGGATTATATTTCTATTCAGTCAGTATTAACCTTCGCCAGGGATCGTGTCAGAAGCGCGATCGTTTTAGCATCGACGATCTCTCCCCGGGCGATCATCGCAAAGATCTCGCTCTTTTTGATCCTGACCACGTCGATGATCTCATCTTCGTCTCTGGCGCAGTCTTCACAAGGGATAAGTCCCCGCGCCTCAAAAAGCCAGAGTTTTTCCGTGCAGAATCCGGGCGTCGAGTAGACATATCCTCTTGGCACAAATTCGTTTGCCGAGAATCGCGCTTCTTCTGCAAGTTCGCGTTTTGCGCACTGCAGAGGGGTTTCACCGGCATGATCCATCCCGCCTGCGGGAACTTCCAGGATGTATTCATTGATCACGGCTCGGTACTGTCTGATGAGATATACATGCTCCTCATCGGTCGGGAGAATGCAGACCGCCGGGACCGGCTGGACGAAGAGATAGTTTCTGTCCTTCCCGTTCGGGAGATGGACATGCCGTGTTTCGATGGTGAGTCTTGGGGTGTCGTAGATCTTCGTGCAGCTTTCTGCCGGAGCGGCAGACTTTGTTTTCGACGTTCCCAGATAGGCAAGCAGGGGAAGGATCTCCTCTTTTTTTACCCCGTCCACCTCCTCGATCTTCTCCTTTTTCAACATCAGTTTGTAGACCAGCCCGACCTTGTCGTAATCGAGCGCTCCCCGGAGATGGAAGACCCGCACCTTTTTCATCATCTCGGGAGTGAAGTTTTTGAGCAGGAGATCCTCTGTCCGCCGTTTTTCCTCAGGATCGGTGACGCCGACGGTGAAAACGATCACCGATTTGTCCTTCAGCTGCCTGAAGTTATTCGCTATCAGGGCGATGCCTGCGATACAGCCGATATAGATGCCTGCACCGTAAATGACCGTGTCATAGGGGAGGAGGTCTTCGACCTTGGTTTCGTCGGCATTTTTCAGGTCGGCGCCCAGCTCTTTTGCGATCCATTCGGCATACTGTTTCGCGGATCCGTATTTCGATTTATAAACGACTACTGTACTCACAAAATATCCCTTCTCTATTCAGAATAGGTCGTGATGAGATAAGTGTTTTAGTATCGCACGGGCGAAAAAAAGGAGTGGATATTATTCTGCCTGGGAGATGCTGATGTGAACTTTGAGATCATCGATCTCCCAGTCCATTGCGAGGTCTGCCTTTTCAGCAACACCGCATCCGCAGGATTTCCCTTCCGGCAGTCTGATCTTGAGGCAGTTTGCTCTGACCTCGTTTTCGATGACGTCATGCTGAGAATCCACAAGAGGCATTACCCGTGCATCATCGATGACGACTTCGGCTTTGATCTTTGCATCGACGGCAAGACCTGCCTGTTTTCTCATCTCCTGGATCCTTCGGATGACCTCGCGGGAGTATCCTTCGGCTTCGAGTTCCGGCGTGAGGGTCACGTCAACATAGATCATACCGTTTTCGATCGGTGAGGAGAAGATGTTTTCCGGCATCTTTTCTTCGAAGGTTATGTGCTCTTCGGTAAGTTCGGCGGCGAAGCCGTCCTTTTCCATCATGACCTTTCCGTTTGCTGTCAGCAGAGCTTTGAGCTCGGTCCCGTTCGACTCTTCGATGAACGCCTTGACTTTGGGTCCGTCTCTGCCGAACTGTTTGCCGATCACTTTCATGACCGGGACCGCGGTCCAGTCGAGTCTGTCCCAGATGCCTTTTACGACCGTAACGGAACGGGCATTTGCCCGGTCACAGCACATATCGTTCATTGCCGAGATGGCGGCCGCGATCTTCTCAGAATCGGTCGCGACAACGATCTGTCCAACCGGCCAGCGTCCTTTGCGTTTTCCATTCTGGCGGGCGTTCGAGACCGCTTCGTCGAACTCCTGAACGATCTCCATCTCCTCTTCGAGGACCGGGTCGCGGAGTGAATCGTTTCCGCTGAACCAGTCGGCCATGTGGACTGATTTCGGATCGCCAACACACTTCAGGTTCTGATACATGCTTTCGGTGATGTGGGGAGCAAACGGAGCAAAGATGGTGATCAGTCTGCGCAGAACATAATACATGGTGTCGTACGCCTGCATCTTCGAGACCGACTCTTCTTCGAGCCACATTCTCGGTCTGACCAGCTGGACGTACCAGCGGGAGAGTTCATCGAGAATGAACGTGCTGATCGGGCGGGTCGCCCGGTGAAGGCTGCAGACCTCCATCTCTTTCGTGACCTGCTCTGCAAGAGAGTTCACGCGGGAGATCAGCCAGCGGTCTTCTCTGCAGAACTCTTTGATGTGATCTTCGACTGCGGACGGATCCCAGACGCCGTCTTTTTCCGCCGGCTTGTAGCCGTCGAGCGCCATGTACGGCAGCGGGAATTTGTAGACGTTCCAGAGAACGTTGAACATCCGGTGGTTCGTCTTGACTCCTTCAAGAGAGAAGCGCATATCATCCCAGGGGGCATTTGCCGAAAGGATGTACTGGCGCATAACGTCCACACCGAACTGTTTGATGACGTCTTCGGGTGCGATGACGTTTCCAAGACTTTTACTCATCTTTTTGCCGTTCGCATCAAGCGCGAATCCGTGCATGAGTACAGATTTGTACGGGGATCTGCCAAAGGCGATCGTCGAGAGGGCGAGCTGCGAATAGAACCATCCGCGGGTCTGATCCTGTCCTTCGAGGATGAAGTCCGCCGGCCAGTATTTGCCGAAGTCTTCGGTCTTCTCCGGGAAGCGGAGGGTCGCCCAGGAGGCGATACCGGAATCATACCAGACATCGAAGATGTCCGGGATACGCTTCATCGTTCCGCCGCATTCGCAAGGCATCGTGATGTCATCGACGTACGGCCGGTGGGGGTCGGTCATCTTCTGACCGGAGAGCTGTTCGAGCTCTGCGTATCTGCCGACGACATGATATTTATTACAGACCGGGCAGACCCAGACCGGGATCGGGATACCCCAGTATCTCTGCCGGGAGATACACCAGTCGCGGGCCTCTTCGATCCAGTCATGGAATCTGGCGGAACCTGCCCACTCCGGATACCAGGTGACTTCTTTCGAGATCTCTTCGAGCATCTTTTCCCTGACATCCTTTGCTTTCAGGAACCACTGGGATGTGGCACGGTAGATGATCGGGGTCTTGCATCTCCAGCAGTGTCCGTACCGGTGAGTGATCTTCCGGACAGCGAGCATGGCGTCACCTAAGACGTCGATGACCTCCTGATTGGTCTCGGGAGCCTTGACGTATTTTCCTGCAAAGACGCCGGCTTCTTCGGTGAAGTTTCCGTTTCCGTCAACGGGACAGACGATCGCGAGATCCTCTTTCAGACCGACAAGGTAATCGTCCCAGCCGTGACCCGGAGCGATATGGACCATTCCGGTGTTTTCCATCGCCACGTAATCGGCGATGACGACACGGTGTTCGATTTTTTCCTGGATGGGAACTGCGGAAGCGAGGGGAGAAATATATTTTGTTCCGGCGAGTTCAGCTCCGGTCTTTGTTTCGATGATCGAGTAGTCCTGATATTTTCCGTATTTCAGGATCTGTTCAACGAGGTCTTTTGCGATCCAGAGGTCTTCGGTCTTTCCGTCTTTTACTGCCCGGCATTTTGCGTAGACGAAGTCCTTTCCAACGGCCACTGCCACGTTGGCCGGAAGGGTCCAGGGGGTCGTGGTCCAGATCACGAGGGACTCGTTCTCGGCTCCCTGGATCGGGAACTTAACGAAGATCGACGGGTCGGTCTCGTCCCAGTACTCGACTTCCGCGTCCGCGATCGCCGTTCCGCAGCGTGGACACCAGTTGACGACCCTGGATCCGCGTTCGAGCATTTTTTCTTCTTCGCAGCGTTTGAGAGTGTACCATGCAGCTTCGATGTATCCTTTATCGACCGTCTGGTAAGGGTCGTCGAAGTCCATCCAGGTACCGAGTTCCTTGAACTGTTCGCTCATCAGATCTTTGTGGGTGAGAGCGAACTCGCGGCACTCTTCGATGAACTTTGCGACACCGTATTTCTCGATGTCGGCCTTGTTTTTGAACCCGAGCTTCTCCTCGACTTTGACCTCGATCGGCAGTCCGTGCATATCGTAACCGGCACGTTCGATGATATGCTGGCCGGTCATTGAGTGGTATCGTATGATTGCGTCTTTGAGGATCTTGTTCCAGGCGGTTCCGAGATGGATGTAACCTGTGGTATAGGGCGGGCCGTCGACAAAGAACCACGGCTGGCCCGATTCGTGAAGTTTGCGTGTTTCACGATAGGTATTGTTTGTTTTCCAGTACTCCCGGACGTCGTTTTCGACAACGGCGGGTACATAGCTTTCTTGTATTTCTTTCACGAGTTTTCCCTCACTCAATATGTGGGTAACTATTGGTCGTCGTTATACATAAGGGGTTTTGTGCTCCGGATGATTTTTGCCGGCAATGTTATTGCCCGCGTTTTATTGTTTCGAAAGCAGACACATCTTTATTATCCCTAAACACGATACTCCTGTTTGGTAATCATCATGGACGGATACGCAGGGAACATGGTCTATGCCGATCTCTCGGCAGGGGTGGTAACGATCAAACCAACGCCCCCGGAACTGAAGTTGAACTATCTTGGCGGCCGGGGTTTTGGCATACGTATCCTGACCGACATGGTTGATCCGAATATCGAGCCGTTGAGCGATAAGAACATTCTTGTCTTTGCGGCAGGACCGCTGACCGGAACCGGGATCCCCCTTGGGAGCAGGTATGAGGTCTCGACGATCGCTCCTTTGACGGGACTTGCCATGAGCGCAAACAGCGGAGGAGTGTTTGGCTGGAAGCTGAAAAAAGCCGGATTCGATGCGGCCGTCATCTCCGGCAAATCGGCAAAACCGGTCTATCTCTTCCTCGACAACGGGAAGGCCGAACTTCGGGATGCTGCACATCTGTGGGGAATGACCACCGGACAGACTACCGACGCGATCATGGATGAGCTGAAGGATCCAAGCGTTCGCGTTTCCTGTATCGGCCCGGCAGGCGAAAAACTTGTGCTGATCTCCTGTATCATCAATGAAAAAACCCGGGCAGCCGGCCGCGGCGGGGTCGGCGCAGTGATGGGGTCGAAGAATCTGAAAGCGGTCGCAGCCAGAGGTGATCTCGCAATCAAAACGGCAGATGAAGCAGGACTGAAAGCGGTTAAAGACCGCGTGAAAAAGAAGATCGAGGCAAACGGTATCGCCAAAGGTCTGCATGATTACGGAACGGCTGTTCTCGTCAACATCGTGAACGAGAACTATCTTATGCCCACCCGGAACTTCCAGACCGCCCACTTCCCGGAGGCGGAGAAGATCTCCGGCGAGACGATGGCAAAAACGATCCTCAAAAAACCCAAAGGGTGTTATGCCTGTATCGTTCAGTGCGGAAGGGTCCATGAGTTCGACGGCGAGACAGGTGAGGGGCCGGAGTATGAACCCGACTGGGCGTTTGGTGCTGACTGCGGGGTCGACGATCTCAAAATGATCGCCCGGGCAAATAATCTCTGCAACGAGTACGGGCTTGATGCAATCTCGGCGCCGGCAACGATCGCCTGTTTGATGGAGATGGCCGAGAAAGGGTATGTCAGCCACCCGATCCGGTTCGGCGATGCAAAAGGCATGCTGAAACTCGTGGAGCAGATCGCCTTGCGCGAAGGAATCGGCGATGAACTTTCAGAAGGATCCTTCCGGTTTGCGACGAAATACGGCCATCCGGAATACTCCATGAGCTCGAAAATGCAGGAACTGCCGGCGTATGATCCCCGGGGCATCCAGGGATACGGGCTTGCAGCAGCGACCTCGGTCCGCGGAGGAGACCATGTCTATGCGTATATGATCTCTCCGGAGATCCTCGGATCGCCGGAAAAGATCGATCCGTATCTGATCGAGGGAAAACCCCAGTGGGTCAAGACCTTCCAGGATCTGACCGCCGCCATAGATGCAACGGGTATGTGCCTCTTTACGTCCTTTGCTCTCGGAGCTGAGGATTACGCGGATCTCCTTTCGGCAGCAACCGGAATGAAGGTCGACGCCGGCGAACTTTTGAAGATCGGCGAACGGATATGGAATCTCCAGAAGCTCTATAATATCAAACGCGGGTTTTCCCGCAAAGACGATACTCTGCCGGCCAGGCTCCTGACCGAGCCGCTGAAAGAAGGCGCCCCTGCCGGTCAGGTTTCCCGGATCCATGAAATGCTCGACGAGTATTATACTCTTAGAGGCTGGGATCCGGAAGGGACTCCTACAAAGGAAAAGCTCAGAGAACTGGGGCTGATGTGAGCAGTCGGATCTTCCCGGACCATCTGATATGTCTACAGCGTCTCCTGACTCCCGGTTTTTGAGACAGATTCCTCTTTTCGGGAAAGAGGGGCAGAAGAAACTTAAGGACGCCCGTGTCCTCCTGGCCGGGGCAGGGGGTCTTGGTTCAGCGATCGCTTTGTACCTCGCCTCAGCCGGGGTCGGGTTTATCCGGATCGCCGATGAGGATGTTGTCGAACGGTCCAATCTCAACCGGCAGATCCTGTATCATGAAACCGACATCGGCGCATGCAAGGTAGAAGCAGCAAAAAAAACGATCCATTCCCTCAACAGCGGGATCGAAGTGGAGGCGGTCTGCCGGCATATCGATGAGAAGTCGGCGGGAGATATCGTTCGCGGGATGGATCTGATCATCGACGGGATGGACAACTTTGCTGCCCGCTACGTTTTAAATCGTGCCGGCCTCGATGAAAAGATCCCGTTCATTCATGGAGCCGTGAACGGGTTCTACGGGCAGGTGACAACGCTGATCCCCGGAATCACGCCGTGTCTGCGCTGTCTTGTACCAACAACGCCAACCTGGGAAAAGAAGGTGATCATCGGGGTGACCTGCGGAGTGATCGGCTCCATCGAGGCAAACGAAGCGGTCAAATATCTCACCGGGACCGGGAAGCTTCTGCAAAACCGGCTCCTGCTCTGGGACGGGCTTTTGGGCGAGGCTGAGTCGATCGAGATCGCCAGCTCTCCCGACTGCACTGACTGCGGTTTTTCAGAGAGGGAGCCGGATGGCCGGAGGATCGTATCATGAAGATCACCATAAAGGCGTTTGCCATGTTTCGCGAGGTCATGGATATACAGCTCGAGCTTGAGGTTCCGGCAGGCGGGACCGTCCGCACGCTTCTTTCTGACCTGACCGCGCGATACGCTGGATTGGATGCGCTGATGTTTGCTGCGCCGGATACGCTGCGTGACTTTGTCAATATCCTCAAAAACGGCCGGAACATCCATTTTATTGCCGGTCTTGACACCCCACTCGACGAAGGCGACCTGATCGCCCTGTTCCCTCCGGCAGCCGGCGGGTAAGGTGTCTCTTTGCCGAAACGTGATCACGGTATCTCTCCTCTGTATTCCCCGGATCCGTTCCCCGGCCCGGATTTAAAAATCACTCCGGATCTTCCGTCAAACCGTCCGGCGGCGTTCTCTGCTGGTATACACAACTATATATCCCAGGGAGGCGTATAAAGAGTCGCAGTTATCTGTGGGAAATATCAGTAAGACTTTTTTGTCTCATTGTTTTTTTCGTGAGCATTTATGCTCCAAGGAAATCCTATCATGGAAAGAAGAAATAATTTTGGCGCACCACGCCAGTTTAATGACGGCCCACGCGAAATGACCAAAACAGTCTGCTCAGACTGTGGAAAAGAATGTGAGGTACCGTTCAAGCCAACAGAAGGCAGACCAGTCTACTGTCAGGAATGCCTTCCAAAACACCGGACCCCACGGAACCGGTTCTAATACTGTTTAGACACTCTGTCTAAACACATCATTTTTTTAGTCTGTTCTTTTGGCAGCTTTTTGTATCCTTTGCCCGCTTTGTCCCTTCATCAGTCAGATTCATCTGTCAAAAAATCCAACATGATAAATAATGGAGATTCAGATATACGGAAAAGCGGTGTTGGCCAGACCCGCCGAACCGGTTGATACGATAACCCCTGAACTTTTAGCCATTCTTGATGAGATGGTCCCGATGCTCAAAGAACACCGCGGAGTCGGTCTTGCAGCTCCGCAGATCGGGATCGGGAAACGATTCTTTGTGATGGATCCGGGAGACAAACTCAGAAAAGTCATCAACCCGGAGATCCTGAAAACCGGCAGCGCCTTTGCCGAGATGGAGGAGGGCTGTCTTTCCGTTCCCGGCATCCATAAAAAAGTCCGCCGTCCACGGCGCATCACGGTCAGATACACGAATGAAGCGGGTGAGCTGATCGAAGAGGAGCTGAAGGATTATCCTGCCCGGGTTTTCATGCACGAGTATGATCATCTTGAGGGGATCTTATTTGTCGATAAGGTATCGCCGATCGCAAAAAAGATGATCGCAAAGCAGCTCGAGGATCTGACCCGAAAGGAGGCGTAACGTGCGTGTCCTTTTCATGGGAACGCCGGAGTATGCCCTTTCCTCTCTTCGTGCGGTTTCTGCAGAGCACGAGATCGTGGGGATCCTGACCCGGGCCGATAAACCAAACCGGCGGGGAAACAAGGTCGAGTTTTCGCCGGTGAAGGTGTTCGCTCTCGAACACGGGATCCCGGTTTTTCAGCCGGAGGATATGAAGGATCCGGCTCTGTTCGAAGAGCTGAAGGCTCTTTCCCCGGATATTTCGGTCGTTGTGGCATTCGGGATGATGATCCCGGATGCGATCATCGATCTCCCGAAATACAACACGATCAATCTGCACGGCTCACTTCTGCCGAAGTACCGGGGAGCAGCTCCGATGCAGTACTCTGTTTTGAACGGGGATTGTGAGACCGGGGTCTCGATCATGTACGTGGCTTCGCGTCTGGATGCCGGTGATGTGATCCTTTCCAAATCGGTTCCCCTGGGGGAAAACGAAACCTACGGCGAGGTACATGACCTTCTGGCCGATCTCGGGGCACAGGCGCTGACCGAGGCGCTGACCCTGATCGTGTCGGGAGAGGTCACCCGGACTCCCCAGGATGAAGCGAAGGTGACCTTTGCCCCCTCCATCTCGAAAGAGGAGTGTGTGATCGACTGGACCCTTCCGGCGGCCACGGTGCATAACAGGATCCGCGGGCTTTCCCCGATCCCGGGAGCAAACACCAGGCTTCCGGATGGAAAACTCCTGAAGATCTACCGCTCAGAAAAGGTCTCCGGAGAGTATGCCGGAGAGCCGGGAGAGATCGTCGGTCTGATAAAAAAGAAGGGACCTGTCGTGATGACGGGAGACGGCGCTGTGTGCATTCTTTCTGCAAAACCGGAAGGAAAACGCGAGATGCCGGGCTTTGAGATCGTGAACGGTCATTATCTGAACGTCGGCGACCGGCTCTGATCCTGCTCTTTTTTTGGAGATTAAACAAGGCGTTACGCGGGGCGATCTCAAATGAAAAAACAACTGAAGTCGTTTGGGACGTACTTCGATTTCGTGTATGGTCAGGGGTGGATGCATGAGATAAAACCAACCGCGAAT
>Ga0265294_10007709_pt1 | contig 12704 bp, 16 predicted proteins | sample MunlanPumphouse3_FD_192504 | JGI IMG/M metagenome (GOLD analysis project Ga0265294, IMG submission 192504) | Groundwater microbial communities from a municipal landfill in Southern Ontario, Canada - Pumphouse #3 | ecosystem: Environmental > Aquatic > Deep subsurface > Groundwater | place... | reverse complement strand
GAAATGCAAACGACAATCTTCCTCCGAACCGAAATGAGCCGTAAAACTGAATATGTTCATAATCCCTGCTTTTTGAGCGCTAATATACTAAAAATATTAGGTGTGTTTGCGGAGAATCAGTAAAAAAATTAGTTATGAGATACAAGGTAAATACAAAATTCGTTTTTGAGGGATACTTCGAAATTGAAGCCGATAATAGAAATGAAGCAAAAAGATTAGTCGGTGAAAATTGCGGTTTAGTTAGGGTTCACTGAATAATGTTTATTCTTTGATATACAGTAAATTAAGCCGTGTTTCACATTGTTTTTAAGTTCAAAGTCCGTATCTTTACTGTTAAATACTAGTTTTATGAAGTACCAATCGCAAGGAAAACAGTTAACCATTGATGACTTTCGCTCCTCTCTGGAGCATCTCCCTAAATCTAACCGTTGGATTCGTATGGGTGATGAATTACCCTGGGGAGAGATCGAGAAAATCTATAATAGTAAGCTTAATAATGTCAACACAGGTGCTGGCAATAAACCTGCTCGCTTGGTTGTAGGCGCCTTGATCATCAAGCATAAAATGTGCCTTTCAGACCAAGAAACAATTTGGGCGATTCAAGAAAATCCTTACATGCAGTATTTACTTGGCTTGTCTGAATTTACTGATCAGCCGGTTTTTGATCCCAGTCTCTTTGTTACTATACGGAAACGACTTGACATCAAAGATCTTAATCTCTTTACTAAAGAGTTGGTTAAGATTAGCCAAGACAATCGTAAATCTAAAGTTGACAAAGATGATGATAGCTCCCCAGATGATGATTTTACAGATGGTCAAGGTCGTCTGCATAAAGGAGATTTAAAAATAGATGCTACTTGTAGCGACGCTGAGGTCCGTTATCCTACGGATATTGATTTGTTGAACGATGGCACTCGTGTTCTTAATCGATATATCGATAAGCTCTGCACTAAGTTCGATCTTTTGCATCCCATAACTTTCGCTAAACAATCTCGTAAGGTCTTTCTGGAGGTGATTAAGCGCAAGCGTAAGAGCAAAAGATTGATTAAAGATGCTAAATCAAAGATGTTGACCTATCTCTATCGGGATATACAAAGTTTTACCAATTTAATAGCGATTCATGGCTCACAACTCTTAGACGGATTGAAATGTTCCGAAAAACGGACACTACGTGCTATTATCCATGTGTATTACCAGCAAAATGAGATGTTTAAGCAAGACTTGCATAGCTGTAAAGACCGTATTATTAGCATCTTTCAACCTCATATTCGCCCCATCGTTCGTGGAAAGTCAAAAGCGCCAACAGAGTTTGGAGCCAAGATGGGAGTTAGTATCACCTATGGATATACCTTCATTGACCATCATAGTTGGGATGCATATAATGAGTCTCAAGATCTAGAGCTGCAAATCGAACTGTATCAAAAGCGTTTTGGGTATCTACCTCGCAGAGTTTTCGCGGACAAGATTTATTTGAATCGCGTTAATAGAAACATCATGAAAGAGTTGGATATAGAGGTTATGGGTAAGCCACTAGGTAGACCTCCTAAGAACCAAGACCCCGAGCACCAAATCAAGATGGCAAAGTCTGTGAGTCAGAGAAACGAAATTGAAGCCACGTTTGGTACTGGAAAGCGAGTTTATCGAGCAAATAACATTCGAGCAAAGTTGCCTAATACAGCCAACTGCTGGACGGGTATGTGCTACTTCGTCAAGAATGTAATGAAGTTCCTAAAGGAGCTTCTTTGGCTGCTGACTTTTTTGATCGATTTACTGGAAAATCAGTCGATTATTAGCCGACTATCGAAGGGAAGAGTTGGAAAACTAAATAATGCAATAGTCGGATGAAATGTTATTCAGTGAACCCTAGTTATGGGTGGTAATATTCATACCAATCTTGATGATGAAGAAGTGGATTGGAATTTTGATACACATCCAGATATGCATATAGGTCAGATATATCGGATTAAGAAAGAATAAAGTGAACGTGTGCCATCTGGCGCACGCCAACAAAATATGATGATATTCACTTCTTCCGAAATCAATTATCCCTATTACTCTATTTTTATGAGACTTACAGCTATAGCAATAAGATTTATATATCTGAGCTATCTTATGGATTAACTGTAGTGTTATTAAAGATGTCATTTATTAGGATATGATTATATCTTAATCGTCAGAATCTCATTTATATCAGAAAGATAGTTTCCACTTCTATGGTCACTCTTTACATGCCAGGATTGTTTTTCTAAGCCTTCTACACCAAGACAAAGGCTTTTCAGTCCATAGCGTTGGTTGATGTTGTCAACTACACTCATCAGTTTACGACGTTGTGGCCGATTCTTTATCTCATCAAACAAATTTTGCTGAATAGGAAGTGCTGTACATATATCTCCCAATATTACACCTGCTTTTTTATAGTGAATACCGATTCTATATATAGCCTCCAATAACGACATTGCTGCTTTAGTTATCTCAATCGTGTCTGATGTAGGAGTAAGAAAAGTGTAGGTACTGCCATTGCTATACTGCTCAAGGTCAGTCCTGAAATTGTTGCTGCAAATGAATACTGTGATGCTACCTGATACTGAATCCTGACCACGAAGTTTATTGGCACAACTGGCGGCAAAGCTGGCAACTGATGATTTCAATGAATCCAACTCTGTTACCATGTCTCCAAAACTACGACTGGTGCAGATAGTCTGTTTTTGCTTGACCTCTGATGTGTCAATGCAAGGAATGCCGTTTAGTTCCATCCAAGTCTGAACCATTGCCTTGTTGAAGTGTGAGCGAATCCAGCTTTCTTTTTTATCAGCCAATTCCAACGCACTATGAATGCCATAGTAATTCAGCTTTTGAAATGTCTGTCGACCGATTCCCCATACATCGGAAAGGTTAAATAACTCTAACGCTTTACGGCGTTTGGCTTCCGTGTCAATCATACAGACACCATTATAACCTTTATAATTCTTGGCGAACTTACTGCTCATTTTTGCCAGTGTCTTGCTTTGGGCAATACCCACACTTACCGGCACGTCTGTCCATAATTTTATTTTATTGACAACGTCTCGCATGTACTCCTCAATATTATAGTACTTTTCATAACCATCAAGGTATGTGAAGGCTTCGTCAATGGAATACTGATCTACTCTTTGAACACATGACCGCAATATACTGTTGATACGTCTTGACATTGCAGCATATAGGTACATATTAGTGGAAAATATAGTCACATTGTTGTGCTCAACGATATCACGTACCTTGAATACAGGGTCTCCTCGATGCAGACCTACAGCTTTTGCCTCAGGAGTAAGTGCAACGATAATACCATCATTTGACCCGGTGACGCAAACCGGCTTTCCATCCAGACCTGGATGAAAAACTTTTTCTACAGAACAGAAAAATGCATTTGCGTCTATTAAAGCTATCATATTGATAATTAGTTGATACTACAATACTTTATTGCTATAATACGTATTTATGTATATCCTAACAATAGTAATAATGTGAAAATGTTACTACTTAGATGTTGTAATTAGGATTAGATGTTTGGCTTGTGGATGATGAATGTTACCACTCCCCAAACACTGAATGAATCACCTTCTTTAATTTCCATCATTGGAAAATCTGAATTAGCAGGTACCAACCATCGTTTGCCATTTCTTTGTTGAACCAGTTTTACTGTATACTCTCCATTTAGTTCGCATACAGCTATCTGTTTCTCTGTCGGATTGCGTTGGCTTTTATCGACAATAAGAATATCACCATCATGAACACCGGCTTCAATCATGGATAAACCTTGAACTCGTATCAAATATGAAGAATCCGGGTTCGGACAAAGCATACGCAGCAATTCAATATCTTGTGCCATCTCATCGTTATTCAATGGAATTGGGAATCCTGCTACAATCTTTACATCAAAGAAAGGAAGCGACATAGGTCTCACTTTTGATGCTGCTGTGACTTGACCCAATGAAGATAAGGTCTCTTCATCAGGCAAAGACTTATCTGACTGCATTTGTTTGACAATGCAATCTTTAATGAAATCCGTTTTATTTAAGTGGCTATCTATATAGGTAGCTACTTCCTTATCGGCACGGAAGTTATATTGCCTGCTTGTTCCTTTTTTACGACCGGAGCCTTCTCTACGACCTCCTCTAGTCCCTTTTTTATCTTGTTCAGCCATAAGATTACGATGAATGGTTTTTTTCTGGCAGCAAAGTTATACTGTTTTATTGAAATGCGTAATACGTTTTTCATATATTTATGAACAATCTGTGTTTTTGTGGCTTTTTACAGTAAATCAGATGCCCACTGCTTACGAACATAAAGGTAACGTTGTCTTTGTTTTAGTTCTGATTTTCTCTTGACTGGAACTTCCTTCCCATTATCGTTTGTCTTACCATCTTCTTAATTTTCAATTTTGATACCTGCTGTAATTGTTGGCTCTTTCTTTATCGAAACAGATACATTTGTTCTTGTTGCTGCATAGTTTTAATCCATAATTCTGTGTAGCACTCTTTATCTGGTATTCCTACCATTAATGCCAAATTGAAGCAATGCTGTATGAACTTCGAGATTGCATCCTGCATCTATCCACTCCTGAATTGTTTTGATTTCTACTTTCTCATCATGATATTTTTGACGAAGCCCCAATTGTTTTTACCTGATGCAAAATTAGAGTACAGCACAACCGCTGGTTGCTACGGGTCGATTTTACAATCTTGAACAATAGGCTCTGTTTGCTCTATCTTCCTTTTTTCTCCAGACCGCCAACAGAAAAACGAGTATAGGAGCTTCTTCTCTTGTTGCATCCCTCTCTCTGCACTCTTTGATGGCATCGTTAAAAAAAATATGTTGAACTTCTAAAAATAAATGAAGATGAAAAAGATCGAGAACAGTTTTTGCGTGAGTGGATTTATTGGTCAGGATGCTACAATCCGTGAGTTTCAAAATGCCAGCGTTGCCAGATTCAGTTTAGCTGTCAGCCATGGTGAAAAGGATAAAGAGGGTAAGGTCCAGTACACCTCTGCATTTGTAAACTTAGAGGCATGGCGCAAGAACGAAGCCAAGTCTTCCTTCGACATTTTGAAGAAAGGGACACTCATTACCTGTCAAGGATATCTGAAACCTGAAACTTGGACAGGTGAAGATGGTAAAGAACGTAACCGTATTAATTGGGTAGTAACAAAGTTCTATCCTGCCGAAGAGATTGAACAGGGAAAGAAAGGCTAAACACCTTTCTTATCTCTCATAAGGAGCGGTCTTCGGATCGCTCTTTTTGTGTATTCTCACATCTCTTTTATAGTTATACTTTTATAATTGTTCTCCGCACAGAACTACAGTATTGCCACACTAATACGTAGCCAATACAGGTTTTATCTGCCTCTTATTTCTGCCGCAAAGGTATGTCCGCCAAATTCCCACCAATGAACCTTGTATGTTTTTTTAATTTCCCTTTGGTCAAAAAAACATGCATGAACCCTTGGCTTGAAGAAATTTTCGGCGAACCAAATACGGCAGCATAATAAGAGGATCAGATAAACCTCATTAGTATTAACTTTTAAATTATATGTGATGGCAAATGCGTGTATTTCAGAGTATAAGCTCTATGGAAATAAGGGAATGATAAATCAATTATTCTCAAAGTTTGAGAAGATTTTCCATGCTGACAGAAGTGAACATGCCGATAGGAAAGGTACGTATCTTCCTATGCCTTGGTTGGGATATGTAGTAAAGGAGATTTTGGAGTTAGACCCGGAAAGGGATGACATCTACTGCCGAGGTATAATATCTTACATTGACGAAAAGGTAACAAACTGCGATGATGATACTGCTTTTTTCCAAATTCAGACAGAAACGGCTTGGGTTCCCATGAACGGGGTATTTAAGCTGATAGAAGAAAAATTTGGTATAGAGGTTTTCTATATCGCTGAAGAACTGGCTATGGGAATTTTTGAAGGAAATGATACAGAGGGTCGTTTCTTTACAGACCGCTATATATTGGATGATACAGAACTTGATATGGACTATTTTGACAGTTTTGACGATTTGGCTTCTGTTATCAACGACTTGATAGGAGAAAAGCCAAATATCTTTGATGATATTCAAGGAATAATCTCCAAACATGAGCTTGATGAACGCATCATGGTTTACGAAATTGAATATGTTTCCCTATCTGATTAGAAACATACATATATATAACAACCTATAATATTTTATATACAATACCTGTTGGCGGAATTAAATTAGTGCATAATGCAATTAATGTTATATAGCGAGATTTCTAGATTGGGAGTCTTGCTTTATTAATTTGTAATATACCTACTATTTATTTTTTATAAAAAATAAATAATAAAACAACTCATTATGAACAAATGTTCATTATATTTGCACTGGACAATAAATTAAAAGTATGCCAGGAAGACCAAAAATAATAAGAAAAATATCTGTTGCGCCTGTTGCCTCAGGCTTCAGGCCGTATGGCATGGCGCAGAATGCAAAGAAGAAAGAATCTTTATTTCTTTTGTATGAAGAGTATGAAGCCTTGCGCCTTTGCGATTACGAAAAATACACTCAGGCAGAAGCTTCATCTTTTATGAATGTATCTCGTCCCACTTTAACACGTATCTATATGTCGGCACGTGAAAAAATAGCTCAGGCATTTGTTGAAGGTCGAAATATCATTATTGAAGGAGGTAAGGTCTGTTTCGACAGTGAATGGTATACCTGTGGTTCATGCAATTGCTTTTTCAATAATCCGTTTAAAGAAACTCAATTAGAGGTATGTCCTTTGTGTGGAAGTCGTGATATTCAAAATTTCGAGAGCCTTTCCGAGGAAGAAAAGAGTGAATTTACCTATATAGGTAAAAGTGGTTGCGGTAGAGGACATTGTTCCAATAAGCGAAAAAGAGGACGTATGTGCCAAAAAAATCAAGAATAAACTTAATTAGAAATATAATATGAAAGTAGCAATAACAAGTTCTGGGAATACATTAAAAAGCACTCTGGATAAACGTTTTGGTCGTTGTTCGTTTTTTGCAATCTACGACACACTGACTGACGAAGTGGAATTTATTCCTAACCCAAATAAGGATGCTGAGGAAGGGGCCGGACCAGCTTCTGTGCAGCTAGTAGCTTCAGTTCCTGTAGAGAAGATAGTGTCAGGAGAGTTTGGCTTTAAAATCAAATCACTGTTAGCTGAATTGAAAATTCAGATGATTGTGATTAAAGATTCTGATAAAACTATAGAAGATATTATTGAGTTATTAAAACATTAAATTCATAAAATTATGCCACGTTTAGATGGAACAGGTCCCGAAGGAAAAGGTCGGGGAACAGGACGCCGATTAGGTAATTGTGTTGATCTTACAAAAGAAGAACTCTTAGAAAAACTTGGAACAGGTGAAGGAAAAAGAAGACGTTCCGGTGGTGGAGAAGGAGATAAGAAACGCTTAAGAAGCAGTGATAAATTAAAATAATAAGATAAATATGAATAAAAGAATTGCAATACCTGTAGAAGATGGTATGTTATGTGAACATTTTGGTCATTGTGAATATTTTTATGTAGCTGATTTGGAAAATAACGAAATAGTAAAGGAAGAGAATATTACTCCTCCCGAACATCAACCAGGTCTTTATCCTGCCTGGGTAGCAGGTAAGGGCGTGTCAATTGTTATAGCCGGTGGTATGGGAGAGAAAGCAAAACAACTATTCCGTCAGCAGAATATTGATTTACATGTTGGTGCAGATAAAAAAGAGCCTAAAGAATTAGTGCTCGATTTTATCAAAGGGAACTTAATTATAGGAGCCAATACATGTAATCATCATGAGCATGAACATAGCTGTAGCTAGTGGTAAAGGCGGTACGGGTAAAACATTTTTTTCAACGAACTTGTTTTACTCGCTTCGTCAAATGGGCTATTCTTCTTTATTGGTTGATTGTGATGCAGAGGCTCCCAATTCATTTATATTCTTTCCAGTTAAAAAGCTAAGTGAGGACGTTGTAACAGAATATAGACCGGTTCTCGACCGTTCTAATTGTGTTTTATGTGGAAAGTGCGCTGAATACTGTAATTATCATGCCATCTTCTTTTTGCCGGCAATGAATAAAATTCAGTTGCTCGATGACCTCTGTCACGGATGTGCTGCTTGCTCGGTTGCTTGTAAATACTCAGCAATAAGAGATTCCTATAAATTTATAGGAAAGGTTACATCTTATAAAACAGATGAAGATGGAGAATGCATGTTCGAAGCAAAAATGACTCCTGGAGTTGCATCTCCGGTTCCTATCATAAAATCAGCTGTAAAAATGGCTGTAAAACAAGCCAAACAGCAAAATGCAGATTATGTGATACTGGATTCACCTCCGGGAACAGCTTGTCCGTTTATACAAACAGCCTCGCATGCCGATTTTGTAGTGTTGGTAACAGAGCCTACACCATTTGGGTTGAGTGATTTAAAACAAACCGTTGACACTCTGAAAACAATGGGTAAAGAAATGGGAGTTGTAGTGAATAGGGCAGGATTGGGAAATCGAGATGTTTATCAGTATCTGGAAAATGAATCAATTCCATTATTGGGTGAAATACCTTTCAATAAGGAGATTGCTTTTTTGTATTCAGAAGGTAAAATTGCAGTAAAAGAATTAAGTTCGTTACAGGTAATATTTCAAGATATAGTAAATAATATAGTTAGTTATGGAAATAGCAGTAATTAGTGGTAAAGGAGGTACAGGCAAATCGAGCATAAGTTCCGCTTTTGTTTCAGTTGCAAAATCGGCAGTAGTTGTTGATTGTGATGTAGATGCTTCAAACCTCTATTTACTGTTTTCACCATTGTGTAAAGAAGAGGAAGTCTTTGTATCCGGTAGTCATGCTGTAGTAAACAACGATAAATGTACTAACTGTAACACATGCATTAATCTTTGCCGTTTTGATGCTATATCCAAAGTCAATGGTAAAATTAGAATCTCAGAATCCGCTTGTGATGGGTGTTACCTGTGCTCTCGTGTCTGCCCTGTTCAGGCAATAAAGATGATTCCTGCAGATAAAAGCCGTATGTATGCCGGAACCTTTCGTTATGGCAATATGGTTTATGGTCGTTTAGCTCCCGGAGAAGAAAATTCCGGGAAGATGGTAAATCTATTGAGAGAGAAGGCAAAGAAATATGTAGAGGATTATGGTTATGATACAGTTATACTCGACGGTCCTCCGGGCATTGGCTGTCCGGTTATATCAACCATTACAGGAGTCGATAAGGTTGTAGTAGTAACAGAACCAACAATTTCAGGCTTTCTTGATATGAAACGTGTAATTGAAGTTGTTTGCCGTTTTTCCGTTCAAATGTCAGTCATTGTGAACAAGTACGATTTGAATCCCAGCATTTGTGAACAAATAGATAAGTGGTGCGAAGAGATGAAAATTCCGGTAGTAGCTCATTTACCTTTCGATGCACAAATTGTTGAAGCTATGATAGCCGGTAAAACAATAATTGAGTACAATAAAGATTGTGAGGTATCTCGTTTAATAGAGAATGCTTACAACACAATTTATGCCTTCTGATAAGTTACCAAGAGTGTAATGCAAAAAGTACTTTTGTTAAGTAAAAGTAATTATGATTAGTCATCAATGTAAAATAAGGGTGTTATATCCTGATACAGATAAAATGGGATATGTACACCATTCAAATTATGCCCGTTATTGTGAGAAAGCCCGCTGGGAGCTTCTTAGAGAGTTGGGAATAACATATAAAGAAATAGAAGATTCGGGTATAATGTTACCGGTAGTAGGTATGAGTTTTAAGTATTTAAAGCCTGCGGTATATGATGAATTGCTTCGAATAGAAACAGAGTTGAAGGAGATAAAAGGTCCTTTAATTAAATTTGTTTATTCCATTTTTAATGAAGAGAACGAATTGATAAATAAAGGCGAAACTACTCTTGCATTTGTCAATGCAGATACTCGTAAGCCATGTCATCCTTCATCATTGCTATTAAAAGCAATTAGTGAAAGGCAATAGTATTATTATAATAAAATAAGAAGAATAAAGATTATTATTATGAAAAGTTTTTTATATCTATTTATTGTGTCACTTGCCTTATTAGGAAGTGAAGTAAATGCACAGAGTGCAAAAGAAAAAACTGTATCAACTGTTACAAAAAAAGGTTGTTTTAAAGATGCAAACAAAAATAAAGTTTGTGATAAGTATGAATCAGGTACTTGTGTCAAAGCAAAAAGTCATGTAAATAATCGTAATGTGAAAGACGAAAGTTTGTGTAATGGCAGTGGTATAAAGAAAGTTAAGTCAGTAAAGACTAATAAGAAATAAAAACAATAGTTTTTTGTAATAAGTTATATTATCATTTATTTGTTAGTAGAGGGGGCATTGTATAGCTTCTGGTTCAGTTTGTTAGCCATTTCTTGTGAATAAATGAGCTAGAAGCTATGTTTCTTGTAATTATTATGTCCGGGAAATAGCAACTTTATTTTCCGGACTTTGAAATTGTTAATAGTATAAAGTTAGAACAATGGAAGAAAGAATAAATAAAGCTGTAGAGTTATTTAAGAGTGGATACAATTGCTCACAATCTGTAGTTGCAGCTTTTGCCGATTTATATGATCTTACAGATGATCAGGCTTTGCGCATATCAGCTTCTTTTGGTGGAGGCATTGGCCGTATGAGGGAGACTTGCGGAGCTGCATGTGGAATGTTTATCCTTGCGGGACTGGAGAATGGTACAACCATTGCAAAAGACCAAAAGGGAAAAGGAGAAAATTATAAGCTTGTTCAGAATCTGGCGACTGTGTTTAAGGAACGTAACGGCTCATTGATTTGTGGAGAACTGTTGGGACTAAAGAAAGATCATGCCATCTCATCTACCCCCGAAGAACGTACAACCACATATTTTGCAAAACGCCCATGTGTAAAGATGGTAGAAGAAGCTGCCAGAATCTGGGCTGAATATCTTGAATCTCAAAAATAGATTCCTGTGAAAACTGAAAGTATTAAGAGCTAGATTTTCTGATTGAGAATCCCGCTCTTGTATATCTTATTATCAGTTTACGGAATTTCGATATAAAGCAATAAATCAAAACTTCCTGAGAATTGAAGGGACTATCCATAGGGAGTGTAATTTAAACTCTGTCTGGTTCATATTCTAGCTAATTCCATACAAATATAATTTTTTCTTTTTGGATTTACAAATGCTTTTTAAGGCTGTTATTGGAAGTGTGCAAGGGCGGTGAGGAACGAGCCGTTTATATACCCTTGCTCACTTGCGGGAACAGTCTTTTCTTTGCGTTTGAAAAACCGGGAAGAAAAATGGATTATATATCCAATGGCATTCTTTCACCGAACTTAATCCGCAATTGACCGGCTGTCAATGCCCAATTGTGAAGAGGCTGTGTCCATTTCTTGGAGATATTGAGAACGGCCAGGTAGATCAACTTCATCAAGGCCATATCATTAGGGAAAACTCCCTTTGTCTTGGTCACTTTTCGAACTTGACGATGGAAGCCCTCTACAGCATTAGTGGTGTAAATGAGTTTTCGAATCTGTTCATCATAAGCAAAATAGGCAGTAAGCTTATCCCAATTCCTTTCCCATGAATCCATAACGACAGGATATTTCTTACCCCATTTATCTTGTAGTTTATCAAAATTCAATTCCGCCAGATCAAGCGTAGAGGCTTGATAGATTGTTTTTAAATCGGACATAAACTCTTTCTGATCTTTTGAGGCAACATATTTCAATGAGTTTCGGATTTGGTGAACAATACAACTTTGTATAATCACCTGAGGGAAAATAGTGCTGATGGCCTCCGCGAACCCCGCTAGATTATCAATACAAGCGATCAAAACATCTTTCATCCCTCGGGCTTTAAGATCAGTCAGAACACTCAACCAGAAGTTGGCGCCCTCGCTTTCGGAAACATACATGCCTATAAGCTCCTTGCGACCATCTTTGTTGATTGCCAATACATTGTACACTGCTCTGCTTTCGGTTCGGCCTCCATCTTTTACTTTGTAGTGCATCGCATCCAACCATAGAATGGTGTACATATTCTCCAAAGGGCGACTTTGCCATTCCTTTACCTTGGGGACGATCCGGTCTATTATTTCGCTAAGGGTATTGTGCGAGATTTCCACATCATACATTTCCTCTATATGAGCGGAAATATCTCTCAGGCTCATCCCCATTCCATATAAGCCAATAATTTTGGAGGACATATTATCTGCCAAAATCGTCTCCCGTTTCTTGAGGATCTCTGGACTAAAACTGCTGTGGCGATCCTGAGGAGTCACTATGTCGATCTCCCCGGCCATCGTTTTAACCCGCTTACTGCCTCGACCATTACGCTTATTTCCACTCTGACGCTCTGATTCATCCAAATGAGACGACATCTCGCTTTCTAAAGCGGCTTCTAAAAACTCTTTTAACAAGGGCCCAAAGGCGCCATCCTTTCCTGTGAGTGATTCACCACTGCGAAGTTGTGCTAATGCCTTTTCGCGCATTAACTGGTACTCTTGACTGTTTCTATCCATAATACAAAGTAAATTGTTTTTTGGACAGAGTTCAAATTACAGTCTCGAATGAGCCGCTTTTGTGTAATTATGTTTTTCAAAATAATTACATCCGACATTCAGATATTTAAAAGCAAGAGTATTTAGTTGTTCATCTTTAATTGTATAGCGAGGAAAATTTTG
>Ga0265294_10007707_pt1 | contig 12706 bp, 9 predicted proteins | sample MunlanPumphouse3_FD_192504 | JGI IMG/M metagenome (GOLD analysis project Ga0265294, IMG submission 192504) | Groundwater microbial communities from a municipal landfill in Southern Ontario, Canada - Pumphouse #3 | ecosystem: Environmental > Aquatic > Deep subsurface > Groundwater | place... | reverse complement strand
TTTATTTGTGCTGGGCTTTCTTGGTCTTTTTCTCCTCCGGTACTACTTCAAAGTCAATCTGTCTTTCTTCCACATTAACCTTGACCAAGACTACCTTAACCTCATCACCAATGCGGTAAATCTTCTTCGTGTTATCCCCCACCAGCATCAGCTGTTTCTCTACATACTGATAATAATCATCATTCAAGGTGGAGACATGCACCAGACCTTCCACCGAGTTCGGCAGCTCTACAAAAAAGCCAAAGGAAGTTACGCCGCTGATCGTTCCTGTAAAGACTTGCCCCACAAAATCCTGCATATATTCAACCTTTTTCAAATCAACCGATTCCCGCTCCGCATCCTCTGCTACTTTCTCCTGCAAGGAAGACTGTTCAGCATACTGTTCCATCAGCACAGCCACCCTTTTACGTCTTTTTTCCGCAATCCCTTGATCCTGCGCTTCCCGAATAACCCGGTGAATAGCCAAATCCGGATACCTTCTGATCGGAGAGGTAAAGTGTGAATAATACTTGGCGGCTAGACCGAAATGTCCGAGTGCCTCAGCCGCATAACGCGCATGCTTCATGGATCTGAGCATAACAATACTTATCATTTTCTCTTCAGGTCTGCCCTTAATCTTCTCTACGATCTGCTGATATGTCCGTGGGCTAACCTCGCCTTGACGATTAGTCTTGATATAATAACCAAAAACCCCCAGAAAATCATTAAGTCCCGTAATATTATCCACGTTCGGTTTTTCATGGACACGATATAAAAACGGTAATTCCCTCCAGTAAAATTCTGTGGAAACTGTCTCATTAGCCAGAACCATAAATTCCTCAATAATCATTTCCGCTACAGAACGCTCACGCTGGATTATTTCCACCGGTTTTCCTTTTGCATCAAGGATTACTTTGCTCTCCGGAAAATCAAAATCAATCGCCCCGCGTTTCAACCGCTTTTTCCGCAAAATCGTGCATAGCTCCCGCATCTGTTCAAAGATGGAAACGTATTCCTGGTAACGGTTGATTAATTCCGTATCCTGATCCTCCAAGATCTTACGCACAGCCGTATAGGTCATCCGCTCTTTTACCATAATCAAACTAGCTACTATTTCGTGGTTGACAACCTCTCCCTCGGCATCTATTTCCATAAAACAGGTTAGCGCGAGCCTATCCTCCCCGGCGTTCAGACTACAGATACCGTTGGAAAGGTGTGGTGGCAACATCGGAATAACCCGATCCACCAGATAAACACTAGTGGCCCTTTTCAAAGCCTCCTGATCTATGAGACTACCTTCTTGCACATAATAACCCACATCAGCAATATGTACGCCTAAATAATAATTACCATTGCCCAGCATCTCTAAACTAACCGCATCATCCAAATCCTTGGCGTCTTCACCGTCAATGGTTACCAAAGGTAAATGCCGTAAATCACGACGCCCTTTTTTATCCTTTTCCCTGACAGTTGCTGGGATTAACGCCGCCTCTTTTAAAACCTCCTCCGGAAAGACCTCCGGCAAATGATATTTGCGCACAATCGAAAGAATATCAATCCCCGGCTTATCTTTCTGCCCGAGAACCTCAAGCACTCTTCCTTCCGGATTGCGACGCGGCTCCGGCCAATTGGTTATTTCAACTACCACCTTATCGCCCGTCTTTGCTCTGCCTACTTCATTCTTCGGAATAAAAATATCATGCCCTAGGCGTTTCTCATCAGGAGTGACAAACCCGAAATTACGACTACTTTCATAAGTGCCCACCACTTGCTGATTAGCTCGCTTAAGGATACGGATAACCTCGCCTTCGCGCTTACGGTTATCCTCTAAATTGCTGTAAAGGCGAACAATGACTCGATCATTATGCATTGCTCCGTTAAGGCCCTCATTCTTTACATACACATCCTGTTCCACATGGTCATCGGGGATCAAAAAAGCAAACCCTTTGGGGCTTCCCTGCATACGACCCGCCACAAGATTCATTTTTTGCGGCAAACCATAACGTCCTTTACGGTTGCATACTACCTTTCCCTCTTCCTCTAACTCCTGCAATAATTGACTAAAATTAGACCTGTCCTTTATTTTCAGAGACTCGGCTAACTCTTCCGCTGTTAGAGGCTTGTATGAATTGCGCCACATAAACTCTAACAATTCTTCTTTGGTAATCATAATCATAAATATACTCCTCGTCCGCTTAATTTATTTATACCATATCATACTTGGCAAAAATTATATATTAAAATAACTCTTCCAATCTTTACGCTTTTCCCCGTACTCCTCGGATGGCCGCAACAATTAAAGAGAGCAGAGGAAGCCCCACCTGAATTGGCAAGGCGTAATACCGATATCTATTTATGTCAAACTCTATTAATTCATTCATATTTTCAAACGATAACATAGCTATAACCACCGTCATTATCCCCACCGGAATGACCAAAGGCAGATAAGAACGCAGTTTGAATACCTGTGCTAACCCCAACGTCGCTGCATAATACAGCACGACAATCTTTAAAAACCCAAACGCTAAGATAGTACCAAGAACTATAATTTCTAATCTGGTAAAAACTTCGCCTGCATTGATTAAGCGTATCGTTAGTAACGAGGGGTAGGTTTGAATATCGGCAGTTATGCCTAAAACAGCTGTTGTTATGATAACCACAGCACATAAAAATAAACCTGCGAGAACTACTGAAAGGATAACACTCTTACGTATCTTTTGTTGATCTTGAACATAAGCAAGCACCATTAATAAAACAACTGTTTCCCCAAAAGGAAACGCAGAAGTTGTACAGGTAAACAGTATAAACCGTTGCCAGGAGATATCAAAAACCGGTAAAAAATTAGCGAACTCCATTTGAGCAACCAAAAAAAACGTACCGAGCAAAAAGAATCCAACAACCACAGGAAACAGAATAATACTACAGCGCATGATAACTTCAATTCCATGTCGTACAGCATAAGCACATACGATTAAAATCAAAATAACAAATACAATTAAAGGGGTCTGCTGATAAATAGTATTAACAAAAAAATCACAGAATTCTCTGGTAGCTAAACCAGCTATCCATAAAAAATACCCCAAATAAGTTAAAGAAAGCAGTTTGCCCAAATATTTGCCGAAAATAAGGTCATTGATTTCTACTAAATTCTTACCCTTAAATCTTAGGGCTAGAGTAGTAAAGATAAAAACATAGAGCAAGCCTACCCCTAACCCGGCTAATATAACCAGCCACGCATCATGACCTGCAAGCCGCCCGGGATTTAATATCACGCTAGAGCCTAGCGTATACCCAAAGATTAAAAATATCAAATGTCCACTAGATAATTTACCCTGCTCAAGTTGCATCATCAGTACCTGCCCATTCCGGACTAGCTGTTTTAGTAATCATCCCCGGTTTTTGCAATTTCGTCTCTACCAATATGTTAACTTTAAGCTGGGGAAAGATTTCATCCCATTGAGCTTCCCACTCTGGCCATAACGAGGGATATTTTTTATGTGCCTTATCCCCGAACCCGAAAACATCGGCATTGAGATTTTGCGCCTTCTTTAGAGCGGCTTTTACCTCTTGCTGTATTTTTTGAGCTTTTTTCTTTTCCAATGCCGCCCAGTGAGAAGGCTCCGTTAAATCCTGTGAGCACATCTGACTGCCTAAATTACCCTCTTCTTTGATTTTTACCGTGATCTCGAGAATTCCCTCTTTAAGCTCTGGGACAATCTTTCCCTCCGCCTTGATTATTTCTAAACTGACCTTATCATTCTCATCATTACAAATGGGACAAGAGACAATAATAATCCCACTTCCCACTTCGCTTAATACCCAATTAAGTCCTCTGGTTTCGATTTTATCTAATGTCCCCACCATTTTATCCCTTTTAAATACGGCCGTGCCTACGAGCTCAGCGATTTTTTCTTCCCCTTTTTCTTTTACTTCCAGCAATGTGGCAATCGGTGCTGTCGTCTTACTCATTAACCGACACATAATATCGTGTAAAATAACCGTACTCACTTCTGATGTGGCCGCGCGCGCTTCAATCAGTTGAGTAATATTCTGGGCCGGAAATTGTTCTAGTTCCGCTTTTGTTTTCAAAACATCTCCGGCTTTGCCTTTTGCCACTACTACCCATGTTGTTAAACGCGGCTCCGGGTCTCGAAAGAAAAAATCCAGATATTTATTAATCCCGGATTCTGCGGCTTCCTGACCGATAATCAGAAGCTCGCTGTGGGGAAAATAGAGTTTCCGATCAACTACATGAGTAAATCCCCTTATGGCCTCAAAAACTGTTCCCGCCGTATTGGTAAAGTTACAATAAGGTTCCTCCTGTCCGCCACCACCGGAACTAGTCGGTCTCTTAATATTTCCCGGTTTAACAATTTGCGTAGTTACCATAACCTGATTCGGGTCTTCTTCTCCTTGGTCTATACCTACCCCTAATACTATAGACATAGTATCCATCTCTTGGCGATCCCAACAGCCTACAGTAACTATGATTATACTCAGCAAAATAAATAGTAAAAATATATACCGCCTACAACACAATTTTACTACCTCCCTGCTATTTTTGCGGAGCACGGGGCATCTGCCCAAATCTTTGACGTTGGGGATTTTCATGACCGATATGATCCGGACGATTCCATATCGCCCAGAGAGGAAATCTGACAAAGCTATCCTTTAATCCACTAAGACTCAAAGGAGCCAAGGGAGCAAAATATGGTGCACCAAAAGACCTTAGAGATACTAAATGAATTAAAATCAACAATAATAATGCGCCTATCCCAAAACCTCCCAATGCTGCCGCGGCAAAAATCAGGAGGATCCGAGATAACAGAATTACATCGAAGAATGACGTAACCACAAAAGTAGCTAAGGCGGTTAAAGCAATAATAATGACAACAGGTGCTCCTATTAATCCTGCCGAAACTGCCTCCTCGCCAATAACCAGTACTCCGACGATACTAATCGCCCCCCCTATCACTCTGGGCAACCGCACCCCAGCTTCCCTAATTATTTCAAAAAATAACCCTAGCAGCAAAATCTCTATAGCTACCGGAAACGGTGTCCCTTCTCTGGCAGATGCTATCGTAAATAATAACGGAGTAGGTATTAATTCCTGGTGATAGGTGGTTAACGCTACATAAACCGCGGGTGCTAATAAAGCGATCAAAAAAGAAATTAACCTGAGTAGTCTGATAAAGCAAGCATAATAAGGGCGAAAATAATAATCCTCCGCAGTTTGAAATCCTTCAATAAAAAGCATGGGGACCGTCAGTACCATAGGGGTACCGTCAACTAAGATTGCTACCCGACCTTCTAACATTTTTATGGCGACCACATCCGGTTTTTCACTACTATTTATCGTTGGGAAAAGGGAATATGGTGCGTCTTCTATAAATTGCTCAATATAACCGGACTCCATAATTGCATCCGTCTTAATTCTGCGAAGACGATTCTTTACCTCTTCTACCAATCCGGGACTAGCAATACTCTTTATATACGCTATCGCCACCAGAGTATGAGTTTTTTCGCCAATCTGCATTCTTTCGATTACCAAATCAGGATGACGAATCTTACGTCTTATTAAAGATATATTTACAGTTATCGCCTCAATAAAACCTTCTCGAGGTCCCCTCACAACCACTTCTGTGTCAGACACCTCAACCTTACGGTGTTGCCAACCTTTTGTATCAAAAACTAAAGCTTCGGCAAACCCATCCATTAAAAAAATAGTTTCTCCATATAAACAACCGTTCAATAAGTTGTCGATTCTAGCTGTTTTTGTAACCTCGCCTACGGAAACCATTCTTTTAAGTAAAAAGTCAAGACTTTTCTGTCCCCGTAACCCCTTAGGGCTGGAAACATTCAATTCGTACATTAGAGGTCTAATAATACTTTCATTAATTATTTCCTTGTTAACCAAATCATCTAGAAAAATAAGCGCCGCCTTATAATTTCCCCCTACCCCGAAATTAAATTCACGGACAATAAAATCACTACTATGTCCTAAAACATTTTTAAAATAAGCCAGGTTGTCCTTTAGATTACGGGTTAATATAGCTTCCTCGTACGAAGGTTTAGCCTGACCATTTTTACTCTTTTTTTGTTTTAGTAATTTCCCTAATAAGAATCTTTTAACTGTTTTTGCTAACATATATTTTCCTTATTGAAAAGTAATACTTTAGCTTATTGTGAGAAAAAACAGGGAAAAATATGTATAGAAAAAAAGAGCTATCACATAATCCACATATCTGCAGCATTAAGTGACAGCCCCCATATACTAATATCTAAATTTAAATCATACTTTAAATCTGCTCTTCCTTACATAAAGAGAGGTACAAAGACCAGAGAAACAATAGTCATGAGCTTAATCAAAATATTAATAGAGGGTCCGGAAGTGTCCTTGAAGGGGTCTCCAACCGTGTCACCGGTTACAGCCGCAGCATGAGCATCAGAACCCTTACCACCATACTTTCCGCCCTCGATATACTTCTTGGCATTGTCCCAAGCACCACCGGCGTTAGCCATCATAATCGCCAAAAGGAACCCGGTGACCAGTGCACCTGCAAGCAATCCACCCAGAGCTTCTTTCCCCAAACCGGGGATTAGCCCTACAGCAATCGGCACGATAACAGCCATTAGACCGGGGATAATCATTTCCCTGATCGCTGCATCTGTACTGATACTTACGCACTTGGCATATTCAGGTTTTGCTGTTCCTTCCATGAGTCCTGGTATTTCTTTAAACTGTCTTCTTACTTCAGAAATCATATCACTAGCTGCCCTGCCCACTGCGCCCATCGTTAAAGCAGAAAACAGGAAAGGAAGTGCACCGCCAAGGAAAAGACCTGCTATAACTGTAGGATTCATCACATCAAGGGTTTCTATGCCTGCAGCCTGGGTATAAGCACTAAAGAGAGCCAAAGCTGTCAAAGCAGCAGAGCCAATAGCGAAACCTTTACCAATTGCTGCAGTCGTATTACCTACAGAGTCCAAACTATCAGTAATTTTTCTGACTTTTGGATCAAGCTGAGCCATTTCAGCAATCCCACCGGCATTATCGGCAATAGGGCCATATGCGTCTACAGCCACAACCATACCCGTAGTAGAAAGCATTCCTACAGCTGCCAAAGCAATACCATACAAACCAGCAAATTTAAAGGAAACAATAATCGCGATAACAATTACCAATACTGGTAATGTCGTACTTAACATTCCCACACCCAATCCGGAAATAATATTTGTCGCCGCCCCAGTCTGTGAGGCCTTGGCGATACTTTTTACCGGATTATAATCTGCAGAGGTATAATACTCTGTAATTTTCCCGATAATAAACCCGGCCAATAAACCGGCTATCGATGCAATAAATACATTAAACCCGAAATCCCCCGGCAGCAAATTTGTCGCAAGAAAATAAGTAGCAACCAAAGAAAGCAGCATGGCCATGGTTTCCCCTGCGTTTAAAGCCTTAGCCGCATTAGCCCCTTCTCCAGTTCTCACAAAAAATGTTCCGATAATCGAAGCTATAATTCCGGCCGCTGCAATTAACATCGGCAAAATAATACCATTTGTACCTAGACCTAACGCAACAGCTAACGCAATAGCTGCAATGATTGAACCAACATAAGATTCAAATAAGTCTGCCCCCATGCCTGCTACGTCACCTACATTATCCCCCACGTTATCAGCAATAACTGCGGGGTTACGAGGGTCATCTTCAGGTATTCCGGCTTCAACCTTACCAACGAGGTCAGCACCCACATCGGCAGCCTTAGTATAAATACCACCGCCAACACGAGCAAAGAGAGCTATCGAACTCGCACCCAAGGCAAAACCGTTAATAGTATTGGGGGTCTCAAATAAAAAAGTTACAATTCCTAAACCGATTAGTCCTAAACCAACAACAGACATCCCCATGACCGCTCCACCGGAAAAAGCAACTCCCAACGCTTTGTTGGTGCTTTCCTGAGCAGCATTAGCCGTTCTGACATTAGCTCTAGTTGCCACATTCATCCCGATATAACCGGCTAATACGGAACAAATAGCCCCGATTATAAAGGCGATCGCCGTTTCAGGCTGTAAACTATCAGCACCTTCCGTAAAATAGCCGGTCAAAAAAATAAAGGCTGCTACAGCAATAACAAAAAGAACCAGGGCTTTATATTCGCGAAACAGAAACGCCATTGCGCCTTCATGAATCGCACCGGAAATTTCCTGCATCTTCTCATTACCCGGTTCAACTTTATTAATACGTTGAGTCAGATAAAAAGCAAACAAAAGAGCAGCCGCTCCCGCAAGAGGGGCCCAAAAAACAAAAAAACTGTTATCCATTTCCTCTTCCTCCCTCAAAACCAATCGTAATCTTTAATTTACCAAAATTATTATACTAGCGATAAAATTAAAGTTAAAACCATAAAGGAAATCGCCGAAAAAGTGGCGAGCTTTGCTAATAAATCGTCTAAACCCTTTTTTTTGCCCCCAAATATAGCTTCGGCACCACCGGCAATAGAACCAGAGAGTCCGGCACTTTTACCAGACTGTAATAAAACTGAAGCGATAAGCCCAACTGACGCTAAAATTTGTAAAACAAGTATTACTGTTCCCATATTAACCTCCCTCCTTACTGCGAGATATTGTAACTTTTTCTCCACCAGGAAATCTCGCAAACCCTGTTTAATAGATTTTACAACTTTTATCTCATTGCTGCAATAATTACAACATTATCTGATGTCATTTATAAATTATATCACAAACGAAATAAATTGCACCATTACTTTAAATTATAAAAAGAATCTCTGCCTCTATAAATTGCAGCATCATCAAGCTCTTCTTCAATTCTCAAAAGCTGGTTATACTTGGCAACACGGTCTGTACGAGAAGGTGCCCCTGTTTTTATCTGTCCGGCATTTACCGCGACAACAATATCAGCAATAGTGACATCTTCTGTTTCTCCGGACCGGTGTGAAACAACAGCAGTATAACCGGCACACTTAGCCATCTCAATCGTATTTAATGTTTCTGTAAGAGTACCAATCTGATTTACCTTAATCAGCACACTATTAGCAACGCCCATTTCAATACCTTGGGAGACTTTTTCCGTATTTGTCACAAAAAGATCATCACCGACAATCTGGACTTTCTTGCCTAAGACCTGGGTCATCTTTTTCCAACCATCCCAGTCATCTTCTGCAAGACCGTCCTCTATCGAAAGAATCGGATACTTAGTACAAATTTTTTCATAAAAGTCTACCATTTCTTCAGAAGTCATGGTCAAACCTTCACCAGCCAGATAATATTTCCCATCCTTAAAAAGCTCTGTCGCAGCTACGTCTATACCTAGGTAAACATCTTCGCCAGGCTTATATCCGGCCTTACTGATTGCTTCGACTATCACCTCTAAGGCTTCTTCATTAGACTTAAGGTTGGGAGCGAAACCACCCTCATCACCAACGGCGGTATTATAACCCTTCTTTTTTAAGACACTCTTTAAATTATGAAAAACCTCAGCTCCCATTCTGAAAGCTTCCGCGAAAGAAGAGGCACCAGCCGGTAAAACCATGAACTCCTGAATATCCACATTATTATCAGCATGCTTTCCACCATTAAGAATATTCATCATCGGCACAGGTAACTGCTTGGCATTTACCCCGCCAATATAGCGATAAAGAGGAAGCCCTACATAATTAGCCGCCGCTTTTGCCACTGCTAAGGAAACACCCAAAGTGGCATTCGCACCTAACTTCCCTTTGTTCGGCGTTCCATCCAAATCAATCATCATTTGATCAATAGCTACTTGATCTAAGGCATCGTATTCTAAAAGTTCAGGAGCAATTATGGTATTGACATTAGTTACAGCCTGCATAACCCCTTTGCCCATAAAGCGGCCTTTTTCCCCATCGCGTAACTCAACCGCCTCATAAGCTCCGGTAGAAGCTCCGGAAGGAACAGCGGCTCGGCCAAAAGAACCATCCTCTAAGGTCACATCTACCTCTACGGTTGGATTCCCCCTAGAATCTAAAATCTCGCGTGCATAAACATCAACAATTGTACTCATTTTTTTACCTCCCTATTATAGTTATTCGTTAATCAGACTTTCTCCCGTCATTTCCACCGGCTTCTCCAACCCCATTAATTCCAACAGAGTAGGTGCAATATCCTGCAACGAGCCATCTCTTAACCTCATTTGTTCCACCTTGTTGCCTACCAAAAAACACGGTACGCTATTTGTAGTATGAGCTGTCATGCATTTCTTTGTTGCACAGTCAATCATATATTCGGCATTGCCATGATCAGATGTAATCAACATAACCCCATTTTGAGTCAATACAGCTTCAACCACTTCTTGCAAACAATTATCTACCGTTTCAATAGCTTTTATACAAGCCTCCAAATTTCCCGTATGACCAACCATATCAGGATTAGCAAAATTTAAAACAACTAAACTATACGCTGTTTCCTTTAATTTCCGGACTACTTGCTTCGTTAATTCAGACGCACTCATTTCCGGCTGGAGATTATATGTAGCTACTTTAGGCGAGGGTACTAATACCCTTTCTTCACCCGAATTAGCTTTTTCCACCCCGCCATTGAAAAAGAAGGTGACATGCGCATATTTTTCTGTTTCCGCAATCCTTAATTGTTTTAATCCGGCCTTGCTCACTACTTCCCCTAAGGTGTTAGCTAAATCCTGTGCAGGGAATGCTACTGAAGCATCAATGTTTAAATCATATTGAGTAAAACAGACATAATGAACCTGAGGGAATCCCCCGGGTCTAACAAAACCTGCAAAATCCTTTTCTGTAAACGCATAACTGATTTGACGGGCACGATCTGCCCGGAAATTATACATAATTACTACATCATCGTACTTTATCTTTCCCACCGGTTCCCCATGCTCATCAACAATTACGGTAGGCTCGACAAATTCATCCGTCACCTTCAAATCATAGGCCTTTTCTAAGGCGTCCCTCGCCAAACAAGCTTTAAGCCCTTCACCGTTGACCATCGCCCGATAGCCTTTTCCCACACGCTCCCAACGCTTGTCCCGGTCCATCGTATAATAACGACCTGAGACTGTAGCAATCTTGCCTATGCCGATTTCTTTGATCTTATTTTCCAAGCTTTCAATATACTCTCCAGCATTGACCGGAGAAACATCGCGGCCATCTAATATAGCATGAATATAAAGCTCTTTTACGCCCTTTTCTTTAGCTAAATCCATAAGCGCAAAAAGATGTTCAATATGACTATGGACACCTCCATCAGAAAGCAATCCCATCAGATGTAAAGCTCTATTTTTTCGCACCGCTTTGTCTATCGCTTCGTTAAAGACAGTGTTTTTAGCAAACTCGCCTAAACGAATGGACCTGTTTATCCGGGTTAATTCCTGATAAACTATTCTCCCAGCCCCAATATTCAGATGACCTACTTCGGAATTCCCCATCTGTCCTGCAGGAAGTCCGACCTCCTCACCGGAAGATTTTAAAACACAATAAGGAAATTTTTCCTTTAGCTGATTATAAAAAAGTTTTTTGGCTAAAAATATCGCATTCCCTTCTTCATTCTGCGAAATACCCCAGCCATCCAAAATTATCAGCATGACCGGTTTATACGCCATGGTTTTTCGCTTCCTCTCCCGCGCCCCGCACAATCTCATAAAAAGAATCTGCTTTTAAACTGGCTCCCCCTACCAAGGCCCCATCAATATTAGCACAGCTCATCAAATCTTTAATATTTCCCGGTTTTACACTGCCGCCATACTGAATCCGCACGGCTTCTCCAGCTTCTTTTCCCCACTTTTGAATAATAACCTGACGCAGAAAAGCAATTGTCTTTTCTGCATCCTCCGGGCTGGCATTTACACCTGTTCCAATAGCCCAAATAGGTTCATAAGCAATCACCATTCGGCAAATGTCCTCACTTTTGATCCCTTCCAACCCGCGTAAAATCTGGATACGGCATACATCCTCCGTCTGATCACCTTTCCGATGCTCTAAGGTTTCTCCCACACAAAAGATAGGCAATAAATCATAAGCAAATGCAGCTATAACCTTTTTCCTAATAAAATCATCTGTTTCGCCCATAATCTGGCGGCGTTCCGAATGCCCGATAATAACATATGTACACCCCAAATCCTTCAACATTTGAGGAGAAATTTCCCCTGTAAAAGCACCTTCTACTGCCGGATAAAGATTCTGGGCACCCCATTTTATCTCTTTACCCTTAAGCGCCTTCCCTATCGTCGGTATCGCCGTAAAGGGGGGACAGATTACTACCTCCACTTCCTGGGCGAGAGTAGAATCAAGGGAAAACCCTTCAGTAAATTTTTTTCCTTCATCTGTAGTTTTATACATTTTCCAATTAGCAGCAATGATAGGTTTTCTTCTTGGCATCATCTTATTCACCTCATTTATCTAATAGAGCAGCCACTCCAGGTAAAACTTTACCACCTAAAAAAGCCAAGGACGCTCCTCCTCCGGTGGACACATGATAAATTTTCGCAGCCAACCCGGTCTTTTCTACGGCTGCCACCACATCACCGCCACCGATCACAATCTTCCCGGGAGCTGCCGCTGCTGCTTCCATAATCTTATTTGTTCCTACGGCAAATCGGGCAAATTCATAAACCCCTAGAGGTCCATTCCAAACAATTGTCCCAGCTTGGGCAATCATCTTACTAAATTCCTCCACCGTTGCCGGTCCAATATCCAAAGCCATCATATCCTCAGGAATC
>Ga0265294_10007704_pt1 | contig 12706 bp, 15 predicted proteins | sample MunlanPumphouse3_FD_192504 | JGI IMG/M metagenome (GOLD analysis project Ga0265294, IMG submission 192504) | Groundwater microbial communities from a municipal landfill in Southern Ontario, Canada - Pumphouse #3 | ecosystem: Environmental > Aquatic > Deep subsurface > Groundwater | place... | reverse complement strand
CACTTCTTTTAAAGAACTTAATCTCAGCTAAACTCTTCTCATCGTTCCTCTGAAATTGGACGGGAATTATAGACAAATTCTCTCCTCTTGTCAAGGGTTTTTTATTAATTGTGGCTTAAATTTTTGAAAATATGATTTTTTTTTGTTTTGTATAGATTTTAAAGAAGTATAATGTAAACACTATACTTCTTAATAGTTATTTATTGAGTTTATTGATTATTTTTATGAGATAATCGGCAGAATTTTTAGCAGATGACTTTAAAAATTCATCAAAATCAAAACCTGCATCCATATCAGCTGTATCTGAAATGGCTCTTAAAATAAAGCAAGGAACATTTAAAGCATCACATACGACAGCCACACTTGCTCCTTCCATTTCTAAAGCATCGGCGTTGAAATTGTTTTCAATAAAAGTTTTTCTTTCATTTGAGTGAACAAATTGGTCACCCGTTGCAATGGTTCCTTCTATAACTTTTATATTGTTCTCATGTGCAACAATTTTAGCAATAGCATTTAACTCTTTGGATGTTTCAACAAAAACATTTCCACCAGGAACATATCCGCAAGGATGACCAAATGCAGTAATATCTAAGTCGTGCTGACATAATTTATCGGCAATAATTAAATCACCAATGTTAAGTTCTGGATTAATTCCACCGGCAACACCTGAAAATAGAAGCGTATCACAATCAAATTTTTCAATCAAAGTTGCCGCAGTTAAACTGGCAAATACTTTTCCTATTTTAGAATATGCAACAACAATATTAAGTCCATTATATTCAACTTCATAATATTTGTTTTTTGCAAATTCAACCACTTGCACATTGTCAAAATAGGCTAAAAGAGGTTCGATTTCCTCTTCCATTGCACCCATGATTGCTAATTTAGTCATTTAATGCCTCCAAAGTAGTTTCTAATGTTTTCATATCACTGATATTGAGTGTTGGAATATTCGTTGTTTTTTTATTTAAACCTTTTAATACCGCCCCATTTCCAAATTCAATTAACACATCAACATCATTTGCAAAGTTTTCTATAGATTGTTTATATTTTACAGGAGAGATTAATTGTTGGCAAAGTAAAGCAATGGCCTCTTCTTTTGTATTGTATTTTTGAGAAGTCACATTGGATACAATTGAGCATTCAAAGTTTTCTGTAACAAATTTTTCCAAATAGGGTTTTAATTGATCAACGGCACTGCTTAATAATTCACAATGACTTGCCACACTCATATCTAAAACAATGGCTCGTTTTGCTCCCGCACTTTTAAATGTCTCAATTAAGCTTTCTAAATCGGCTTTTATTCCTGCTAAAACAATTTGACCATCCATATTATAATTAGCCGCCCAAACTTTTTTTCCTGAATTTCGTTGTTCTTCACACACTTTTTCTACACTGGCATCATCTAATCCTACCAATGCCATCATACCAGCCTCACCATTGGCACAAGCTTCTGTCATAAATAAACCTCGTTTGTGAACCAATTCAATTGCATCTAAATAATTAATTGCTCCACTTGCTACAAGTGCTGAAAATTCACCCAATGAATGTCCTAAAACAAATGCTGGTTTAATATTACATTTTTCTTTAAAAATTGCAGTTGCAATGCAACTGACTAATAAAATAGCAGGTTGCGTGAATTCTGTTTTACTTAAATTTTCATTTTCTGTAAATAATAACTCTTCAAAATTAATTCCTAAACGTTGACTTGCATTGCTTATCATATCTTTAGCAACAGTGCTGTTATCAAAAAAATCTTTACCCATTCCAACAGATTGACTTCCTTGTCCGGGAAATATAAAAGCAACTTTTTTCATATTCTAATACCTTTTAATAAATTTCTAGTTTTAAAAAACTATTTATACAACATACTTAGGTATGCTGTATAAATAGTTTTGCCCAAAAGCTTACGCTCTTGGGCAAATGTACATATGTTCTCAACTAACTGTGGTATACGCAGTTAACTGTTCTGACAACGTGTCAACTAGTGGCTACAACCACAACCACCATGTGAATGACCATGCCCAGCGTGTGAAGAAGTTTTTTCTTCTGATCCACAACAACCTTCGTCATTGCCATGGCTATGTCCATGGTGTCCACCACCACAACAACCACCAGATGCCATTCCACCAACAACACCTGTTTCAATCTCTTCAGCTGTTGCTTCTCTTAATGATGTAATAGCCACTGAAAACATTAAAGTTTTTCCAGCCATTGGGTGATTATAATCAATAGTTACTTCAGCATCATTAAATTCTTTAACAATAACTTGAACTGTTTCTCCATGTTCACCTGTACCAAACAGCGTCATACCTGCAGTTAATTCAATACCTGCAAATTGTTCTTTTGGTAATACTTGAACTGCTTCATCGTTGTATTCACCATAGGCATCAACGGGTTGAACTAAAACATCCGCTTCTTCGTTTAAAGCCATTTCAATTAATTTACTCTCTAAACCTGGAATGATTTGACCTTTTCCACTTACAAATTCTAAAGGAGCTTTACCTACATTAGAATCTAACTGTTCTCCGCTGTTTGCATCAGTTAATGAATACTCTATTCCTATTACTTTTGACATATTATTATGTTCTCCTTCATGTTTTATTTACTTTAATTTACTTAAATTTTTCTTTGCTGTTGGTGCTTCAGCCGAATTGGGATACGCTTCTATTACTGTAGAATAAAAACTCTTAGCATTCTCTTTATCTTTAATATTTTCAAAAGAAATGGCACTGTGCAACAAAAGTTTGGGCATATATGAAGCTTTGTCATACAACAATGCTGATTTTTTAAAAGCCCCAATTGCATCATTGTATTGCTTTCTTGCATACCATATCTCACCTAAATAAAAATTGGATTCAGCCGGCTTAAAATTTTTTGCAATCAAATCTTCAAAAATAGGAATGGCTTGATTAAAAAGTTTTTTTTCAAATAACTCTTTCGCTTTGACTAATAATTCTTCTTTTGATAATTTTGCATCTTCATCAGATAATTTATCTGCTGCTTTAGAAGTATCTTCTTTTTGTGCTACTTTTTTATTCTTTTCAAGTTCATCTTTTCTAACAAATTGGTCTAAACTATTATTGATGCTATTTATCGATTTATCAAGTGTTGCAATTGCTAATTTTAAGGTTTCTAAATTTTTATTATTATTTGTATTATTTTCTTCTTGTATTTGTAAAATCTGCGCAGTAACTGCTTTGATTTTTTCTATTTCACTGTTATAAAGTTCTTCTTTTTTAACTAAATCATTGATTTTTAAAACAGCATCATTAATTTTTCTACTGTCACCTTCATAAATTGATTCTAATCCATCAATTCTTTGACTAACAGATTCAATGGTATCTTTGACATCTTTTACTTTTGTGTCGATACTATTAAGTTCACTTTTATTTTTAAGGATATGTTTTTCGGTGGTCGAAAGACCGTAAGGTTTGTTTGAGTCTAAATTACCAGCACCAAAGACTGAGATTTCTTCCGAAATCGCAATGGTGCTTAGTAATAAAAAAGATAAAGTTCTTTTCATTTCAACTAATTATGGTAGAAGTCTGTGTTCAGCTCTTCTGTTTTTTGCCCAACATTCTGCATTTTTATCAGAACAAACTGGATTGCTTTCTCCCATACTTACTAAAGAAACAGCATCTGCAGAGATTCCTTCAGAAACTAAAGCATCTTTAACAGCGTTAGCTCTTTTTAAACCTAAAGCGTAGTTGTACTCATCAGTTCCCCATTCGTCACAATTACCTTCAACTTTGAATTTACCGCTGTATTCTGATAATGCAGAAGCATTACTTTTAACGATATCTCTCATTTTTGATGTAACATCAAATTTGTCGAATGCAAAGTAAACATTACCTAAAAACACTCTTTTACCATTGATTGTAACATATACACCATTTTCAGCTATTTCAGCTTGATCTAATGCATTTGAACTCTCATTTGAAGCTACTTGATTCAATGCTGAATCAGAATTAGCTGAACTATCAACTTCTACCTCTTTTTGGCTACAACCTGTTAAAAGTACTGCAGCAATTAAAAACGAATAAATACCAATTTTTTTCATATATTCCTCCTGTGAAATTTTGGAATCTTACACTATCCAAACTTAATAATTGTTTAGAAATGTAATTTTACCAATCTATTGATTGAATATTTCCACCTTTTAATGGAAATAAAAACGATTTATCATAATTTAGCCTGATAATTCCCACTGAACTGGTGTTTTCAAACTGCTTAATAAATAAGACTGATTCCCCATCTGCAGAGAATTTTGGGAATTGATTTCTTCCATTTGTTGTTAATCTTCTAATAAAATCGTCTTTTGTTGAGACTAAATAAAGATTAAAACTATTTTTTGCAAATTCATTATCACCTTCTCTACTTGAATACACAATATAATTCTTATATGACGTTGCTGATGAATTGTTTTTTCCATGATAAACCAATCTTTCAACTGCTCTTGAACCAATTTGTTGTAAAAATATATTAGGGTGTTGTAATCGATCTGATACAAAAACTACTTTTGAATCATTTTCAACAAAACTTCCCCCAACATCAATTCCTTTATAGTCGGTTATTCTATTTTTTGATTTTGTCAAAGTATTATACACATAGATGTCTGGTTGATTATCCGGTGACATCGTTAATAATAACTTTGTACCATCCATACTCACATCAGAACACACAATCATTCCATCACTGCTTATAACATCACTGCTTTGACCTGTAAAAAGATTACTTTTAACTATGGTAGGTTTCCCTCTGTTGTACGTGGTATAGTAGAAACTCTCTTGAGCATCACTTGCCCATTTAGGGAAAATGTTTAAACCACCTTTGACAATGGTTTTTTGATATGCTAGAGTATAATCTGCAATCACAATTTCACTTTGTCTGGCATTCATGTATCGTGAAAAAATTACAAATTTATCCATCCAATCAATTTTAGGTGCATTCATATGATTGTTAATTGCTATAGCTGTTCTGTGCGCTAAAAATACATATCTATCTGCTTTTGATGAAGTAAACGATTTATCGAGCACTAAGGTACCACTGTTAATATCATACATCTTAATTAACAACAATAATCCACCAAAACTGCTTTGACCCACACTTAAATTGACCAATAAATCAACTTTATTTCGTAACATAACAAAATTTGGACGTTCATTAAACGCTAAAGCAACTTTTTCATTTTTCACATCGAAATGTCCACTGACATTTAAATCTTGTTCCAATACTTTTGAAATTTTATTAAGAAGTACCTGATCCATGCTATCACCAGAGACATTCACACTGATTTTTGGTAGAGTCATACCTCTTTTAACAATCTCCATTTGTGCATCTGCTGCATAGGTGTTTGTTATAATAAGTAAACTTAAAAATACCATTCCTATAATTTTATTAATCATTTTTATTCCTTTGATTTAAAAGTTATCTCAATTGCTGTTTTATCACCCTTATCATGAGGAGGATATAAAACCATTGTTTGTTCTGTTAAAAAATTTAACAAATCATCATCAAATGCTCCATTGCTTGAATACTTTAAAAACGTAAATTCAAAACGCCCATCACTGTAAATTGTTATAAGAACTTTTGCAGACAAGTCATCCACATCAACACGAGGATTCCATCGACTGGCTATAATTTCGTACACTTTAGAGTAGTAAGGGTCACTTTCATTTTTGTTGTCGCTTATGGTTAATTTTGAACTGCTTTGTTTAACATTTTCCAACAGTTTTGAAACAGAACTTTCACTTTTAGTTTGTTTTTCAACTTCTGCTTTGAATTTACTCATTACAACATTTTTTTCAGTATTAGTAACCACTTCTTTTTTAGCAGGAGCATCAACAGTAACTTTTCCAAACAATGATTTAACATCAGCACTGCTAGTTTTAAGACTTTTTGAAGCAGATTGTTTGACCTCTTCTTGAGACTTTTCTGTATTTTTCATAACCGTTGTTTGAACAGTTTTCTCTTCTTCTTTAGGTTTAGTATCAACAACGAAATTAAGTTCTAAAACCGTTGCTTTTGAAAATGCATCTATTTTTTTAACATTATGCCCTTTGACATACAGAACAAAAAGTAAAAAAAATAGACAATAGAAACTAAATGAGATAATGCCAGAAATATAAAAAAAATTTTTATCACTCATTTATTTATCCGTCAGTGATTAAAGAAATTTTATAAAAACCAGCCTATTTCACTGTTTTTAGTACAAAAACAATATCATCGTACATTAACGTTTTTTCAGCACGAATGTGTATTGCGCTTTCTTTATTTTTATTTTTTGAAAAAAGTATAAAACTGTCTGGAAAATTAGAATATTGATATTTTGTCTTATTCACATTGATAACTTTATCTTTTGTAATATAAATATCAATTTTTTGTGCTTGTTCAACTTGTTGGGTTTTACTTCCTTTTGGAAGGTTAATTGGTTCTTCAAACTCAATTACTGGAGCAGTAACCATCAAAATAGCAAGAAGTACCAACATAATGTCAACTAATGGAGTAACATTGAGTTCTGGTTTTTGATTAAGATCATACATTAATCAGTTAACCTCTTGAAACTAAGATTTTTGATTGTGCCTTTAAAAAAGTATCTAATTCATATAACTTTCTTACTAACATTTGGTGAAATGTATACGCAAATATCGCTACAAAAATTCCTGCTGCTGTGGCAACTAAAGCTTCTGAAATTGCTGGTGCAATAACTGAAAATCCGACTTTAGAGTGTGATGAAAATTTTGCAAAAGATTCCAAAATTCCAACAACAGTTCCAAACAGACCAACAAAGGGAGAAGTTGAAGAGATAATTGATAACCAAGAAACACCAATACTTGATTCTCGAAGGATTGAAATTTCACAAGCACTTAAAATTTCTTTTGTGGGCATTGTGTTTTTCGTACATTTACTTAAACTTGAGAGGGGACTAATACTTAACGTATCTCTTAAAACTAAAGATTCTAAAGCTCTTCTTTCATTATCTACAGATGAACTTACAGATAAATATCGGTAGATAAATATCCAAAATGTTATGACTAAATAAACAGATAGCAATGCTAATACGAGAATCGTAATAGCACTACTATTGCCTAAATAACTAATTAATAAATCTATCATTTACTTATGCAAATGAGTTTATTTTAGCTTCAACAGCTGCTAAAGATACATTTGAATCTTTAACTGAATTAACCAATTCTTTTGCTGCTTCAATATTTTTAGCTGTTTGTGATCCAGGTCCTTGCGTTAACGCAACTGCTCCATCAGCTAAAACATCTACCGAAGTTTCACTAACTTTAACATGTCCCCAGTTAATAGCTATTGCTTCAGTACTATTCGCCTTTTCAATGACTATTACACCAACTGTTAATGAAGATACTAACGAGGCATGCCCCGGTAGTACTCCAAACTCTCCTTCTTTACCTGGAAGAGTTACAGTTTTTACACTATCGTTAAAAATAGATCCATTGGGTGTAACGATTGATAATTTAATTGTATCCATGTTATGCCTTATGGTTTTATTTCATACTCTCAGCTTTTGCAATAGCTTCATCAATTCCACCAACCATATAAAATGCCATTTCTGGAATATGGTCGTATTTACCATCAATGATTCCTTTGAAACCAGCGATTGTATCTGTTAACTCAACATATTTTCCAGGGCTTCCTGTAAATACTTCTGCAACGAAGAATGGTTGAGATAAGAATTTTTCGATTTTTCTTGCTCTATTTACGATAAGTTTATCGTTTTCAGATAACTCATCCATACCTAGAATTGCAATAATATCTTGTAAATCTTTATATTTTTGTAAAGTCGATTGAACACCTCTAGCAACGCTATAATGTTCTTCACCTAAAATATCTGCACTTAAAATTCTTGAACTTGAATCCAATGGATCCACTGCTGGGTAAATACCTTTTTCAGCAATTTTTCTGTTAAGAACTGTTGTTGCATCTAAGTGAGCAAATACTGAAGCAGGTGCCGGGTCAGTTAAGTCATCCGCTGGTACATATACTGCTTGAACAGAAGTAATAGAACCTTTAGAAGTTGACGTAATTCTTTCTTGTAATTTACCCATTTCAGAAGCCAATGTAGGTTGGTATCCAACCGCAGATGGAATTCTTCCTAAAAGAGCTGACATTTCAGAACCAGATTGTGCAAATCTAAAGATGTTATCAACGAACATAAGAACGTCAAGACCTTTTTCATCTCTAAAGTACTCAGCCATAGTAAGACCGGTTAAAGCAATTCTATTTCTAGCACCTGGAGGCTCACTCATTTGACCATAGCACAGTGCAACTTTATCAAGAACGTTAGAATCTTTCATCTCATGATAAAGGTCATTTCCTTCTCTTGTTCGCTCTCCAACACCTGCAAATACTGAGTATCCAGAGTGTTTAAATGCAACGTTGTGAATTAATTCCATGATAATAACTGTTTTACCAACACCAGCACCACCGAATAATCCTACTTTTCCACCTTTTGAATATGGAGCAAGTAAATCAACAACTTTAATACCTGTTTCAAACATTTCAGTTTTTGTTGATTGCTCTTCAAAAGAAGGGGCAGTTCTGTGGATTGACCATCTTGGAACATCAGCAGAAATTGCTTCACCTTCATCCACTGGATCACCAATTACGTTAAAAATTCTTCCAAGTACCGCTTCACCTACTGGAACTTTAATAGGTCCACCAGTAGCATTACACTCTTGACCTCTTTTTAAACCTTCAGTCATATCCATTGCAATAGTTCTAACTCGACTATCTCCAATGTGTGCAGCAACTTCTAAAACCAATCTATCAGCGTTAGCATTTGTTAAAACAACATCTATTGCTTCATTTATTTCTGGTAAGTATCCGTCAAACTCTACGTCAACGACAGGACCCATTACCTGAATAATTTTACCTTTCATACGGGCAGCTCCTTTATCTTATTTTAATGATTCAACACCACTGATAATCTCTATCAGCTCTGTTGTAATTGCAGCTTGTCTAGCTTTATTGTATTCAATTGTTAAAGTATCAACTCTCTCTTTAGCATTTTTTGTTGCTGCTTCCATTGCTTGCATTCGTGCACTGTGTTCAGCAGCTAAAGAGTCTATTAAAGAATAATACATATTAAATGAAATGTATTTTTCTGTTAATTCATTTAAAACTTCACCATCGTCATCTGGCTCAATATCTAACATTGATGTTTCATTTTCAGCCAATGTAACATCTTCTAAACTTACAGGTAATAACTCTCTAACTCTAATTTCTTGAGTTAACATATTTAAGAATCCATTGTAAACCAATACAACTTTATCTGTTAAACCATTATTGAAGTCTTTTACAGCACCTTCAATAAAATCACAAGCTCTGTCATAATTAGGAGCAGATGATAAATCACTTACTTTTTGGCTCAATTGAGCTTTTTGGAAAGTAAAATAATCAACCCCTTTTCTTCCAGCAACTCTTAATCTAACGTTGATACCTTTAGATTCATAATCTGCTTTAAGTCTACTAACTGTTTTAATAGTTGCCATATTAAAACCACCGCAAAGTCCTTTGTCAGCAGTAACAAAAACAATATCAATTGTTTTTGGGTTATCATTTGGAACAAATGCTTTACTCACGTTTGCTTCATCTTGAACTTTGCTAACTCTATTTGCAATCTCAGAAAGTACTTCATTAATCTTACTCGCGTAGCTTCTTGCTTGTTCAGACAATTGTCTTGTTCGAGTAAGTTTAGCAGAAGAGACCAGTTTCATAGCTTTAGTCGTCTTTTGCGTATTTGAAACACTTCCGATTTTTAATTTAATTTCTTTTAAGTTAGCCATTGCTAATCCTTAGTTTGCATTAAAAACAGTTTTAAACTCTTCTAATGCTGATTTTAACGTTGCTTCAGTTTCATCATCTAATTTTTTACTAGATTTAATACTTTGAAGAATATTAGAATATTTTTGCTCAATAAATGCATGTAATTCATTTTCAAATCGTACAACATCATTCACTGCAACATCATTTAAATAACCTTTTGTTCCAGCGTAAATAATTACGATTTGTTTTTCGATTACCAATGGTTTATTAACACCTTGTTTTAAAACTTCAACCATTCTTTGACCCAATTCAAGCTCTTTTCTGGTTGATTCATCTAAATCAGATGCAAATTGTGCAAATGCTTGTAACTCTCTAAATTGTGCTAAAGAAAGTTTTAACGTACCAGCAACTTGTTTAGTTGCTTTAATTTGTGCAGCACCACCAACTCTTGATACTGAAAGTCCTACGTTAATAGCAGGTCTAATACCTGAGTTAAAAAGGTTAGTTTCTAAGAAGATTTGACCATCTGTAATAGAAATAACGTTTGTTGGAATATACGCAGCAACGTCTCCCGCTTGTGTTTCAATAATCGGTAACGCAGTCATAGAACCCGCACCTTTTTCATCACACATTTTAGCCGCTCTCTCAAGTAATCTTGAGTGTAGGTAGAATACATCCCCTGGATATGCTTCTCGACCTGGAGGTCTTCGTAAAATTAAAGACATTTCTCGATATGCAACCGCATGTTTTGATAAGTCATCGTATACGATTAATGCATGTTTTCCATTGTCTCTAAAGTATTCACCAATAGTAACACCCGTGTATGGTGCTAAAAATTGTAGTGCAGCAGAATCAGCAGCTGATGCATTAACAACAATTGTATATTCCATTGCACCTGCTTCTTCTAATGTTCTTACAACAGAAGCAACAGAAGATGATTTTTGACCAATAGCAACATAAATACAAATAACATCTTCACCTTTTTGGTTAAGAATTGTATCAATAGCAACAGTAGTTTTACCTGTTTGTCTGTCACCAATAATAAGCTCTCTTTGACCTCGTCCAATTGGAACAAGCGCATCAATAGCTTTAATACCTGTTTGTAAAGGCTCATGAACAGATTTTCTAGACATAATTCCAGGTGCTTTTTCTTCTACTAATTTTCGCTCAGCAGCTTCAATAGCCCCTTTTCCATCGATTGGTTCACCAAGTGCGTTAACAACTCTTCCAACCAATGCATCACCAACTGGAGTATCTAAAAGTCTTCCCATTCTTTTACAAGAAGTTCCTTCTCTTAAACCATCACCACGTCCAAGAATAACGATACCAACTGAAGACTCTTCTAAGTTAGATGCTAATCCTTTTTCCCCATTTTCAAACTCTACAAGCTCACCAGCCATAACATTTTTAAGACCGTAAACTTGTGCAATACCATCTGCGTAAGAGATGATTTTACCAGTTTCGTTTACATCTACATTTAATTCAAAGTTATTAATTCTTTCTTTAATTATAGAACTAATTTCATCTGCTTGAATCTTTGCACTCATTCATTTTCTCCTTTATAAATTCTAAACTGCTTTTAAAATATGATCAATCATTTGAGATTTTAATCTCTCTTTTGAAAAACTTATCTCAACACCAAGTCCATCAATATCAACTTTTATTCCATCATAGTCACAAATATTTTGCTCTAAGGTTAGATTAATATTAAATTTTTTACTAAATTTTTCAGTAATTGAATCTACATAACTCGAATCGAGTTTTTTGTTTGTAAAAACAACCCCTGTATAACTGTTATTTAACACAGAAATTTGATTTCTTAATTCGTGAAAAATAAAAGGAATAATATCTAATCTTTTATTATCACCTAAAAGCTTAACAAGATTTTTTGTTGTTGTACTGATATTATCAACTAAAGAGATAATAAACTCAACTTTATTGCTATTGGCAATTTCAGACGAAGAAACAATAGCAATAAATTTCTCATCGGCATACGCTGAAGAAATTTTACTTAACTCATCGCAAACAGCACTTACTTGATTAATATCGCTACCATCTAATAATGCTTTAACATATCGTTTTGCTACTAAATCAATCATTACGCCACCTTCTTAAGAACAATATTTGCTAACTCATCTTGAGATACACCAATATTGTCGCTACTTAATAGCTCTTCTAAGACGCTTTGTACAACTTCTTTTTTAGCTTTTCTTGTTTCAATTTTAATTTTATCATCAAAACTTTTATTTAAATGCGCTATTTCATTATCAGCAGCTTGTGCAATTTTTGATTTAATAGAATCAATCTCTGCAGTAGCACCACTCACAATTTCAACAGCAAGTTTTTTTGCTTCTTCAAGTTTTAAAGTAGCTTCATCTACTTTAGCCTGAGACTCTTTTAAAGTATCTTGTACTTTATCAAGTTCAGCTTGAATACCTAAGCTTCGATTAGCAAAAAAAGCTTTAATCTTTTCAGCTAATAAATACCATAAGATTCCAGCAAAAATAACAAAGTTTACGGTTCTTTGAATAATATCAGTTTCCGCACCTTCACTAGCAAATAATGCCAAAGGAGCAAAAGCTAACATAAACAATACTATTCTTTTCACTTCTTCTCCTTATATTGATCTAAGCTTAGCTTTTAAGCTCTCATTGAATTGAGGCATAGAAGCTACTAATGAATCTTTTAATGCAGCTGTTTCACTTTGTAATTCTTTTGCAAATACAGTATATTTTGTTTCCAAATCTGATTTAGCACTTACAAGTTTTGCCTCAGCTATATCTTTCGCTTCATTATACGCTTTATCTCTAATTGCAGCAGCCTCTTTTTTAGCTTTTGCAATAACATCATTTGCTTCAGCCAGCATACCATCTACATCTGCACCATTTGATTTTGCATTTTCTAAATC
>Ga0265294_10007703_pt1 | contig 12709 bp, 6 predicted proteins | sample MunlanPumphouse3_FD_192504 | JGI IMG/M metagenome (GOLD analysis project Ga0265294, IMG submission 192504) | Groundwater microbial communities from a municipal landfill in Southern Ontario, Canada - Pumphouse #3 | ecosystem: Environmental > Aquatic > Deep subsurface > Groundwater | place... | reverse complement strand
GAGACTGCGAAGAAAGTACATAATAAATCTTTCCATCGCTTGCTGCAGAAATTGCATTATACGTATCATGAGCCAGTTCAAAACCAGAAAAATAAGGAGTGGCAATCAAAGTGCCTTTTTCTGTGGTTTGGTCTTTTACTTGATTTTTTGAATTGGAACAACTTGTTCCGAGCATTAGGATAAATAATGCAAATAAAATTTTAATTTTCATTATTAGTTATTTTGTGTTTTTTGATTATACGGATAATAAAACCAATGAATGGCTTTTGAATGACGTTAATAAATTGCTGGTGAATAATCTGTTCATCAAAAATTCCTCTTAAATATTTCTTTAAGAGACAAATAGGAGGTTAAAAAAAATATTTAAAAGGAATTTATTATATTTTCAAGAAGTTACTACATACCTATTGAAACAGTATTCAATTAATCTTTATCAGGCTCAATAATAAATGCATTAGAATATTTAATAACTATTCCATATATTATTTCAAAAACATCAATGTCCAGCATTTAACAACTTGGATATTGCATTCAAAAGAACCGCTTCGGCTTCTTGTGTTACTTTTTCCACAGACATTTCATACCCACCTTGATTAAATGCAGCTGCAGAAGGAATATAACCGGGGCCAAGATCTCCGTAAGCGGCCATTGCAACAAATAAGTCAGGCCTCATTTTCTTAGCTGCAAGTTGATATTCTACAAAGAGTTCGCCGGGCATAAAGAGAATACGAGCCTTGTTGTTTAAAGCCAAACACTGCAAATCAAATTTCTTCCCTGCTTTATATCTCAGCCAAAGTTCTTTATTTGTTTTTGCAGAATCCAATGGTAGAGCAACAGCTTCCGTTGTCCATTTAACCTCAGAAGAGATAATAGGGAAACGTTTTGTATTTTCCCATGCTTTTGTCATACCATCGGCAAGCCGCTTGGCTAAAATGCCACGATTTTCATGGGAACCATCATTGTACTTACCGGCACCAACATTCGCACCGGCACCTGTAAAATATACATGTATTGCATCAGGTACTTCAAGCTGACGAGAGAAACGAGCAATTCCAGGAAATTCAGGAGTTGGTATACCAAGCCTGTAGTAGCTTTGCGGATGTGTTGCATAATAACTTAAAACTGCCACAGGTTTATCTTCATTCCAAAAACTAACCTTTGATACGATTGGATCAATTAGACCTTCAGGCTCTGCACGCAATGAGGAATCAGCGCAGGATGTAAAGCGAGAATCAATAACCTTTCCATCTTTACCGAGGGGACGTCTGGTTGAAGCAACTTGATAGACTTGAGCTTCTCCTAGACCTATGTGAGTGATTGGAACTGTTTTTGTAATAGCATCTGCCACGGCCATCGAAATACGATGAATAACAGCCAATGTAAAGTCATCGTGAATATTGGCATAAGGAGCATCATGCTGATGTATGACATGCACTGCTACATGTTCAGGATCAGTTCCGGCGGCAACAGCAATTGAACGTTTGAATTCATCGTAACACTCATTGGCAATACCAATCCAATCCAAAACAACCAAAACAATTGGTTTATCAGAGCCTAGTAATACAATTCCCTTGGCACGAAGTCCCATATCGTATGTATTGACCATGGTACCATAAGCCAATTTATAACCTATGGGAGGAGTAACATCCATATCAAAAACAGCCATCTGTAAATCTGATGTCTTTTTTTCTATACCTGCTACCGGTTCAATATAAAACAACAGAAAAAGAACCATAAAAGAAAATGTAATCAAAAGAGCCCGCTTCATATCATTAAATTTTACTTTTTATTTTTTCAGCATTATTTCTGATATTCTTAATAGCAACGGCTATACTGTTCATATCAGATTTTGAACCTAACAATACATTCTGTGTAATCCAAATGGCTTGCTCATTACATAATTTCTCATTCATCGGACACATATTCTCTTCAGCATATTTTTCATAATCCAATCGCTCTTTCGGATAGATCTTTTGGAAAAATTTACTGTTGAAGGCATTTTTCAAGAACGGCATTTTATTCAATTCATTATATCCGCTTGAACATGGAACTCCTTCTGCATTCAAGGCATCAACAAATTTTTCTCTTGAAAGTCCATAAAAATCATCTTTAAGATATCTAAATGGGAAAAGATGAAATGCTGCCTGATTTACATTCGGAGTCAATTTATAAGGAACGATACCTTGTATTTCTTTAATGAGCGATTTAAGATATCCTGCGTTTTCATTCCGCAATTTTGTCTGGCTTTCCAGCCGACTCAGCTGTGCTAATCCAATAGCAGCCTGATATTCAGTGATGCGAAGTTTAGTTCCTATCCTTACGGTTCCGGTTCCAATTTGTCCGGCAGTAGAACCATAAGGATTCCCATAGTTATGGAAGGAAAAACAACGATCCATAAAGTCATCATCATCACTGATGATTGCTCCACCTTCGCCAATTGCCATATTTTTGGAATTCTGAAAACTAAAGCATCCGGCATTTCCGAAAGTTCCGACTTTTTTATGATTAATTTCCGCCAACCATGCCTGACATGCATCTTCTATTACTATAAGATTGTGCCTTTTTGCAATAGCCATTATTCGTTCCATATCACAAGGGAGTCCAAGAATATGAACAGGAATAATAGCTCTGGTATTGGGCGTAATTTTTTCTTCAATCTTATCAGGATCCATCTGGAATGTTTCAGGATCAACATCCACAAAAACCGGAATAGCTCCATTAAATAAAATTCCTGACACTGATGCTATAAACGTATAGGAAGAGACCAAAACCTCATCACCCCAACCGATTTCTAATTGTGCAAGCGAAGTATTGAGTGCATTCGTCCCGTTTACAACGGCAAGGCTACGTTTTGCTCCGCATAATTCAGCCCATCGCCGCTCAAATTCAGCAACGACCTTGCCTCTTGACCAAACACCACTACGCATAACCTCCAACAGTTGCTTTTCATCTGTTTTAGGATTCCAAATGGGCCAAGCCGGCCAATCATGACTTGATAGCGCAGGATGACCTCCTAAAACAGCAGGAGTTGTAGAAAATTCAGAGACATAATTAGCAAAAGCTTTATTGGTAGAGCCTAGTGCTGCTACAGCTCCAGCCCCTACCAATAAATTTGTTTTAAGAAATTCACGACGTGAATAATTTTTCTTTAAGGAATTCATTTATATGAATTAATTTGATGCAGTAGCAAAAACAGTAGGTACATAAGTCTCCATGATAACGGCTCTATCTCTAACTACTAAAGTATCTGTTGCTGAATAAGTATTTGTTCCGTCAGTAAATTGATAATTCAAATGAATGGCATTACGCTTCTTATTTCCAAAAGTATCAGCATCTTTGACAAACTTCCCTGTACCTGTTATACCATATTGAGAACTGCCTGCTTCTCCTGTGACGGTACAATCTCCATTATCAGCAAAATCAAGAATTAAACCAAGTTGACCGGAAAAGATGGAAGACTTAATACTGCCTTGAGTTGTTACTTCTGTCATGCTAGTAGTCGTCATACTCCATATTTCATTGTCAGTAATATATCTATCTCTATAGATTGTTGATTCAATCACATTTTGAGAGGCATCTTTAACAATACTTTTCCCACGATGAAGATATTTTCCATGATAAGCATTGATATATTTCACAGCAAACATGGTAAAATCTTTCGGTACCACACTCCATTGTGTAGCAATTCTGCAATCCGGATGACTAAGAGTATTTGTAAGAGTTACCTGACCATGTAATATGCTATCAGCTCCTGTAACACCAACAATCCTTAATGGGATGGCATAGAAACCCTTAATGGCTAATGGATCATCAAAAAAAGCATCGGTCAAACTAACCACAATATTACCATTAAATTTACCTTTTGGAATAATCAACTGACTTGTTGAACTTAATGAATAATAATTGGAAGGCATTATATGTATAGTGTCGGTTGCCAATGAAGGTTGTAACACAGATATAACGCTATCACAAAGACTTGCATCACTTTCAATCTCAAGTACAATGTCATTGTCGTTTGAATAAGCACCACCAAACGCAGCAGAAATTAAAAACTGATGATTAATGTCATTGGTGTTATCAAATATATAATCACCCATAACCAATGTTCTTACCGGATATTGATAGGGGAAATATACAGAAGTATAATCATAATTAGGAAAACTATTTTCCTGATTATGACATGAAGTCAAACCGACTATGAGTGTTATTATTATCAATATTTTTTTCATAATATGTGTTTTCTATTATTTAAATTTATAATTGAATATATCTATATCGATAATTACCATCCTTTATTTTGGATAAGTTGATCAAATTTAACGATTTCATTTTCGGGAACAGGACCATAATGCATGTATGAATTGTCATATGCACGTGATTCAACATTAACGATACTCATTGTGGCATTATTAATGTTTATCCCTTTTGCCGTTTCTGTTAAATCTGCATTCCAACGACGTAAATCCCAAAAACGGAATCCTTCAAAACAAAGCTCAAGTCTCCTTTCATTCCGGATTAACGCTCTCATTTCATCAATTGAGGTAATTGAGGCTAAATATAAGTCTGGTTGCCTAATACCTGCACGTTTACGAATTGCACCAATGACCTCTCTTGCAGAATAGCTATGACTTCCTTTTCCATCAGGACCCCAAGCTTCATTCGCAGCTTCGGCATAAATAAGAAATATTTCTGTATATCTCATATGAGTTTCATAGTGATTTTTTCCTGCCGGTGAAACTGGATCGAGATTTACATCATCTCTCATTAATTTTTTAAGATAATATCCAGTTCGTGTGGATGTCGGAATTGAATCTTTAGCATCAATGCCTCCGCCAACACCTGTTTTTATGATCTTGCTTTTCAACGTACTGTTATTATATACAATATATAAAGCTAAACGTGGATCTCTATTTGCATAAGGATTAGTTGGATCATAATTACTTTCTGTGCTGTCGATAGGATATCCATTTGCCATAGGGAAAGCATCCACTATATTTTGTGTAGGGTTAACGCCACCATTACCATATAAGGAAGGAGGGAAGTTGGCCAATTCTCTGGAATAATAAATTCCAATTGCTCTTCTCCAAACAATTTCCTTTTGGTCTTTTTGTTTTGAGAGTTTTATAGCATCCACTTGAGGCTTGGTATAAAATATATGACCAGAAGGATCAAGACCTGCAATGCCATTAATCTTATCCAAAACAACCGCAGCATAGTCGGCCGCAGTCTGCCATGAAGTTAAGTTCCCGTCTGAAAAAGCAGGACTTGCAGCCAATAATGCAACACGAGCTTTGAACGCCTTAATTATTCTTCCACTCATACGATGAACAAGTAAATTTCCAAAAACTGTGTTGTAATCAGCCACAAATGAACTGGAATCTAGAATTTCAAGTCCGGCTGGAATTTGATCAAGAGAAGTGATATTACCGTAATCATCCATGGTAAGATATTGCAAAGCTTCATCAAAATCAGCATATATTTGATTTACAGATGCTGAAAAACTTGCACGTGGAACATTAAAATTACCATCGGTTTCAACAAAATTATTATAGAGTGGAATTCCCAATAATTCATCGTTTTTCCCTATTCCGGCTGTTGCCTGCAACAAATAATATTCAAACAAACCTTTTAAAGCATATGCTTCTCCTTTGTATATCCTTCCATACATCTTGTTCATTTGATTGTTTGTCCATTTCCATTCAACTGAATCAACTATAGTCAAAAAATTATTCAGATACGTAATGGCTTCATTGCAACGAACCCATTCGCTGACCGGATTATAAAGAGAAGACCACGCCCCTGTTGCCATACGGGTATATGAATTTGTTCTATCGTTGCTTACAGCATCATCTGTCGCTACATCATTAAAACTTAGAGCATTAGTCGGGATTTTAATATACGCAGTCATCAATAATCCTTCTGCCAATGCAGGGTTTTGAATTATCCTCTCTTTTGTATTTAAATTCTCATTCTCCGGTTCTAAAAGACTTTCACAAGAACTAAATTGTATTAATAAAAGCAACAGTATGAAAAATATTTTATATTGTCTCATGATTGTAAAATTTAAAACGTTGTTTTTACTCCTAAAGAAAATGACCTATAATAAGGTTCACTACCTACACTCAACTCTTTTATATCTCTGTGTTTTGAGATAGTTAAAATATTGGATCCATCCAAAAAGCAACTAAGTCCTTGTAATTTAAGATTCTTTACAAATTGCTGCGGAAACTCATAAGTTATTTGAGCTCTTTGCAATGTAAAGTAATTATCCTTATAAAGCCAAAAAGTTGAATTACGGTAGTTGTTTGAACTTGCCGAGGTTGTTAAACGCGGATATGTTGCAGTTTCCTTGGTCGCTTCAGTCCAACGTCCCAATACATATTCGGAATATTTATCATTCTGATCTACCCAATAATAATCACCGCTAATGTATGAATCTGCCCCCATACGGCCAGTTCCAATGGCAAATAATGAAAGATTCTTATAAGTAACTCTTAAATTCAGACCATAAGAAAATGGAGCCTGAGACCGACCTATTTGAATTTCATCATTTTCATCAATAATATTATCATCATTTTGGTCTACATAGTTGATATCACCTGGTTTTACAGTACCAAATGTCTGTATTTCATCATCAGCAATATCTTCCTCACTCATAAACAATCCTTCTGCAACCAATCCAAAACGAGCATCAACCGGACGGCCTTTACGATATCGATAAAGATCCGTATAAACTTCATCCTTTTTGATTACTTCAGATGTTGAATATAAAGCATTGGCACCAAGGGCTATTTGAAAATCTCCAAACTTTTCTGTATAAGTTAAACCAAGTTCTGCTCCACGATATGCATTATCATCGTAGTTTTCATAAGGAATAAAATCAGTATAAAAACTTGGAAACATAGTCTGAGGTATCGTGATCTGATCGCAATACAAACTGGTAAAAATATTCGTTTCCAAGTATAGTTTTTGATTAAAAAATGAACCTTCAATTCCAAAATTCAACTCTTTCCGTTTTTCAAATTTTAAACGATCGTTGCTATTGTGAAAGGATACTGTTCCGTCATCGGAAGATGTATATGATATTTGCTCATTCCAAGGATAGCTACCATAATAATCCCAACGGTCAAGATAATAAAAATAACCATCGATCCCATTATCACTATTCAAAATACCTCCTGTCAATTTGAGTTTCAGAAAATCTATATCTTCGATTGACGACATAAAATCTTCAGAGCTAATCATCCACGCCAACCCTAATGAGGGAGAAAAAGCCCTTCTTGTATTTGCGGGCAATTTAACAGAATTCACATAAGCACCACTAAAATCGACCATGTATTTATTATCGTAACTATAATTTAAACGCAAACCAAGGTTTACATTTTTATTACCTTGAAAGTCTCCACTTTTTTTATAAATATTCCCATAGGCCAATAATGAACCACCAACTTTGTGAATGTCATTAAATGTTCTATTGTAGTCAAAATAACCTTGGAAACCCAATCTCCTTTCATAATATGGACTGCTAATTGATTGCTTGTGGAGATCTTTATCATTTCCATATTTTGTCAAAGCGGAAACAGAATCACCAGTCCAAGTTGGTTCATACACAGCATACTCCTTGGAAAAGGTCTGATCATATATAGTTAAATAATCAAAACTTAAATTCGTATGAAACGACAATCCTTTAATAAGGCTATTTAAGTCAAAATCAATCTTATTATTAAAGGAGAAATTATTCTGTACATTTTCATTGAGTTCCAAGGCATAACCATCTGCTAACGGATTGGATAAATAATTTTGTGTACCCCCCAAAAGATACATCCCATTAATATCAGCTTTATGTCCGAGGAGTACGGCATTTTCCGGATCAATCATACTAATAGGAATCAATGGAGTAAACAAGTTTGGTTTTAATGTACTTGCATTGCCCCAATAATTACCAACAGGAGATTTAGTCTTTGAAATTACTGCAACAGCATCCAAAGAACTTTTAATAAAAGCATTTATTTTTAAATCAATATTACCTCTAAAATTAAATCTGTTTTGTTTACTGTCTTTGGCTTTTCCAAAATCAAAAAGGCTTCCAACCTGCTCCCATCCCATATTGGAATAATAAGTGGCAGCTTTATTTCCACCTGAAAACTCAGCCGTTGCTTTGGAGAAAGGTTTATAAGATTTCAGATATTCATTGGAATAATAGTCGACATCAGGATATTTATACTTAGAATTAGGATACAGTAACCTATTTCCAGCTCTAAAATCTGCAATCGTCTCTTTACTATACAACGCCGATAATCCATCATTGGCCCGAGCCTCATTGTATAGCGCCATATAGTCGGCTGATGACAAATATTTGGGTAATGCTTTCGGTACGGATATCCCAGTATAAATACTGAATTTCTTTTGTGGTTTATTAGCATCACCTCTTTTTGTGGTAATCAAAACAACACCATTTACAGCAGCACTACCATATAAAATAGATGCGTTTACATCTTTTAATATAGTTATCTGTTCAACTTCAGCTAAAGTGATTGTCGAAATATCACGTGGTAAACCATCTACAATAAACAATGCACTTCCAATTCCTCGAACATTATTATATCCGAATAATCCAGGGACACGGCCAAGCAGCGCATCAGAAACCAATTGAGTGTTATCATATTTAGTGATATCATCGGCATTTATAAAACTGGTTGAACCTATCAGATTAGATCGTTCTACTTTACCGAAAGCAATATTTACTTCGTCATTATTGACAATACTCTTGTCTTTTTTCAGAGTCTCTTGTGCCTGAATTTCTCCGGTGATGCACAGAATTATAAAACTCAACAAGGTTAATACTTTGAAATATTTTATTTTCATTTTTTACAAATTTAAAGTTTATACTTCTTAGATTACCAACCTGGATTCTGTTGAAATTCAGGATATATTTTTGTGAAGTCGTTCTGAAATGGTAACCAATTGTGTTTTTTCTCAACAGCCCGGGTAATAACGATTCTTTCACGTAAATTAATGGGTTTACCATCTGTACCACGATCAAAATCAATGGCTGTTTTCTGCCTATATTTCATTTCACCATTTAAGTTCCATCTACGCAAATCACAAAATCTATGAGCCTCAAATGCTAGTTCTACACCCCGTTCTCGGATAATTTGCTCCATAAAGACATCTTTCGTTGTTGTTAAATCATTTGCAATATTGGGTAATTGTGCACGGTTTCTAATTATATTTAAAGCTTGTTCAGCCGTTAGCGTGTAATTCGAAGCTGTCGATGCGGCAGAACCATACCCTTGTAATACAGCTTCAGCATACATCAAATATACATCGGCAAGCCGTAAATAGGGAACGTATGCTTGAAAAGCAGCCCATTTATTATCCCAGCCATTACATCCAATTGGAGAGAACCTCTTATAGTAATAACCCGTTACACTACCTTTGTTAATACGATGACGACCACCGTTATATAGTTGAACAAATCGGTCTTCACCACCGGCAGTACTTTCTACCACCTGGTCTCCATCGATAATGATGTCCGTATAAAACCGAGGTTCGCGTCCTGTCCAAGGATCCAGAGGATCATAATTTGAACGGGGGTCATCAATAGCATATCCATTAGCCATGCCATAATTCTTAATAAAATTATTGGTAGGCACATCAGACGATTGATATCCTTCACAAAAAACAGATGTTCCTGTCACTGTTGACCATCTCACCCTACCACGGTCATAAATTCCCGGTTCCATTATAACTTCTGTTCCACCCGGAAGTGTTGAATTACCAGGAGACCAAACCCAGAAATTATCTGTCCATGTTTCCCATGATTGTAATTGATAAACTCCTGTTTCATCACAAATTTTAAGAGCTTCAGCAAAAGCCATAGCGGCCTCTCTGCAAAGTTCAACATCATAGATGGCCTTTCCTGTTGATTCTTCATTCATCATGGGACTTGCAGCATATAACAAGTCTTTACCAAGATAACATAAAGCATGAATTTTATTGATTCGCTGGCGATTGTTTCCAAGAGTCCTTTGACCGGCATCTATTTGATCCCAATCAACAGGCAATAAATCAGCCGCAGCCCTCAAATCTTTAGCTGCCATCAAAGCCGTTTCACGGTAATTTAACCTCGGAAGTCTAAAATTATCTCCAGCAGATAGCATCGTATCAAGATAGGGTAATCCTCCCCAATAACGCATCAACTCAAAGTGAAACCACCCTCTGAAAAATAGATTTTGCCCTTTAATTAAATTTTTCTCTTCTTGGGTAGCATCAATTAATAGATCCAATTTACTTAATCCAAGATTAGCTTTTCTGATGCCATACCAACACAAAGGCCATATTCTTTTATTTTTGGGGTTGGAGCTGCTTGTATTAACAGTAGAAGCAGCAGCATAAAATGGCCGACTCTGAGCCCAATAATTCCCTTGATCAAATGCATAAGGATTTTTATTCAGCGTTTCATCAGCATACAGATATTCATTCCATGCCCCACATTTATTATAGTCAGTGACACAATTGTACAGCTCCTCCGTGAATCCTTGAAAACTTATAAAGCTACCATATATTTCCTTTTCTGTAATATCAGCAACCGGTGTTCTCTCTAAATACGCCTCACAAGAGCATAAAGTCAATAGAAGCATAAATAGATATTGGAATTTAAATATTTTATGTTTTTTCATATTTTTTTTATTTAAAAAGTCACGTCAATACCAAAATTAACTCTTTTAACGGTTGGGTAAGTTCCATTACCACCACTACCACCGGATGAGTTTGATTCTCTGTCGTCGGGCAGATCAGACCAAAATAACAGATTATTTCCATTCACATATATTCTAAGTGATGACAACCCTGTCTTTTTTAACCAAATCTGATTTTTGTCAAAAGTGTATGCAAGCTCTACTGTTTTAAGCCTCAAGTAAGAAGCATCATACAGATAATAATCCCCTATATTTTGTCCTTGGGTTCTCCACCTTGGCAAAAAAGCAGTTGCATCTTGATTGTCTTTGGACCAATAGTCTGCCATTTGTTCAAAAACAACATCTGTTTGAATTATGAAACTTGTTAAAGGAACAGAACGTGAAACATTTGAGGCTCCATATAACTGAGCCATGATACTAAATCTTTTATAGTTAAAGCCTAATGAAAAATTACAAGAATTTTGAGGAACATCGGAATAACCATATGGAACAGCATCATCCGTCGATCTGATAACACCATCCGCATTATAATCAAGCAAATTATAATAACCCGGAAGTTTTGCCATATCGTTTGTCTCTGTAGGAACACTGGCAAACACTTCATCCCAATTGTTATAAAAACCGGTTCTCACCTGAGTCCTCACTTGACCTATACTATAACCTTCAGCTTTTAGATAAGCAGCTTTGTAATAGGGGTCATCTTTATACATAACTTTATTTTCGTTATGGGAATAAGAGATATTTGACCACAAACGCAAATCTCCTCTAAATCTTTTGTTTATTTTTAATTCAACTTCATATCCATTGGAATTTACACGTCCAAGATTAGCAGGTGGTGGTATAGCTCCGAAAAAAGGAGGTATACTTCTTGCACCTCCATCCAGTAGAATGTCTGTCCTTTTTTCTGTAAAATAATCAATATTAAGAGCAAATAAATCATTCAAGAAACCCATTTCAACACCTAAATTGTTCTTTTGTGCATTTTCCCATTTAATATCCGGATTACCTACAAAAGATTCTACATACCACATATATGGACTATAACCGGCCGGAGAGGCATTTAATCTGGAATACCCGCCAGAAGCATACTGCGAAAGATATAGCAATCCATCACCCATTTGATCATCACCAACAAGTCCCGTACTGAAACGGAATTTTAATCGGTTCATCCAGTCTAATTTAAAGAATTTTTCATTGGATACATACCATCCGGCAGCCAAAGAAGGGAAGAAATCAAACCTATAACCCGGCCCAAACTTTTCGGAACCATTATATGCGCCATTCACTTCCAGCAAATATCGGGTGTCATAGTCATAAGTTGCCCTGAAAACCCAATCTTCACGATAACTCGGGAAATTACTGCCAGTTGCAGATTCTTCACGTTTAAAAACACCCATGGCACTTACCTCATGAAGCCCAAACTTCCGTGCATAATTCAATTGGAACTGGTATGTCATTCTTCTACCCACAGAAGTAGAAACAACCTCATCATTGATTGTCCATGGCTTCAGGAACCAATCATATTCACCTATACCGATAGTAGGTAAGTATGTGGTATATTCACTTGGATCCTGATCAGGTCCTGTATATTTTTTGGGGTCGATAACCTTAAAGGGTGTATTCGCCGTAGCGTAATACGGCCAGGTACTATTGCCTAAATCATATAGTCCACCTGTCGAAGAAACATTGTTATCATAATGCAATGAAGCGTTTGCAGTTAATCCTTTTGTAATAAAATCAAGTTTCTGATCTAATTGAAAATCGGAATACAACTGTGTCCGGCGTATTTGTTTGATCCCCATATTGTAAATAACAGCTACAGGATTATATCTCCATATACCTTCCACCCAACCCCAAGTTCCATCGGAATACTGAGGAGTATATATGTCCGGGGGCATAGAATATATGGACGCCCACATAAGGTCCTCATGACCATCAGCATTGTAGTTGGTGTTTTTCAGGCTATAATATCCTGAAAGATTCATTTTAAATGAAGTTGATTTGGTGAT
>Ga0265294_10007702_pt1 | contig 12709 bp, 10 predicted proteins | sample MunlanPumphouse3_FD_192504 | JGI IMG/M metagenome (GOLD analysis project Ga0265294, IMG submission 192504) | Groundwater microbial communities from a municipal landfill in Southern Ontario, Canada - Pumphouse #3 | ecosystem: Environmental > Aquatic > Deep subsurface > Groundwater | place... | reverse complement strand
AATGGCTTGGATATCTTTTAAGGTTACATCCTTAGAAATAAGTTGTCCTTGTAATCCTAATGAGTTCATAAACTCAACATCTAAAGGATTCACTAGTTGGGTCTCGCTATTATAAATAAGTAGATTAGCAATTCCAATACGTTTAGCAATGGTATAGACGCCAAAATCAGAGAAGAAGATACCATCTACTTCTATCTCCTTTAAATACTCTAAAAACGGAGTGACACTTTGGATTTCACTTTGGGTAAAAACTTTATTAACATTTACGTATAGTCTTTTCCCTAAGTTATGAGCTTTACTAACACAGGCTTCAAACCCATCTAAGTTAAAAGAAGCCGCTAACCTAACCCCATAATTATCATTACCAATTAAGTAAGCATCAGCAGCACTTAGTGGGCTAAAATCTTCAATTGTAAATGGTGTAACAATTAATTCCATAGTTTCAGCTCCTTTTCCAGCCATATTCTACCATTTTTTGTTTGCTAAAACTAGGTAGATATGCTATATTTTAAGGTGCGTATTATTTAAGGAGGACTATCATGAAATATTCATTCAGATGGCCGGATAATGAGAACGGCAAAGAATTTTCATTTAGAACCAATGCCTTTAAGGGTATTTTTGATGTCAAGGTTGATGAGATTGAAGCCACTAAAATAAGTGATGGTGTCTATCAATTCTACGATAAAGCTACTGATAAAAAAAGAAAATTGGAAATCATTAATGAGTTAATGGATAATCCAATGGTTAATATTGATGGTAAACCTTTGAATTTATTTGTTCCGACACCAATGTATTTAAAGTTTGCCCTCTTTATTCCTCTCTTATCATTTATTTGGGCTAAAATCTTCGGTATTATACCGGGAATTCCAGTGGTTATCTTAGCTTCTTATTTAAGTAAAAGACTAAATTCTACTTTCTTACGAATTGTCGTAATCGGAATCTTAGGAATTGGAACCTTTGTAGGAACATATTTCCTCTATCAATACTGTGCCGCTAACAATTGGTGGGGAATAATTAAGACTTCAAGTAGTTCTGCAGCATAAAAAAAGGGCCTTGCCCTTTTTTATTTTAATTTAGGTTTGTAGAAACAGCGACCTTCTAACGATGCAATGCGTGGAGTAAACTCCCCTTCATTAATACTCGAGATTGCTTTATCGATCATATTAATGCGAGCATCTAGATTATCAATCAAGGATAAGACTTCTGCTTCTTTAACTTCTGGTACGACAGGTGAACCAAATTCTGGTTGACCATGACTAGAAAGTAACATATGTTGTAATAAAACACTTACTTCTTCATCAATTTTTAATTCATCACACTTCTCTTTAAGTTTGCCATTCATAATTGAGATATGACCGACCAATCTACCCTCAGTAGTATATTTTGGGATAACTGGACCACTTAATTCAAAGATTTTACCCATATCATGAAGAATAATCCCCGCTGCTAATAAATCAGCATTTAAGGTTGGATAAACTTCACACAAGGCTTTACCTGCTTTTAGCATACCAACAGTATGGTGTAATAAACCAGAAGCATATTCATGATGGTTTTTACTAGCGGCCGGATAAATGGAGAATGAAACCAAATTACCTTTTACTAAAGCTTCAATTACCTTATGAATGTCAGGTTGTTTGATATCAGCAACAGCACCTAATAAGTATTGTTGGAGTTTTTCTCTTTTGATTGGTGCCGAGATAATATAATCAGAAACATCAACATCTCTTTCATCGATGATACTGCCATCCGTAACTTTGATTTGTAAAGTATTCCGATAATTGACAACTTCGCCAGTAATTTTAACAAAGTTACCAACTACGAAGATATCATCATCACCAGGCTTAACTTCCCATTTACGAGCGGTTAATTGCCCAGTCGAATCTTGTAAAGTTAAACTAAAGTATGGAACTCCAATATTGGTAACTCCTCTAGCGGCATTACTCACCAGAAAGATCTCATCAATTTTTTGTTGTGCTACTAAATCTTTAATCATTATTTTCACCTCCTTTTATTTTATTATACACTTATTTCACCGAGATTAAGTGTTCTAAAAATAGTCTCAATTAGCGAATTATCATAGCCACGAGCCAAAAGTTGACGATATAAAGCCAATTTCTGTTGTTGTTTCGTCTTCTTACTATTGAGTTTTAAATACTTTTTAGCAAAGATTAAGGCATATTCACCTTCCATTGCTTGATATTTAGTTAAGATGGCCTCTGGGACATTGCTAAATCCTAGTTGTTCTAATTCATAAGCAATCTTGGCACTAGAATTAGCTTTTTTGATTTTACTATCAAAGTATTCATTAATGTATTGATTGTCATCAATGAAGTGTAAGTGCTTAAGTTTAGTAATCACTTTATTTGTAATTTTACTTGGATACTTCTTGTTTAGTTTCTCTTTTAAAGTAGTTGAAGCATAGTTTTGCTTACTTAGTAACTTAACGGCATAATTATAAGCCGCCACTTCTTGTTCATTATCTTGAATTAAGCGATATTCTTGTTCAGTGATTGTTTGATGATTTATTACTGGATGCAACAAAAAAACTTCTAAAGGTAAAACCTTTACTTCTAATTTATCTCCAATTAAAAAGGTTATTTTAACATTTGTATCTTGAAACTCAAGATCTTGGATCTTTAGACTTGATATCGATTTCGTCATCATTATGTTCCTCTTTATCTTTATAGAGTTTAGCATCACCCGGTAGCGGTGTTAAAACATGAATATGTTTTGGTTGATCTTCCATGGCTTCTTCCACCAAGTTAACATTTTTCCTCTTGTTATAAGCCCAAGTTACAATACCACCAATAATTAGTCCGGCATAGAAAGTAATGAAGCGCCAAATAATTAAGGCTGATGTGGTCGCACCACCTACGCCATAGAAGGAAGCAAAGATAATTGAGAAGAAGACTTCAGTCCCTCCACTTGCCCCTGGAATTGGAATAAAAGCACTAATTAAGAAGAGGAATGAGCCATAGATGATAGAAACCCATAGTAGATCTAATGGTAAATCTACTCTTAAAATATAAGAAACAAACCAAGGGATTGAGAAATAAACAATATAACGCAGTATTTCACAAAACAGTGCTCCAATTAAGTATTTATAGTTACCCTTCATATCTTTAACTTCTTGGCGGTAACGATCAATCTTAGTTTGGACTTTAGCACAATTCGCTTTATATTTATCTTCTTTGATAAACTTCAACTTAAGTAACATCTTTAATAACCAATAAACTAAGGTTTCAGTGTAATGAGAGAAGGATAAAGTTAAGACCCCAACTGTCGCCCCTAAGTGAAGGACAAAACCAATTAAGGCAAAAATCCAGAAGTCCATATCAACTCCAAAAATATGAAGTGAAGTAATAGTATTTAACCCCATAACTCTGGAAGCAACAATTGTGACAGAACAGAATAAAATAACAGCCACCTCTTTAGCTGCCCATTGTAAAACTAATAAAGAAGCTCCTTCTTCTAAGTGAATTCCTTGTTTTCTTAAAACATAGGCTTGTCCAACTTGACCACCAGTGGCAGAAGGAGTAATCGCACTAAAGAAGGATCCAACCCAGGCCACCGCAAAACCCTCATGGAAGGAGTAATTCTTTTTAAACTTCTTACCCATAATCATCAAGGAGAAACCATCGATGACATAGTAAAGCATAAAGAATAAGAAAGTAATTAAAAACCACTTGCCAGAGATATAAGGCAAGATTTTCCACAGATCATCTGCGTCTCGATTCACTAATAAGATTATAACTATTAATGAGAATGCAACAAGAAAAAAGGTGTTGACTATGGCGCGCTTGGATTTTTTGCTCACTTAGTTTCCCCCTAATATATTTTGCCTTTTTAGTATACCATATCTATTTACTTTTTTGTAGTGTCTACCGCTTTTCTCTTGTTTCTATTGAAACAAAGGGAACTTTTCTTGTATAATCTAGGTAATTAGAGTTAGATGTATTAACTCAAAAGGAGAAAGAGAATATGGCCAAAAAGTATGTCTATTTCTTTGGAGAATTCAATCCAAAAACAGACGGGTCAATTCGTGATAACCTAGGTGGTAAAGGTGCTGGCTTAGCCGAAATGACTAAAGCTGGTATGCCTGTCCCACAAGGTTTTACTATCACTACTGTCGCTTGTAACAAGTATTACAGTGACAAAGAAAAAATTGCTCCCGACATTCTCAAACAAATTCAAACTAATGTTACTAAACTTGAAAAGATTGCTAAAAAGAAATTTGGTGACCCTAAAAACCCACTACTAGTTTCAGTGCGTTCTGGTGCTAGAATTTCAATGCCAGGTATGATGGATACCGTCCTTAACCTCGGTATAAATGATGACGTTGTGGCTGGTTTAGCAAAACTAACTGGTAATGAACGCTTTGCTTATGACTCATATCGGCGTTTTATTCAAATGTACGCTGATGTTGTTGAAGAGTTAGACAAAGATAACTTCGAAGCCATTTTAAGCGCTAAGAAGCAAGAAAAAGGGGTTAAGGCTGATACAGACTTAACTGCTGATGACTTAAAAGACGTCGTGAAACGTTATAAAGCTGAATATAAGAAACTGAAGGGCGAGAACTTCCCTACTGATCCTAAAGTTCAATTAATTGCTGCTGTTAAAGCAGTCTTTAGATCTTGGAATAATCCACGGGCTATTTATTATCGGAAGATGAACGATATCCCAGGTGATATAGGAACTGCTGTTAACGTTCAAATGATGGTCTTCGGTAATATGGGTAATGATTCTGGGACAGGCGTGGCCTTCTCCCGTAATCCTGCCACTGGTGAAGATCACATCTATGGTGAATTCTTAATGAATGCCCAAGGTGAAGATGTTGTCGCTGGTGTACGTACTCCATTAGGAATTGATGATATGAAGCGCATTAACGCTAAAGTTTATGATCAATTCTGCAAAACTGCTAAAAAACTCGAAAAGTATTATAAGAATATGCAAGATATGGAATTTACAATTGAAAAAGGTAAACTCTATATGCTCCAAACTCGAAATGGTAAGCGTTCCGCTCAAGCAGCCTTAAAGATTGCTTGTGACTTATTTGATGAAGGCTTAGTTACTAAACAAGAAGCTGTCTTATTAGTTGAACCTCAACACTTAGATGCTTTATTACATCCTAATTTGGATGCTAAAGCCTTAAAGACCAGTAAACCAATCGCGCAAGCCTTACCTGCTTCTCCTGGTGGAGCTTGTGGTCAAATCGTTTTCAATGCCGCTGATGCTGCCACTTGGGCTGCAAACGGTAAGAAAGTTATCTTAATTAGAGTTGAAACCTCACCAGAAGATATTGAAGGTATGTATAAAGCTCAAGGTATCTTAACTGCTAGAGGTGGTATGACTTCCCACGCTGCTGTTGTCGCTCGTGGTATTGGTACTTGCTGTGTTGCTGGTTGCTCTTCTTTAATCGTTGATGAAAAGAAGAAAACCATTGAGTTAAATGGCAATAAATTTAAAGAAGGAGATTATATCTCCTTAGATGGCTCAACAGGCTGTATATATAAGGGTCAAATCCCAACTGTACAAGCTAAAATTTCCGGTAACTTCTCCCGTTTAATGAAATGGGCCGATGAATTCAGAGTCTTACATGTTAGAACAAATGCTGATACTCCAAAAGATGCAAAACAAGCAGTTGAATTTGGGGCTGAAGGTATTGGACTAACAAGAACTGAACATATGTTCTTTGAAGAATCGAGAATTAAAGCTGTTCGAGAAATGATTGTGGCTAAAACTACAGAACAAAGAAAGTTGGCTTTAGTTAAGTTACTGCCAATGCAAAGAGGAGACTTTGAAGGTATTTATGAAGAGATGAAAGGTTTACCTGTCACAATTCGTTACCTTGATCCACCACTTCATGAATTCTTACCAAAAGAAGAAAAAGATATCATTGCTATTGCTAAAGACCTCAATATGACTCCGAAAGAATTACATGATGTCGTTGATTCTTTACATGAATTCAACCCAATGATGGGACACCGGGGTTGCCGACTTGCTGTCACCTACCCTGAGATTGCTGAAATGCAAACTCAAGCCGTGATTGAAGCTGCCCTGGCTGAAAATAAGAAGCATCCAAAATGGCATATCGAGCCTGAAATTATGATTCCATTAGTTGGTGATTTAAAAGAATTCCAGTTTGTCCGCGATATAGTTGATCGGACTGCGCAAAAGATAATTAAAGAAAAGAAAGCTAAACTTAAATATCACGTTGGAACTATGATTGAAATCCCACGGGCTGCTTTACTTGCAGATGAAATCGCTCAAGATGCTGAATTCTTCAGCTTTGGAACTAACGATTTAACCCAAATGACCTTTGGCTTCTCCCGTGATGATGCTGCCAAATTCTTAGAGAGTTATTACGCCAATAAGATTTACCAAAACGATCCATTTGCTAAGCTTGACCAACATGGTGTTGGTAAACTAATTGAAATGGCCGTTAAAGGTGGTCGTGCTACCCGCCCTAACCTCAAATGTGGAATTTGTGGTGAACACGGTGGCGATGCCTCTTCCATTGAATTCTGCCATCGGACTGGTTTAGATTATGTCTCTTGCTCGCCATTTAGAGTGCCGCTTGCTCGTCTTGCTGCAGCTCAAGCTGCCATCAAGTATCCAAAGTTGCAACCTGCCAAGAAGGTTGCTCCTAAAAAGAAAGCTGCCCCTAAAAAAGCAGTTGCTAAAAAGAAATAAGAATAAGAAAAGGCTCCCTGTGGAGCCTTTTTTAATGCTGCTTTTTATCATCCTCTGGCTTAACTAAATTATCTAAGTTTTTCTCCTCTTTTTTGCCCTCTACGATGTTTTTCTTCAAAGGCTTAACAATTAAGCGGATGATTACAAACATGATTGGAATCGGGCATAAAGCGGCTAAAACGTAAGAAACTAGATGTGGTAGAGCTGCCAATGTTCCAAATAGATATAAGAACAATTGATTTAGTAAGTAATTTGGAATTTGGGAGAAAGGATAAATGCAATAACGTTTCCAATAAAACTTGGTTTTAAAGACAAACTTAACTTGAATAAGATAGGCAAAAGTAAACCAAATGAGATAACCAATGGTTAATGGTAAGTCTAAAGTAATACTGCCAATAACTATACTTTGGGTTGTTAATATTTGACGAAAAATCAGCGGAATTAAAATCCCACCCATCAAAGTATTAACGCCGCCACCAATTAAGAAACGAATAATCTCTTTTGATAAGAGTTTTTTAATAAAATCTTTCATAGTTAGTATTATATAACTAAATATAAAAAAAGACTAGTTTCTATTAGAAACTAATCTTTGGTGCATCTTTGGCTTCGTCTCCTGCTTTGAAGAATTCAGCAGGTTTAAATCCGAACATATTAGCAATTAAGATATTTGGGAAGACTTCGCGCATATTGTTATACTTTAAGACAATATCGTTATAGAATTGTCGCGCATAGGCGATCTTTTCTTCTGTGTCTTTCAAAGTTGTTTGCATTTCTTGGAAGTTAGCATTTGCTTTGAGTTCAGGATATTGTTCATGAACTGCGTTAACTAAGATATTGAAAGCCTTCGATAATTTAGCATCAGCTTCAGCCATTCCAGGAATATCTTGTGACTCACTGGCCTTTTGATAATTCGCTCTAGCTTGAGCAAATTGTTGGAGAATGCCACTTTCATGGGCGGCGTAACCTTTAACAGTCTCACAAAGGTTAGGAATCAAATCGAAACGTTTCTTTAATTGAACTTCAATTTGGCTCCAAGCATTTCTAGTTTTATTTCTTTCTTTAACTAATCTATTATATAGCGACACAACTAAGATAATGATGGCGACAATAACGACAACAACAATCAACCAAATCCACCACATAATTTTATCCTCCTATGATGTTTTTCTCTATTTTAGCATAATTACAACTAATCTAAAAGTATTTATTAACGTCCTCTAAAGCCGCCACCTCCGCCACCGAAGGATGAGCCACCGCCAAAGCCACCACTACCACCACGTCCGGCTCCACCACCGATACTCTTACCAGCCTCAGCTGCCATCGTAGTTCTAGCCATAGTAGCCATCATACTAGTCCGATAATAGAAGGAATGATAGAAGTATGGATAACGGAAGACTGACATATTACTATATGATTCTTCTGGTATATTTAACTTCTTAAACTTAAAGCGCATTTGCTTTTCCACTAAATCAGCAATCCCAAAGGAAGTGGCATAGACTAAGTACTTCTCCCAAAGAATTAAGGAAGGAATACCATCATCATCAAACTTACCAAAATCAACTAAGTAGTTACGTAATGCCCGCCATCTAGCATAATCATTATTACCACCTTGACTTCTTCTTTTAATATGTAACATGTAGGAATACATAATAATGGCAATCCCACCCGCTACTGCGGCTAACCAAGCTAAGGAGTGATAATCATTAGTCATCGTTAAATTACATACTAAGGCTGCAATTGCCACAAAGGCAAAGATACCCGGGATCCAACCATGAGTTGAACGAGACTTTTCCGCCGCTCGATCAAAGAATTCATGACTATTACCAGCATTTTTAGCAGCAATAATCCAATTGTTATTACAAGACATATATTTCACAGCATTGGCTTGTTTCTTTGGGTATTTCTCTAACTCATTTAAGGTCACCGATGTCCCATCTTGACCAATCGTAGTAAAGAACCATTGAATTAAGTTCTTTTCATGTGACTTGAGATTATCTTGACTCTTATTAGTTAAACTGAGTCTATAGTCAGCCTTAGGATCAATAACAGATTGACCCATAGTATCAACTTCAACATAACCTCTAACAATTAAGTCTAATAAAGTGGCACTAACATCATTTTTACCAAGATCTCCAAAGTTATATAAGTAAGACATTTCGGCTGGTGAATAATCACCTGGAATCTCCCTAAAGTATTGACCATCAAAATCTGGAGTCAGTTCTTTATCAAATTTACGGTAGATGTAAACAAAAGCCAAAGCCCCACCGGCTAAAACTAAAACGATTAAAGCAATCCCAAGCCAATAGATAAAGACATCTAAAGTATCGCTCTTAGCGATATTTCTTTCAGTATATAAAACTGTCTCTAAATAATCGGCATTAATGCGATTACTCCCACTAGCTTCACTAAAGATGGCAGTAGGTAATAAGATTCTGGCTTCTAATGTTTCATTTGGTTTAATTCTTTTAGTCGAGAAAGTAGCACTAGAAGTAGTCAAAGCATCTAATTTACCATTAGTCGAACTATGGCCATAGAAAGTAACATCATCAAGACTACTAACTGTTGGATAAGTTAAAGTCACATTGGCATTATTAATTCTAAAGGAAGCATTAGAAACACCAAACTTCCAATTCAGTTCTGCAATATCATCAAAGACTGTAACAGCATCTAAGATAGTATAAGTATATTCATATGTGGTAGTTGGATATGTCCCTCCTCTAACTCTTACAAAGATAGATTCACATTCTGTCCCATATGAACTTGGGCAAGTAATGAGGTCACCGAGTTCATCGTGGTCTTTCTTCCAAGAATAACCAACATCCACCCCACTGTAACTAGCAGCATTATTAGAATCATAGATTAAGCTATTAGCAGAGTTATAAACCTTAACTCCAACACTAGTGTAATCAAAAGCACTGACATTTCCTTTATAACCAGCATTATTCTTACCATAAGCAATATCTCTAAAGATAACGGACATCCCTTGATCAAAATCAACGCTAATCCGCTCATTAATGGTTAAATTACCCGCTTTATCCACTGTGGCATTGATAGTATAGCTAGACGCCGTCATATTATCAGAGTCATAACTATAACCATTCACGAGTCCTCCCACTAACGCAAATAAAAGGAAGACCACGGCGGCCACACACGCTATCCAATTCTTCTTCATAAAATATTTCATAGCATTCACCCAGAATAATGATACAACAAAAAAGACCTAAAAAAAAGAACTTAGTATAACTAAGTTCATTTTAAATCTAAGGTAAAATAGAAAGTTGAACCATCTTTTGAACTATTAACACCACATTCTCCATGGTGTAAAGTCACAATTGATTTAACAATAGAAAGACCTAAGCCACTGCCCGTCACTGACCGTTTATGCACTTTATCAACCTTATAATATCTTTCCCAAATATAAGGTAAGTTCTCCGGATCAATGCCTGGACCATGGTCATGAATTCCAATCGTTACTTTATTATCTTTCACTTCTTGAGTGACTAAGATATTTTTGTTAGTTTCCGAGTAATTAATGGCATTGATAAGTAAGTTATAGATAACTTGCGATAACTTATTCTCATCACCACTAATTGTAACATCTTCCTTCGCTTCCACCTTAATCTTATAGCCATCTTTCTCCACTAACTTTTCCATTCGATTAGAGATCGATTTAACTAATTCAGTTAAGGAGAATTGTGAAACTTCTAGCGATAAGACACCAGCCTGAATCTTGGAGATATTCAAAGCATCATTGACTAAGGAAGCTAAACGGTTGGCTTCTTCAACAATAATCTCGGCATTCTCATAGTTATTTTCATCTGGGATATCACGCATCGCTTCGGCATAGCCAGCAATTAAGGTTAAAGGCGTTCTTAAATCATGGGAAATATTAGCAACTAATTCTCTTCTTAGTGTTTCCACCTTTGCTAACTCTTTAGAAGTTGAAGTCAGGGTTGAAGATAATTCATTGATTTCTTTATACCCCGTTGCGGCAAAATCAACATCATAATTTCCAGTTGCTAAGACTTTAGCTTGATCATTTATTTTAACGATAGGTTTCGAAACATTCTTGGCAATTAAAAAAGCCATAATAAGTGCTAAAAGCACCATCCCAATAGTGACATAGATTAACTGAATTCTTAAAGTAGATACTGTTGCTGTCACTGGAGTTATCTGCGTTGTTAAGACTGCTAAATAATTAGTCCCAGTACTATTTTCAGTAACTTTAGTTCCATAGATTAAGGTTAAAGCTTTGGCTTCTCCCGCAAAGGAGTTTTGATCAAATGGATTAGTAGGATCTGTTGTTCCACCATTTGGTCTTAACCCATTATTATCAAAATACAAAGACATAGTATCATTACCACTATTAGCCATTTCTGTTAATAAGTAGTTAGTTTGTTGATAATTCATCACCATACAAGTCTTAGAATTAGTCACCACAGTTCCATCAGTGGAAATAACCATCACACAAGAACCGGTACTTTGCGAGACTGTAGTGACTGCGTTCTCAATCCCATCGCTATTAATCTTGGTTTCAATTTGGGCAGCAGCATTCCTAATTTGGTTCTCTTTAATGGCCCGGTAGAAGTTATCTAAGAAACAAATTTGTAAGACCCAAAGGGTGGCAATTATAATCACACAAAACCCAATTAAGTAAGCAAATACCTTCCACTTAATTTCCATTGAATTCCAAGTTTGTTTTAGTGATTTTATTTTAGCCATATTTTACCCTTCGAAACGGTATCCGATTCCTCTTAATGTCACAATTAAAGCAGCATACTTTTCACCTAAATGTTTTCTTAATAATTTAATATGTGTATCTAATGTCCGATCATCACCAAAGAAGTCATAGCCCCAAACATCAGAGAGTAGTGCTTCCCGAGTAACTGCGACTCCTTTGTGCTTTACTAAATAAGCGAGTAATTCATACTCTTTCGGAGCCAATTCAATCTCAACATTATCCAGCAAGACTTTTCTCGCTGTAAAATCAATCTTGAGTTGTTCAATTTCATAAACATCGTGAATTGCAGCCGCTGGTTTACTTCTTTTTAAGACTGCATCAATCCGCATCATCAACTCTTTCGGCGAGAAAGGTTTAGTCACATAATCATCAATTCCGACTTCAAAGCCATGAATTCGATCATATTCTTCACCCCGCGCTGAAAGCATAATGACCGGGACATTAGAGAACTTCCTAATCTCCCTAACTGCGGAGAAACCATCTAGTTCTGGCATCATGATATCCATAATAATGATATCTACATCATTATTTTTGACTTTATCAATAGCTTCCATCCCGTTAGAGGCTTCGACAACTTGATTACCTTCAAACTTAGCATATTTGGCTAATAATGAACGTATTTTGGCTTCATCATCACAGATTAGAATTTTATACATAGTATCTCCTCCCTATTAATTATAATATATTAACGGCCACCAGGCATACCACCTTGGCCACCACTACTAGTCCCGACACTAGTGATTTGACTGGTCAAAGTAATACTAGTTAATTTACTACCGTTAACGTAGATATCGTAAGTTTGACCCAAAGTATATAGTTCACTTGATGAAGTGATATTTTGGAATTGCTTATTGGCAGTGAAACTGACTAAAGTATTACCACTTGAGTCTTTAACCTCAATGACACTTCCAGCCTTTTGAGTGGAACCTGTATAAGTGAAACCTGGAACCTTAGAAGTAGCTTGTGGAGTTTGAAGCATACCACTACTACCTGCCAAAATAATTGTTCCACCATCCACTAGACATGTCCCATCATAGTCTAACGATCCATTACCGTTATCAGTTGGGCCACTGACATAAGTAGTCCCGCCATAAATATAGATACTACCATTAGCATCTAAGCCATCACCACTGGCATTAACATAAATCGTGCCACCATTGATAGTTAAGATAATATTGCTATTGATACTTCCACTTGGATTAAAGCCATTCATACCTGGACGAGTAGTTGTAGAACTTGAATCATTACCACCAGCACAGTTAATGCCATCATCAC
>Ga0265294_10007700_pt1 | contig 12711 bp, 8 predicted proteins | sample MunlanPumphouse3_FD_192504 | JGI IMG/M metagenome (GOLD analysis project Ga0265294, IMG submission 192504) | Groundwater microbial communities from a municipal landfill in Southern Ontario, Canada - Pumphouse #3 | ecosystem: Environmental > Aquatic > Deep subsurface > Groundwater | place... | reverse complement strand
CAATACCGACCTTTACATTTCACGTACCACCATGGCTGATATGAAGAAGGTTTCTGATTTTCTTAAGAACAAATACGACTACGACACAGGTTCCTATACCGATTATCCTGCCAATGAAAGCAATATGAAAATATTGGCCCGTTTAGACTGGAATATCAGCCAGAACCACAACCTGGCCATTCGGTACAACTACACGTTGAACAGGGGTTGGAACAATACCAACGCATCTTCCTCCAACTGTATTCAGCGTGCAACGGAAAGCCGCCTGGGTCAGTATTCCATGGCTTTTGCCAATTCCATGTACTCCATGGATAATAGAGTTAACTCTGTTTCTGTTGACCTTAACAGCCGTATAGGAGACAATCTTTCCAATCAGTTGCTTGTTACCTACTCCCAGTTGGACGATATCCGCGGATCAAGTTCTTCTAAATTCCCTTTCATTGATATTCTGGACGGATATACAGTAGAGAACGGGAAGATTGTACAGGCCATTATGCCTTATATGTCAGCAGGTTATGAGTTATTTACCTGGAACAACGGGGTTCACAATACGGTAATAAATGCAAAAGATGATATTACCTGGTATAAGGGCAACCACAAAATAACCGGAGGCATAAGCTTTGAGTACCAAATGGCTGATAACTCTTATATGAGAAACGGGACGGGTTATTACCGTTACCACAGTTTAGACGATTTCCTGAACGGCGCCGCTCCGGAGACCGTTGCTTTGACCTACGGCTATGACGGTGAACAAAATCCTGCTGCCCGCGTACGCTTTAACCAGTTTGGGCTGTATCTGCAAGATGAATGGAGCGTGGGACATAACTTTAAAGTGAACTATGGTATCCGTTTGGATGAAATCATATTCAACAATAAGGACCTGATGCGCAACAATGCGATTTATGAAATCGAATACGATGGTAAGAGTGTTGATACCGGCAAATGGCCCAAACCCAAACTTCAGGTTTCTCCGCGCGTAGGATTTACCTGGGACGTTTTTGGAGACCGCTCTCTTAAAATCCGCGGTGGTTCCGGATTGTTCTCCGGTCGTTTACCGCTGGTGTTTTTCACCAACATGCCCACCAACTCGGGTATGGTACAAAACATCGTAGCTGTTTCTACCAGATATACTGCCGGGGTAGCTAATCCCGATCCCCTTCTGGAGTCATTCAAGGGCAATATGATTACTGATGTGGATGCTTTGATTGAAAAACTCCACAGTCTGGATCCCAAAAAATTCCCCAAAACCATTACTCCTGAAGACGGGGTAAAACCTTCTCAGATTAACGGGATTGATCCTAACTTCAGGATGCCTCAGGTATGGAAAACTTCCATTGCCATGGATTACAATTTCCCCACATCGTTCCCCTTCTCTATTAGCGGAGAGTATATCTTCAATAAAACCATTAACGGAATTCAATTGCTGAACTGGAATATCAAGGAAAATGCCGGTTTTACCCAATTAAACGGTGTAGACAGGCGTCATATCTATCCTACTGACTACAGATATACCAATACCGATGCTTTTGTACTTACGAATACAAAGCAGGGATACGGGTGGACAGCCAACGTCATGTTGAATATGACTCCGATAGATAATCTGCATATCATGGCCTCCTATACACATACGGTCATGAAACAGATTACAGGTATGCCCGGTTCCAATGCAGAATCTGCTTACCTGTATATTCCTACGGTTGAGGGGCCAAATTTTGCCGGACTAAGCAATTCCCAATATGTGACTCCGGACCGTGTGTTTGCTTCAGTTTCCTACAGAGATAGAAGCAACAACCATTTCTCTCTGTTTTATGAAAGCTATCGCGGTGGATCCAACTATACATATATGTACAACGGCGACTTCAACGGGGACAACATTGCTTATGACGTAATGTATATACCTAAAGACGATTCAGAGATTCTGTTTGCAACCCAAAGTGACAGGGAACGTTATTGGGCTTTTGCAGACCAGGATGCTTATTTGACCAAAAATAAAGGGAAATATGCAGAAGCATACAGCGTTTACTCACCCTGGGTACACCGTTTTAATTTCCGTTATTCGCATGATTTCGTACTCAGAATTGGCAGCTCAAAGAATACCCTTCAGCTTAATTTTGACTTTATGAACATAGGTAACCTGTTTAACAGCACCTGGGGCGTCCATCAGATTCTCTCTACCGAGGCTATGAGCGGACGTATCCTGCAACTGGACAGCATCAACGAACAAGGTGTTCCCGTATTTAAGACAAGAGTACAGGCAGGTGCCAGAACCTGGGATTACAGCCACTCAATGGGCCAATGCTGGTCTTTGCAGGTAGGTATTAAGTATCTTTTTAACTAATCAGCTAAAACTATCTTTATGAAATTTAAATATTTATTACTATCGTTTTTTGCCTTTGCAGCATTGCTTACAGGTTGTAAAGAGGTAATAGAGATACCTAACCTGAAAGAGGTAAAAGTAGACATGTCCTATATTGGCTTTGCCAAAGAAGGCGGTTCAAAGACAATCACCCTGACAGCCACAGAAAGCTGGAACATCACAAATATTCCCACATGGCTGACAGTTAGCCCTTCCAGTGGTGGTGCTGCCCCGGACGGTACCAAAGTAACCTTTTCTGCAGGGGCGACTGATTCTGATTACTCTTCTGAAGTGTATATCAACTGCGCCGGCAAGGTGCAGGTACTGACCGTAAAGCAGATTGCCGGCCCCGTAGAAATTAAGATGTCCACTTGTAAAGAAGTGATTGAAAATGGGGTTGATGGCAAGATCTACTGGGTAGAAGGCCAGGTAACTTCCATTGCCAATACCGTTTATGGCAACTGGTATCTGAACGACGGAACAGGAACCTTATATATTTACGGGACCCTGGATGCCAAGGGCAATACGCAAAACTTCCTGAGCCTTGGACTGGCAGTGGGAGACCGCGTAATGGTACACGGCCCGCGTCTTACCTATGGAACAACCATTGAACTGGTTGACGTGACCGTTGACAAGATAACACCTTCGCTCATTAAGGCGGCAGTAGATAAGGTTGAAATACCCAAAGAAGGCGGCACTTTTGAAGTAGCTGTATTGTACAAAGGGAATGGATTGGAAATAGAATACGATGCCGATTGGCTTTCCGTTAAATCCATGATCAAAGGAGCCGATGACTCCACACGCGTAGCTTTTGTGGCGCAGCCCAACCTGGGAGGTGACCGTACGGCCGGCATTTCCATGACTTCTGCCACCAGCAGCAATTCTTCTACTATCCAGGTTACCGTTGCACAAGTCGGGGCCATTATCGATGCTACGATTGCCGATTTTCTTGCAGCAGCAGTAGATGCCACGCAATACCGGATTTCAGGTATAATTACCAGGGATACGGGCAATGATTACGGAAACATTTACATAAAAGACGCCACCGGTGAAGTGTATATTTATGGAGTGCTTGATGCAGAAGGCAGGACAAAACAATGGAAGAACATGGGCATAAAAGAGGGTGATATTGTTACCCTCATAACCCCCCGTGGTGCATATGCCGGCAATCCCCAGGGTGTTAACGCAAAAGTAGCTGAACATATTCCGGTTATTAACGCAACCATTCCGGATTTTCTGGCTGCCGAAGTGGGTACTACGTATTACCGTCTGGAGGGCATTGTAGGTCCTTTATCAGGCACAGACGTTTATGGTAACTTTGACATATACGATGAAACTGCCAATGCTAAGGCTTACGTCTATGGGCTACTTCCGGGCTGGCGCGGTGCCAGTAAGCAATTCCAGGTGCTGCTTGCAGAAACCGGGTTGAAAGAAGGAGATCTGATTACCATTGTGGGCAGGAGGGCTGCTTACAATAATTCACCTCAGGTAGGTAACGCATTTTATGTATCGCACCAACCTGCAGATACAGAATAAACGTATCTACTAAGAAAGATTTTATTTCTGGTGCGCCTCCGGAACCTTTAAACGGGATTTCGGGGGCGCACTTTGATTTCTGCCAATCAATAAAAATTACCTACATTTGTCAAAGGAGAAATGAATATGGAGCGAGAGAAAAGGGACAGGCAGAGTACGGGAAGAGAAGGAGAAGAACTAGCCAAAAACTACCTGATAGAAAGGGGGTTTCGTATTCTTCACACAAATTGGCGGACAGGCCACAAAGAGTTGGATATTGTTGCCGTAAAGGCAGAAAAAATTCATTTTGTAGAAGTACGTACCCATTCCAGGGCAAGTATTGTTTCTCCCGAACAGACCATTGACAGAACAAAACAACGGACAGTAATTAAAGCTGCCCGCGCTTATATGGCAATCTACCGAATTACTGCAGAAGCTCAGTTTGATGTTATAGGCATTGTATTTGGTAAAGACGGGAAGGGTGTCCCGGATTACAAACTGGAATATATTCCAAACGCTTTTACACTTCTTGTATGAACGAAAACCACTATTGCATTATCATGGCCGGCGGCATTGGTTCGCGTTTTTGGCCTTTGAGCAGGAATGCTATGCCAAAACAATTTCTGGACATCCTGGGTATTGGCAAAAGCCTGCTGCAACTGACTTGTGAAAGGTTCTTGCATATTATTCCCCGCGAACGGATATTGGTGGTAACATCGGAGCAGTACCTAGATTTGGTAAAACAACAGCTTCCATACATTCCTGAAAGTAATATTCTTGCAGAGCCTTACAGGCGTAACACGGCGCCTTGTATTGCGTACGCAACGTATAAACTGATGAAAACTGATCCCAATGCGGTTGTGGTGGTAGCTCCGTCTGATCATCTGATTACAGGGGATATAGATTTTCTGGAAACTATCAGTTGTGCTTTGCAGTATGCCCGGCAAGAGGATGTGTTGATTACGTTGGGAATTCAACCTACCCGGCCGGAAACAGGCTACGGTTACATCCAGGCTGTTAAAAAAGAAGGGGTTACCATTAAAGACCATCTGGCTTATCCTGTAAAAACGTTTACAGAAAAACCGGATGCCAAGTTGGCAGGGATTCTGATAGAGAGCGGCGAATTTTATTGGAACTCGGGAATATTTGTCTGGAGTCTTTCTTCTATTACAAAACAATTAGAACGATGGATTCCCGAAGTCAGTTTCCCTTTTCGTAACGGATTAAGTTTGTTCAATACGCAGCATGAAGAAAAATTTGTAAAAAAAATATACGAAGAAATTCGTAACGTTTCCATTGATTACGGAGTAATGGAAAAAGCAAAGAACACCTATGTTTTTGCTGCAACTTTTGGCTGGTCGGACCTGGGGAGCTGGGAGAGCATTTATATGCATTACGACAGAGATGCTAAAGGAAATGCGACTTCCGGTTCCACAACACATTTAGATAATGTTACAGGCAGCCTTGTATATGCCGACCAAAAAGATAAACTGATTGTTGCAAAAGGTTTGGAAAATTATATTGTTGTTGATACACAGGACGCATTGCTTATTTGTCCCAGGGATGATTTGCAATTTCGTCAACTGTTTAACGACATAGCACATAACCATGAAAAATTTGTATGAGTGAATCAAAATTTCAGGTAGAAGTCAATTCGGAAATTGGCACCCTGGAAGCCGTCATGCTGCATACACCCGGTCCCGAAGTGGAGAACATGACGCCAAAATCTGTAGAACGCGCCCTTTACAGCGACATCCTGAATCTTTCCGTTGCCTTGCAGGAATACGAACAGTTATCCCTGTTGCTGGAAAAAATTACAAAAGTATTTCAGGTAAAAGATTTGCTGGTTAAGGTACTGGACAACCCGGGAGACAGAAATGCCCTGATTGGGAAAATATGTCTGTCAGAGAACGTGAGCGACTATTACGATGAGCTCATGGAAATGTCGTCCAAAACATTAGCCAACAAACTTATTGAAGGATTGCCGGCCAGGATTGATAACCTTACTTCTTTTTTGAATGAAGAGTACTACGCGTTGCTTCCCTTGTATAATTTTTATTTTACAAGAGATGCTTCTGCGGTAGTAGGAAATAATGCTGTAATCTGCAGGATGGCCAATAAGGTCAGAATAAGGGAATCTTTTATCATGGATGCCATTTTTGCAAGCAATCCGTATTTCAAGTCAAACGTTGTGAATACGTTTGAGCAACATCCCCACGATCGTTCTATATTGATGGAAGGAGGAGACATTTTGGTAGTCAGGGACGATATTCTGGTGGTTGGAAACGGCATGCGTACCTCGTCTCAGGGAATTGACATGTTGTTGAGCCGGTTATCACGTTCTGCTCCTAAAGGAAAGAGCTACATTTTTGTGCAGCAACTGCCTTCTTCTCCGGAGAGTTTTATACATCTGGACATGGTGTTTACCCTATTGGATGTGGACAAATGTATGGTGTTTGATCCTCTTATACAAGGAGATACCCGTTATAGTACGGTACAGATTACACTCCACGACGGCAAGGTAGAAAAGATCCGCCGCGTTCCGGGTTTGCTTACTTCTTTAAGACGTCTGGGGGTAGACTTGGAACCTGTTTCCTGTGGCGGAAATGATGAATGGAACCAGGAACGGGAACAATGGCACAGCGGAGCAAATTTCTTTGCTTTTGCACCGGGCAAGGTGATATCCTATGCTCGTAATGAGCATACTCTTAACGAAATGGCAAAACACGGTTTTGAAATAATTACTTCTGAAGATGTTATTTCAGGGAAGGTAGATATTGACAAAACAGATAAATGTGTTGTGACCATAGTGGGAACGGAACTTTCACGTGGTGGTGGCGGAGCGCGTTGCATGACCATGCCTTTACGTCGAAAACCGGTCGTTTGGGAATAAAAACAGAATCTATTTATAAGTACATTAACGGAATTAGAATTATGAGAATACTAATTGGATCAGACATAGAAGGAATTGCTACAGCCTGTGACTGGGATTCCATTACTCCGGGTAATCAGGATTACGAAAGGAACCGGGTACAATATACGCGGGAAGTAAATGCAGCTATAGAAGGAGCGTTTAATGCCGGAGCCACAGAGGTTTGTGTGCGGGACGGACACGGAGGTAACAAAGCCCTTATCCCGGAATTGCTGGACAAAAGAGCGTTGCATATCAAAGGAAGGTGCTCGGAAGATTACCGTGCTATGATTCTGACCATTGAAACCGGCTACGATGCTGTACTTTTTTTGGGTTATCATGCCAAAGCAAGGACTCCCGACGGGGTGCTGGCGCATACTATGGCCAGAGCTGTAGATGAGTTCACACTCAATGGCATTTCGCTGCCAGAGATGGGGTATAACGCGCTGGTAGCCGGTACGTACAACACACCTATCGTTTATTTGTCCGGTGACCGGGCTGCCTGCCGGCAGGCCAAAGAGCTGTTTGGCGATATTGTAACTACTTCTGTTAAAGAAGGCCTTTCTAATAACTCGGCCATTTGCTTGCATCCTGAAGTGGCATGTGACAAAATCCGCAAAGATGTGGAAGTGGCCCTTACCCGGGGGCACAGGTGTATTTACCGTATGGAGGGGCCTTATACCATGTATTGCTCCATACGGCGAAATTACGAAGCTCCCAATATTGAAAAAACATTGCATACGGCTTCTTTGGAAGAAGCATTGCACCTGTTTTGGACATTGACATAAACCCTGAATCATGCGAAATACGATTGATAACATTTTACAACAATTAGAAACTTTCCGGCCCGGTACCCTGGCACAGGTAGAGGAGTTCCGGATACACATGCTGGGGAAGAAGGGGGAGCTTACCCGGTTGTTTGAAGAGTTCAAAAACGTGGAGCCGGCTCAGAAACGGGAGTTGGGTCAACACCTGAACCAAGTGAAGATAAAGGTGCAGGAAGCCATTAAAAAGTCTAAAGAACAGCTGGAGACACAGATAGAAAATAAGGAGGATGAAGACCTTACCCTTCCGGCACAATTTATGGGTATGGGGTCACGGCATCCCATTGCGCTGGTCCAGCGTGAAATCACAGACATTTATGCGCGTATGGGATTCACCATTGCCGAGGGACCGGAGGTTGAAGATGACTGGCATGTTTTTAGTGCCCTGAATTTTCCACCCGATCATCCGGCCCGGGATATGCAAGATACCTTTTTTATACATACAGATTCTGACAACCCCGTGTTGCTGCGTACGCATACGAGTTCTGTACAGGTACGCACCATGGAAGCACAAAAGCCGCCCATACGTGTTGTTTGTCCCGGAAGGGTGTTTAGGAACGAGGCCATTTCTGCTCGTGCCCACTGCATCTTTCATCAGGTTGAAGGCCTGTATATAGATGAAAATGTGTCTTTCGCAGACCTGAAACAAGCCATCTTGCTGTTTGCCCGTGAAATGTTTGGAGCTTCTGCGCAAATCCGCCTGCGTCCTTCTTATTTCCCTTTTACCGAGCCATCAGCAGAGGTTGATGTAAGTTGCAATATTTGCGGAGGGAAAGGATGCAATGTTTGCAAAAATACAGGTTGGCTGGAAATCATGGGAGCCGGCATGGTAGACCCCGATGTGCTGAAAGCATCCGGTATTGACCCGGAAAAATATTCCGGCTATGCTTTCGGAATGGGAGTGGAACGCATTGCTATGCTCAAATGGCAGATCAGGGATTTGCGGTTGTACTTTGAAAACGATGTTAGATTCCTGGAGCAATTTCAGGAAGGGGTATTGTAAAATGCGTGTTTTTTTTTGTGGTAAACAAAAAAACGCTAACTTTGCTATCCATTTTGTATTATATGCGGAAATAGCTCAGTTGGTAGAGCATAACCTTGCCAAGGTTAGGGTCGCGAGTTCGAATCTCGTTTTCCGCTCAAAACCTCTCTTGGACGGGAGGTTTTTTTGAAAAGACGCATTGAAAAACTGCTCGGGTGGTGGAATAGGTAGACACGCAGGACTTAAAATCCTGTGGACAGTAATGTCCGTACGGGTTCGATTCCCGTCCCGAGCACCTATGATATCCCTCAGACTAGGTTGGTTTTGAGGGATTTTTTATATTATTACTACGCTATGAAGAAAAAACTATTGTATTTTTTTGTTCCGGTATTGCTTGCTTTGCTACCGGCAGCCTGCAATCCCAAAGATCAGGTAAAACCGGATAATGATGATGCTACGCATTTTGGTACGTACGGCATTTACCATAAAAAAGACACATTGGTTTCTTACAAACAGTTCAAAGACCAATGGAGCGTAATTACTTACGACACGCATTACGATTTCAGGATCCAGAATTACAAAGACAAAAAAGTCGTCACCTTGTCATCTATTCCTTTAACGGTAGCGGACGGTGCAAGTTTTACCATTGAGGTTTCCTGTGTTGGTATAGGAAATGTGACTGAAGGGACTAAAACGGTAAAGGTTATACACCGGGACGGTCATCTGTTGCAGTTGTATGATGCATCTGCTAAAACCCATTACGTAGTTTATAATTGATAAGCCATGAAGAAGTTTATTATCTATGGAATTGTCCTGATTGCCTTGGCAACAGGGATAACACATAAAGTGTATGCAACAGGGGCTTATCCGTGGCCTGTACAAGTCACACAGCCGGATGGCTCGGTCATTACTATTCAAAAATACGGGGACGAATTTTTAAACTGGACCACCAGCGGGGGCCGTCTGGTGAAACAAGGCGAAGACGGTTTTTATTATCTGGCCGAGTTTTCCCCTGCAGGTACTGTAGTGGCTACGGCAGCCCGGGTACGGCCGGGTGCCTTTCCCACAGGTATTTCTACGGTAAGGCCTCCTGCCGTTGCTTTGGAGCGCGCCAAAGAAAGAAGGGCAGAATTTGCCCGATTGTTTGTTAAGCCGGGCCGGTTTTCCGCTGTCGGAAGCTTTTCCGCCCCATCACAGGTACAGTCATTATCCGCAGCACCCTCTATTGCAACCGGTAACAACAGGTTTTTGATTCTTCTGGTTCAATTTAACGACCTGTCTTTTGTGGTTAATTCTCCACAAACTGCTTTTTTTAATTTGTTAAACCAGGACGGGTATGCAGCCAACGGAGCTACAGGGTCTGTGTGGAATTATTATTATGAAAATTCGTCCGGTGCTTTTAACCCGCAATTTGATGTGGTAGGACCGGTAACTTTGTCCAGAGCTGCTTCTTATTACGGAGCGAACGATGAAAATGGAAACAATATTTACGAACGCGCAAGAGACATGGTTGAGGAAGCCGTAAACCTGGCCAAACGGGATTTTCACGTGGATTTTTCTGTGTACGATAATGATGGAGATGGATACATAGATAACGTTTTTGTGTTTTTTGCCGGACATAATGAAGCTGAGGGGGGTGGGGACAATACCATCTGGCCACATGCCTGGAGCGTCTATCACAAGGAAGTGTTGTTGGATGGTGTTCGGCTGTATACTTATGCTTGCACCTCTGAGCTGAGAGGCGCCTCGGGAAGCACTATGGCCGGAATAGGAACGTATTGCCATGAATTTGGGCACGTACTGGGACTTCCCGATTTCTATGATACCGACGGAGACGATAATGGATGGGCACGAGGGCTGGGTTCTTTTTCTCTTATGTCGGGAGGTAATTATAACAATTACGGCAGGACTCCGCCCTATTTGAATATTGAGGAAAGGAACTTGTTGGGCTGGTACAACAGCAGTCCGTCTGTATTTGAAGAAGGTGGGCAGTATTCCCTGGAACCGGTCACCAAGAATGCCTGCTATATCCGGGAAACCATTACTGAAAACGAATATTTTCTTTTTGAATACCGCCAAAAGAAAGGTTGGGATGAGTACCTGCCCAATTCCGGCATGCTTATTTACCATGTTGACAAATCGGACAACCTGGTGGGAGGGATTAAAGCCGGTGAACGCTGGAAAAGCTGGAATGGTATTAATGCATATGCAGACCATCAATGTTTTGACCTGATAGAAGCTGTATTCCCGGAATCAGCAGTGCGTTACGAAGACGAGGTACCTTTTCCGGGCAGCACCAACAATACAGCTTTTATGCCTAATACTTCACCAGCGTTTGTAGACCATTCAGGATTCCATACAGGTGTAGCCTTAACCAATATACAAAATTTAGGGGATAAGGCTGTCTTTACTGTTACTATTACAGAAACGGATCGTATAGAATTGGTAGGCAGGGTAACTGAAATAAACAGACAACCGATACAAGGCGCCACTGTTGCTGTTTCTTATATGCAGGGAAACAGCAATGCGAACCGCCCAATCAGTGTAGCCGGCAAAGGACCCGTCTTACAGAAAGTATCAAGGAGCCCGTTGCTGTCACAAGTCATGAAAACAACTACAGATGCTCAAGGAAATTACAGTTTGGATTTCGATTTTGAAGAAGGTACGTATGTCATTCAGGTAACGAAACAAGGGTATATACCGGCCTCGCAAGAAATATCTGCAGTAGCTCCCGGTTTGATACGCAAAGATTTCATACTAAATGAAGAGGGTTTACTGAAGAAGCACTCCGATTGGGATGGAAACTGGGGTATAGGATATAATAATTTGGAAAAGCCCGTGTACGGAGCTGTGGGTTTTTCGGCGGAAGAATTAGAACCGTATGCAGGAGATATTTTGCAAACCATATCCTTTATAATGTTTACAGAGTCAGCTTCTGAAGTAGGTGTATTCGTTTTGTTTGATAAAGAAGTAGTATTTGAACGGGAAGTATCCCAGTATGTGTTCAATGCCCCTGTAACTGTGGATATTAGTGATGCAGGAATAACTATACCGAAAGGCAAATTGGTGCGTATAGGGTATTATGTGGTAGGTGCTGATTTCGGCTATCCTTTAGCGGCTGACTTGGGACCTATGGCTTACCTGGGAGGGTATGCGGCACAAAGCATGAATGGTATGATTCAAGCACAGCCCTGGTCGAATGATTTGGGTAACATCATAATATCGGCTAAGGTAAAGGAAGGGGAGGAACCCACTGATCCGGAAGAAGATTTGGAAATCAGGGGAACGGTTGTGGATAAAGATGGCAATGCGTTAAACGGTATAACCATGAAACTTTATTTTGAAGAACCATCGGGCAGTACGTTAAGTAAAAGGGAAGGGTCTTTGCACGTAGCGAGAGAGCTTAGCAGGGCACCCCTTGATGCAGGTACGCTGGTAGCCACAACAACTACCCATTCCGGAGGTCAATACAGCTTTAACGTAGACAGCAGAGTGGGCAAGTTCGTTATAAAAGCAGAAAAAGAAGGATATTACCCTGCTCAAAGATCCTTAGACGCTATGTCTGTAGAAACTATTGTTGCAGATTTTATTCTGATAGATTTTGTAGGGTCTGGTGACGGATTGCTCAGAAAACACGGTATGGTAAAATACGGTTTGGGGTATAAAGATCCGGGCATAGATACTTATGGAGCAGTGGGTTTTTCTGAAGAAGAAACAGAGGCGTATGTAGGATATTCCCTGCAGACGGTATCCTTTTACCTCAGGGGTACAAGAGCAGACGAAGTAGGTGTTTTTGTATTGTTTGATGGGGAGTTGGTGTTGGAAGAAATAGTACCTGATCCCAATTTCAATAATGTAACAGAAGTGGATCTGAAAATGTACAGTTTAGCCATCCCGGCAGGAAAGGAATTGAAAATAGGGTATTACGTGAAAGGGAGCGACAACGGCTATCCGTTAGCAGTGGACGACGGTCCTATGGTACCTATGGGTGCTTATTTAGGTATGGCCTTGATAGACTTGGATGGAGATATGAAAGAAGAATCGAATGGCAGACTGGATTATAATTTGATTTTGTCGGCTACGGTAGCTCCGAAGGACAATGAACTTTTCTCTATGGGTTACT
>Ga0265294_10007698_pt1 | contig 12715 bp, 9 predicted proteins | sample MunlanPumphouse3_FD_192504 | JGI IMG/M metagenome (GOLD analysis project Ga0265294, IMG submission 192504) | Groundwater microbial communities from a municipal landfill in Southern Ontario, Canada - Pumphouse #3 | ecosystem: Environmental > Aquatic > Deep subsurface > Groundwater | place... | reverse complement strand
AAGTTCCTGTTGATTGAATATGGTCTGGAATCCACAAAAGACGAAACACTGGCACTCATAAACCGGGGGCACGATTTTGCCTGTTCGCAGGATGCTATCCGCATGACGGCCAAACGTGGATTATTCACCGGAGCCCATCTCATACTAGGTCTTCCGGGAGAAAGCAGGGAGGATATTTTGCGCCATGCAGACCTGCTCAATGATTTACCGCTCGACACACTCAAATTGCACCAACTCCAAATTATCCACGGCACCAAGCTAGCATCTCAGGTGGAGGTCCATCCGGAAATGATCCATCTGTATGAGGCTGAAGAATATGCAAATCTGGTCATTGACTTTTTGGAACGCCTTCGCCCTAACATTGCCGCGGAGCGATTTGTTTCCCAATCACCATCCAAACTGCTTATAGCACCTGATTGGGGATTGAAAAACTATGAATTCATACACCTGGTTGAAAAGAAGATGAAAGCACAAGGGAGTTACCAGGGTAGGCTTTACAATGCCAAGCAATAAAATTTGCATTCATGGAGTCTACTTTTGTCAAATATCAGAAAATTTCTTTTTCTTATTGACCAGTGAAAGCAGAAAATCAAATTCCGCAAACTTGGCCAATTTTGAGATCGAAAAAAAATAAACCACTCCTACAATCATTCCAACAACAAGTTTAAACACAGGTTTCTCAAAAAGAAGTGTAGATCCGTAAACAAGAAGACCCATCGATACTGACAGAAGAAAGATGGGGTATATTCCCTTAATTTGTGCTGACAAACGTAGCCCCATCAATTTCTTAGTAAATAGAGTAATGATACGGATATCCGCAAATGAATAGAGCACCAATCCGACACACATCATTTTCACACCAAATGGAATAGTTATAATCAGGATGATTATCGCAGTGATCTTTTTTATAACTTCAGCCTGAAAGAAATAGTCCGAACGTCCTTTTACATTTAGAATGGAACAATTCATCATCATCACCGGATTCCACATATAGGCAATGCAAAGAATCTGCAAAAGCGGAACAGCAGGTAGCCATTGACCCTTCAGAACAATAAGAACCAATGGTTCTGCCAAAGCACATAGTCCTATAGTAATGGGGAAAATGATATAACAAGCCAACCTCAAATACTTAAAAAAATAGAGCTTTAATTGCTCATCGTCATCCTGCATCCTGCATTGAATGGGATATATGGCACGGACTATCACCGCAGAAATGTTATTTGACGTAAATAAAGCAATGGATGAAGATCGGTTATAAAATCCCAACTCGCTGGATGTAAACTTCTTACCAATAACCAGTGTATAAAGATTGGTATATATCGTATGCAACAATGATGAAAAAAGCAATTTAGAGCCAAAAGAAAATAGGGTTTTAAATGAATCCTTGGAAAAGACCAATAGCGGATGCCACCTGGAAAGTGTCCACATCATAAACATATTGATCAAATTATTCAAAAGCGTTTGAGCGACCAATGACCAAACACCATAACCATGATAAGCCATCCAAACACCGAGTAGGCCACTGGTGGTGACAGCAATAACAGAAGCGATGGCCAGTTTCTTGAAATCAAGAGATATGGATAGTTTGGCCCATTGAACCAATCCCAAAGAATTGATAATGAGGGTAAGACCAACCACTCTTGTCACCAACACCAGTTGCTCCTGGTTATAAAACGCAGCAATGGCAGGAGCTGACTCAAATAAAATCAAATAAACAACTACCGCCACTCCGAAATTGAAATAAAATGCGGTGGAATAATCCGTCTCCGTTCTGTCTTTTTTCTGAATGAGGGCCGAGCCAAAACCACTATCTACAAATGTCTGAGCAACAGCTAGAAAGATAGATAACATGGCTATGAGGCCATAATCTGAAGGCAACAACAGCCGAGCAATGATAATGCTCATCACAAATTGGATACCTTGACTAGCAAACCTGTCAACTGCACTCCATGTAACACTTTTCACTGTTTGCTGCTTAAGATTATCCATATCTTTCCTTGGTTATTTTTATAAGTGACGAATTTAAATATAAAAATTCAATCAAATCATTTGTTGACGTGTTTTTTCCTTTAATCATTTAATAATGAATGATGACAAATATTCCATGATTTATTTTAAATTTGTGCTAATAATGAGTTTTTTCTATACTCAGAATTTGTCACCTTGCAATCATGGTCAATAAATCGAAAAATCGAATCTCAGTTGTAGACGGATTACGTGGTTTCGCGATCATAGCCATCGCTCTGCTTCATAGTATCAACCATTTTAACCTATTACTATATCCGGTAACATCAAGTATCTTCCTACAGACTACCGACCTCTTGATTAAATCCGTCTTGACTGCTTTTATTTCAGGAAAGGGTTATGGCATATTTGCACTATTGTTTGGATTTACTTTCTATCTTCAGCTTTCAAATCAGGAAGAACGTGGAAATGACTTTAACTATCGCTTTATCTGGCGTATGCTGATTCTTTTTGTAATTGGGGTTTTCAATTCTGCTTTTTTTTCCGGAGAAATCCTGATGATTTATTCTATCATCGGACTAATCTTGGTCCCTATACGACACCAAAGCAATAAGTCATTACTGATTATTCTGATTATCTTTATTCTACAACCCGTTTTGCTTGCAAAGATAGCATACATACTCGTCGAGCCTGGCTACGTACAAAATTATGAGCGATATATCCCAAATGAACTTTTCAATCAATTGGCCAATAATTCATTTTTTGAAACGCTCGTCACCAATCTGACCATAGGTAAACATTTATATTTTATAAGTCTGATCTCCAGCGGAGAACGAATTTTTCAAACAGCAGCACTTTTTATTGTCGGGCTGTTAGCAGGAAGGCAAAAACGTTTTGAAGATTCTTCCGAAAATGTTTGTTTCTGGAAGAATACTTTCATCATTTTTCTGACTTTTTTTGTAGTCACAAATATGATAAAAATGGCTGTGCATGCAAATGTTGAAGCAGGATCAATCAGGAATATGCTTGATAATATTTTATGTTCATGGTCTGATTTTTCAATCATCCTCATTGTTACAGCCCTATTTTATAAAATATACTCAACCCATTGGAAAACGAAATTGAAATGGCTGGAGACACTTGGGGAAATGAGCCTGACCAATTATCTGTTACAATCAATTTTTGGCTCATTTTTATTCTATAGCTATGGACTGTTCCTTTCAAAATATTGCGGAATAACAATCAGTTTATTCATTGGAATTATGATGCTCGTATTGCAGTACCATTTTTGCAAATGGTGGCTGAAATACCATGCCAAAGGCCCTTTGGAACAATTGTGGCACAATCTGACTTGGATCAAGGTTAAAAAAAGTCCTCCGACATAAGCATCATCAGTTTTATTACCATCATAAATTATTTCTACTGTGAAACGAACCCATGATCTATTGCTCACACAAGTGAACGTTTTAAGTAGCGAAAGCAGAAACAAAACTTGTTTTTGGTTATGCCGAGTCACGCAAAAAGACTGTTTAGAATAAACGAACAATTATTTGGCAAGTTACATTGAATACCTAAAATGTTATAATAAAAAATAATGAGATGAAAACATTTTTTTGGCTGGGCGCTTTTCTTGTATTCTATACCTATTTGGGATACGGAATCCTTTTGTATGTGCTTGTAAAAATCAAAGAAAAATTCTTTCCTGCAAAAGCAGTCTCATACTCTGAAGAATATCCGGAAGTAACACTGATGATTGCGGCATATAATGAAGAGTCCGTCATTCACGAAAAAATGCGTAACTGCCGTGCTCTTCAATACCCTGAAGGTAAACTGAAGATATACTGGGTCACCGACGGATCAAACGATAAAACAGACGAACTATTGAAAACATACTCTGAAGTATATATCCTTCATCAACCGGAACGTAAAGGAAAAACGGCAGCCCTAAACAGAGGAATAACATTTATCAAAACCCCTATTGTCATTTTCACAGATGCCAATACCATGCTTAATCAGCAGGCCATTATAGAAATCGTCAAGTCCTTTGAAAATCCAAAGGTTGGATGTGTTGCTGGAGAGAAGCGCATCAAGCAAGAAAAGACGGGTGATGCAACAGCTGGAGAAGGTATTTACTGGAAATACGAATCCACCCTAAAATCCTTGGATGACAGATTGTATTCTGCTGTTGGAGCTGCCGGCGAATTATTTGCCATCCGTACCGATTTATTTGAGGTAATGCCAGAAGACACCTTGCTTGATGATTTCATCTTATCTATGAAGATCGCTCAAAAAGGTTATAAAATTGCCTATTGCAAAAATGCCTATGCCATTGAAAGCCCTTCTTCAGATATGAAAGAAGAGGAGAAACGCAAAATACGCATCTCTGCAGGCGGCCTGCAATCAATCTACCGGCTGCGAAGCCTTTTAAATCCATTCAAGTATGGAATCTTGCACTTTCAATATGTGTCTCACCGTGTTTTACGCTGGTCACTTACGCCTATCATCTTCTTTTTACTATTCCCGCTGAATCTTGTATTGCTATGGAACGATCCACCATTTCTGTATGGCATTCTTTTTTCCCTTCAAGTCTTATTTTATCTGTCAGGATATTTGGGCTATCGCGCTGCACAAAAGCAAATAAAAAATAAATTGTTATACGTCCCTTATTATTTTCTCTTTATGAATCTCAATGTCATTAAAGGTATCAAATACCTTAGAGAGAAGAGAGGTAGCGGTGTATGGGAGAAGGCAAAGCGTGGTTAAAGTCTTCGTTTGACAAGTTTCCTTAGTTCATCTGGATTAATAGGTTTAGACATGTAATCTGAACCACCTGTTTCCATAAAAGCAAGTCTGTCACTTTCGAATGCATAAGCAGTCAAAGCAATGATGGGTACTTTCTGATCGACTTCTCGAATGAGACGGGTTGCGTCTAAACCATTAAGCTCAGGCATCTGTATATCCATCAACACCAAATCCGGATGCACTTCTGCATGTAATTTTACTGCCTCCACACCATTCTTTGCCCTCACAATCTGATATTCTTTTCTCAATAGGATGGAGACCAACGTGAAATTACTGTCAGTATCTTCTGCCACCAATATAATGGGTGACTTCTTGACATCGAGATTCTCCTTTTCCAGCACATTAACCTCGTCGCTTACAATGTTTTTCTTGTCATCACATGACAAGACTTTTTCCTTGTATGGAAAGAACGAATCTTCCAACAACATGTGTAAATAAAACACTTGAAAATTCAAATTTATTTTTTTAGTTTCCATTTTTGAATAGTCTTAAATATCTGAGATGAGCCGCAAAAGCATATTGGATTATTCTTCAATGATCTAAATTTGAGGTCAACATCAATGTTTGAAATTAAATATTTAACCATACCCTATTTGAAATATCCAATATGAATTATCGACTTTTAACCTCAAAATTCTTTCTAAAAGGTAGAACAAATATAACATTTTTGAATTAATTAATGCAATCAAAAACGACTTCAAAATAAAAAATACAGATGTATGGATTTCACCCTTTGTTTTTTTGCTTAAAAAGCCAATTATTCTACATAAAAGTGTAAATTTGTTTTATTGATAGTGATTACATATTTTCTTTAGCGTTTAATCGGTCAACATTCATGGATGATATCTTTCTGAACTCTAAAAGTAAAATGTCAGAATATGAAGGTATTCTACATAATTCAAATTATTCAGACAACATACTGAAAATGACTGCAGACACCATGTTCATGCTTTCAAAAGATGGCATCTGCATTGATGTTCAGGTTCATACGGATAAATGGTTCCTTCAGGATACATCCCTCTTTATCGGTAAAAATATTTTCAACATTATACCCTCAGAAACTGCCATCGCACTAAAGAACAATTTCTGTAAAGTCCTTTCAACAGGTATCGCCTCTTCCGACAATTATGGAATGCAGATTTCAGGAAAATCCTATTTCTTCAAATGTATCATTCAAAAATACAACGAAGATCTGATTCTCTGCCAATATCGGGACATTACTCAGCGAATCCTTATGAAGCAAAAAATAGACTCCATGAATCAGAGGCTTCAGCAGATTGAAAAAGTGGCAAAAATCGGTCAATGGATTTACGATTTTTCCTTGGATCAAATATATTATTCAGGATATTCAGGAGGACTGATTTTTAACGATGAATTCAGGTTTATCCAGATGCAAGATTATCTGGAATTCGTTCATCCTGAAGACAGAGCTACTCTGCGGAATTTCATCCAAAATAAGACCGAGACCAACAACAAGCACTTTGATTATAGGTTTCAAACAAAAAATAATATCATTTTTTTCAGGCTGAAAACCATCAACTGTTATTATGAAGATGGTGTCAAAAAAGTATCGGGATATGTTCAAAACATTTCAGACATTATGGAAAAAAAACATGAGCTGGAGATGGTCACTCTTGCCGTGGAAAATTCTACAGATTACATTTTCGCAATGAATACTGAAGGACAATTGGCTTTCGGGAACAGTAAGTTCAAAGAATACAACGGTCTGAAACCATATGAAAACATCACAAATTTTAATTTTTTTGAGATCAATAAGCGGAATACTGAAAAAGCCAGATGGCTAGATATTATAGATCAATTGACTTCGACCAATCAAAACATTAATTTTGTTTTACAGAAACCAATTCCGGAAAGACCTGACATTTTCGCTTTTGACTGCACTTCCTACTTGGTCAGGAATTCAAAAGGCATCAACCTCATTTGGACATTTGGAAAAGACATCACAGATCGCGTACAATATGAAAAACAGGTTAAAGAACTCAACCAAATCATGAGTACGGTTTTGAAAAATATCCCAATGTACATTTCAGTCAAAGATGTAGACAACGACTTAAAATACATTTTCAGTAATCGGTTTGATAATGATAATTTTCATTGGGGCATCGATGATGGTATGATTGGGGAAACCGATTTTGACATCTTTCCGGAAGATATCGCCAAAGGACTCAGAGCAGAAGATATTGAAACCATCAAAAACAACCATGAAAGCCGAAAAATCATCGAAGACAAGGATCAATCCGGCAATAAGCAAATCAGAGATCAGTTGCGTATATTGGTCAAGGATGAAACAAGACCACTCTTGATTTCTATCGAACGGGATATCACCAAGGACAAGCAATTGGAGCAAGAACTAATCAGTGCAAAAGAGAATGCAGAACAATCAGACAAATTAAAATCTGCCTTTATCGCCAACATGAGCCATGAAATCCGAACTCCCCTGAATGCAATTGTTGGGTTTTCCAGAATTATAGCAGAAACCGAAAACATCGAAGAAAGACAGTCCTACTATTCGATTGTTGAATCAAACAATACACGATTACTTGGACTCATCAATGAAATTCTCGACCTTTCTAAAATCGAATCGGGCATTATGGAATTTAACTTTGAGCCCATCAGCCTATACCATTTTTGTAATGAACTCGCTCAAACGCTTTCCATGCGATGTGCAAAGGGGGTCAAACTGATATTTGACAAATCAGACCCTAATCTAGTCATCAACACCGATAAAAACAGGCTTTCACAAGTATTTAGCAATTTAATCGGGAATGCTTCAAAATTCACCAAACAAGGGAGCATCCGCTTTGGATACTTTGTTAAACCGAATCACCTTGAGTTTTATGTCAAAGATACAGGTACTGGAATCATGGAAGATAAGCTTGATAAAGTGTTTGAGCGATTCGTCAAAGCCGACAACTTCACACAAGGTACCGGTTTAGGTTTACCCATCTGCAAATCCATCATTGAAAAACTTGGCGGAAAAATATCTGTCAGTTCTAAAGTTGGCTCCGGCAGCTGTTTTACTTTTATCTTACCACTTAATTGCTTAGCAGAAAGTTCTAGTGAGTTAAATTCAGATACCGCACCAATCGAATTCACCAAGAAGTCCTCCACCATTTTGGTTGCAGAAGATACTGACAGCAACTACAAGCTATTGGATGCGATGATTGGAAAATCATACAAATTGATGCGGGCAAAAAACGGTATAGAAGCCGTTTCCATATTTGAGGAATTCCATCCTGAGCTCATTCTGATGGATATCAAAATGCCTGTAATGAACGGGTTAGAAGCCACCACCATCATCAGGAAAATGTCAACGGTGCCCATTATCGCTCAAAGCGCCTTCGCCTTTGACGAAGACCGTGATAACGCCTTAAGATGTGGGTGCAATGATTTTTTGGCAAAACCATTCAATAAGAAACAAGTTCTAGAAATGATCAATAAATATCTCAAATAGAATGAGAGATAACGCATTTCTTAGAATCATACGGTTCTTTATAACCTTTTTCACCCTCTTAGCTGCCGGTACGTCCATTCTTGGATATATTGGCAGTCATTTCGGAGGTATTTTCCAAGTTTTTGCTTTATATGGCTTGATTCAACCCATTTTGATTATTCTGAATTCCTTATTTCTGATATATTGGGCATTCAGATTTGAATTCTGGTTTTGGTTACCGCTCATTGCGCTCATTCTTAACATTGGTTTTATCAGATCTGTTTACCAACTCCCTGGAAATGCAAAAACGACTGAAGTGACCGGAGATAAATCGATTAGAATCGGGACTTTTAACGTAAAGGGGTTCTATCATGGCAGAAGATCTTTGACTGTAAGTATGATTTCAGAATTCATGAAAGAAAAAGAAGTGGATATCCTATGCTTTCAAGAAGTAGACTTAGACTCAGTCTATACGCTTGACAGCCTTGCAAAGGCCTTTAACTTCCTTCCTTATCTTTCTTATTCCAAATCAAAAGTTCAAGGCTTCAATCTGTTGACTTTGAGTAAATACCCAATTTTGAAATCTTCCAAAGTCAGATTTGAAAAAACCGGGAACCAAGCTATGTGGACAGACCTGCTCATCAGAGAAGACACCGTTAGGATCTTCAATTTTCATTTACAGACCACCAACTTTAATCAGGCAAAATTTTCACTTGTTCCTGAAAATTGGGTTTTCAAGCTTTCTGATGAAGCAGAAAGGTTGATGGAAGTATATCAGATTCTTAAGGAAAATTTCAAAAAACGGATTAAGCAGGCAAATTTTATTCATTTAAAAATTAAAGAAACGCCATACTCCACCCTGATTTGCGGAGACATGAACTCAAATCCAGCATCTCATACTTATCATCAAATAAAGGGACGCGAATTAAAAGATGGGTTCATCACCTGCGGAAGTGGATATGAATACACCTATAAGGGCTTAAAAAGCCTATACAGAATTGACTACATTTTCCACACGAAGGACTTTGCCGGAAAAAATTACAAATCTTACCTATTGGATTACAGCGACCATAAAGCTGTCATCATGGAGCTTTTCCTCAAATAGTGGATTTATTCATACCAAAAAAGTCACACATTCCAAGAAAACAAGCTTTGGCTAGTTTCGGTTTCCCTTTTGACAAAAACACACAAACAGCCTTGGTGTTCGCTATCAACATTTGATATATGATAGAAATCCATTTTGTAATGCCATTCAAATTTCTCCAAGCATAAAGCATTCGGTTACGGGTTCGATAAAAGACCTGAAGTTCACTATAGACACCTACACTTTTACTCCCTTTATGAAAAACAATGCAATCTGGAATATACCAAAGTTCAAATCCGGCTCGTTTAAATGCCGCACTCCAATCTAACTCTTCATAATAAAGGAAATAGACTTCTGGCATCATCCCAGCAAGTTCTATGGCACTTTTTTTAAAAAACATCGCTGCACCATGTACAATTGGGATTGGCTTCGGAGAATCCCATCTTCCGTCATCAACTTCACCAATTCCAATAATATTATTACGTAAAGTGTATGTAGTCAAAGGCGTATAACCTGCAAATTGGATTGTATTTCCTGGTTCAGCAAACAATATCTTGGGAGAAATAGCTGCGACAGAAGGTCTGGAATTCATGGCATCTATCAAAAAACGGAAACCATCTGAACGAACATATGTATCGTTGTTCATAAAAAATAAATACGCACCATTCGCTTTTCGAATGCCAAGGTTATTTCCTCCTGAGAAGCCCAGGTTTATATCACTCCTGAGCACTATGATCTGAGGATATTTTTTCTTCAACATTTCAGCTTCATTGACCTTGGACCCATTATCCACCACAATGATTTCAAAGCTTACAGAGTGGATAACCTCAAGTAATGAATCTATCAATTCACAGGTATCATTCAGTCCGTTGTAGTTCACTGTAATGACCGAAATTTCTGGCGTGACATTTACCACATTATCCGGACAAACGGTCGAATGTTGATCTATTTCTCCAGCCATTTTTAAAACCAATTATTTATCAATGTTTTGGAATCGAAAAATAAAAAGTAGTACCGACCCCCTCTTTAGATTTAAACCACAATCGGCCACCGTTTCTATGGACAAAATCCTGACATAAAAGTAATCCCAACCCAGACCCTTCCTCATTGTTAGTTCCAAATGTACTGAAATGTGTTTCTATCTTCAATAGTTTTTTTTGAGCCTCTTCACTCATTCCCAAACCATTGTCTTCTACACATACCACTACTTTTCCATCTTCCTCCGGAACATTATCCTTTATTCTTATAGTAATGGTACCATTTGGTTTACTGAATTTAACAGCATTGCTCAATAAATTCCGCAATACGCTTTTGAGCATATCCCTATCGGCATAGACGTCACAGGTTTCTGGAACATCTGTCTTCAATTCTACTTGTTTGACTTCCGCCAGTTTTTCGAAAATTTGAAGTACTCCATCCGTCAACGAAACCATCTCGGTCTGTTGATAGACTACATTCAACCTGCCGGTCTGGCTTTTAGTCCATTTCAACAAATTATCCAACAAAGAAAATGTCTCTTCCGTTGTTTTGTTTGCAAGACTCAACATTTCGTACATTTCACTTCCCAGGGCTTCCTTATCTGTAGTAAGAACAAGCATATTCAACATCATTTTGATAGAGCCCATCGGTGAACGCAAATCATGAGCTATCACCGAATACATTTTGTCACGAGAATAAATGGATGCACGCAAAGCTTCTGTTTGCTGAACGATAATCCGGGTCGCCGCAATCAAGGAAATCTGATGCTTTACACGTATGATGAGTTCTTCTTTACTGAAAGGCTTTGATATGAAGTCATTGGCTCCGGTCTGAAATCCTTTGACAATTTCGGGCGTTCCGTTCAATGCTGTAAGAAAAATGATAGAAATATCACAGAAAGGTTCAGGCATGCTTCTCAACGTCCTCGTCACTTCAAAACCATCAACATCAGGCATCATCACATCCAGCAGAATCAAATCCGGCAAATCCTCCTGTATTTTTTCCAAAGCTTCCTTACCCCCCATCGCTGTCGAAATCTGAAACTTCTCATTGGAAAGTAAGATTTTCAAAAGTAACACATTGGAAAGGACATCATCTACAATCAGTATCTTATATTCTGAATTGTTGATTTCAACATTCATACAAACAAGCTTTTAAATATGTTTAAACTTTTATCCACTTACTTAAGTATAGATTTAAAATATTTGATTGTTTTTAATAAGCCTTCGTCCAATTGAATATTGGGATTCCAGTCTAATTTTTCCTGTGCAAGGGATATATCTGGTTTTCGCTGTTTCGGATCATCATGTGGCAAATCTTTATAAGTGATCTTTGAGCTTGATCCCGTGAGCTCTATCACTTTCTCAGCCAACTGGCGAATGGTGAATTCATGAGGATTTCCAATATTGACAGGACCAATAAAATCATCTCCTGTGGCCATCATACGAACCATCCCTTCAACCAGATCATCTACATACTGAAAACTTCTTGTCTGGTTTCCTTCTCCATAAATAGTGATGTCTTCGTTCTTTAAAGCCTGAACAATAAAATTCGAAACTACCCTCCCATCATTCGGATGCATGTTTGGTCCATAAGTATTGAAAATACGGATAATTTTGATACGGACATCGTTTTGCCTGTGATAATCCATAAAAAGAGTTTCTGCAACCCTTTTCCCTTCATCATAACAAGACCTGATCCCTATCGGATTCACATTTCCCCAATAGCTCTCAGTCTGAGGATGAACTATCGGGTCACCATAGACTTCACTGGTTGAAGCCTGTAGGACTTTAGCCCCTGCACTTTTAGCCATGCCGAGCACATTGATGGCACCCAGTACGGAGGTTTTAATAGTTTGAATCGCATCGTACTGATAATGGACGGGAGATGCGGGACATGCCAGATTATAGATTTCATCAACATTTGCATAATATGGATGAGTCACATCGAATCGGACAATTTCAAATAAGGGATCAGACAATAAAGGCAAGATATTGTTTTTTGTGCCTGTGAAAAAATTATCCAGGCATATTACATTATTCCCTTCTTTAAGTAAACGCTTACATAAATGCGAGCCAATAAATCCAGCCCCACCGGTAACCAATATTTGTTTCATCATCATTGTGTTTTTCTATGAAGTCCCTAAAAGACGTAAAGATATATTTCTTTTCTTAATGTTCAAACAAATTAAAGTTTCAATTCAAAAAAAACCACCATCAAAGGTTTGACAGTGGTTTCCATATATTTATGAATTGTTATCTATTTGCTAAAAACAAAGCCTATTTTATCAGTGGGGTATTCATACCAATATGGACTTGCTACTCCACCGGATACACACCATTCAGAAAATTGAGGATATACCGCAGTAATATCTTTCCATTCAGAAGCATAATTGAATGAAACTGGGATAAGCATAACCCAAATCAGGTTCT
>Ga0265294_10007697_pt1 | contig 12717 bp, 10 predicted proteins | sample MunlanPumphouse3_FD_192504 | JGI IMG/M metagenome (GOLD analysis project Ga0265294, IMG submission 192504) | Groundwater microbial communities from a municipal landfill in Southern Ontario, Canada - Pumphouse #3 | ecosystem: Environmental > Aquatic > Deep subsurface > Groundwater | place... | reverse complement strand
TTCCACAGCCTCCTGTATAATATAACGTTGATAAGGTGTAAAAATCAACGCAATAGCACATACAAAGCGAGCTGTTCGTTGTTCAGGAGGTATATGTTCCAAGTTTTTCAACAGAAAGAGGTTTTTTTCGGCTGCAGATAATTCATGATCAAATAAATCAGAACCGTACCGTGCTGAATAAATACCAGGAGCCCCTTGTAGTGCATCGACGATTAAACCTGAATCATCAGCAAAGGAGGGCTTATGAGTGAGATTATAAAGATGTTCTGCCTTTCCTAAGGCATTACCTACAAAAGAATCGGCAGTCTCCTCATACGAAAACTCAATTCCAATCTCACTAGGCAACGTAATCGAATGGGGGAGTAATAAGGAAGCCATCTCGATTCGCTTGTGCTCGTTTTGGGAGGCAAATAATAATTCCATAAGACGAACATACCCGATTTACTTTGAATCGTCCATAATCTCTTTTAACAATCGCTTTAATGCATTTATACCAGAATCGATGGTGCCCTTAGGAGTTTCTAATTGCTTGCCTAGCGCTGCATGCGTGACTGAATTCGGCCTCTTCTGAGCCTCCTGACAGCGTTGTTCAAATAATATACGGGATCGTTCATAGCGTTTTTGTAGACGCTGAATCCGAATAGGATCAGCATTGAACGTCTCTAAAATAGAAAGTTCCCGTTTTAAAAACTGATATTCTAAATAGTGCTTATTGCGTACAGACTGGACATGTAAATCCTTTTCGCGCTTCTTAGTAGTCATGGCAAAAGCCTCAGTTACTAATTGTGCCAGTTTTAGTTCATCCATTTCCATGTAGTCGGCTAAAAAGGCGATGTGTTTAGCTGTAAGATGGTCACTACAGAGCAAAATTAATTGCAAAAAGCGCTTGCGAAAAGTCTTTGATTTTTTAAGCTTCTGCTTAACTATTTTACTAGCTTCAGATTCTTCGGACCAATTCAAACTCGCATCAACACTGTCAACTGTATTACGCGTTAGTTGGTACTGCATTGCCGGCTCTGAAAACATGAGACTTTCCATATCCTCAGAAGGATAGGTGGTATAGGAATATTTACGTTTAGCCCGATCCCTTTTTTTTATATAATGATAAGCTTGGAGAAAAGATATCCGCCTAAGATACCCTTCGAATGTTAGCCCCTGATACGTAAATGACTCAATGATTGTTTTAATCCGTGGTGAAATGTAGAGTAATAATTCAGCCGCTTCTTCTTCCTTCAACAAGCGAACTTTGACCGGATAAGTGTAAATAATAACATGACACATGCTTTGTAGTTTTAGAAAAAGAGCCTCTTGGGCTGTCTCATTCTCCTTTGATGTATCTTCGAGTAGTTGTTGGTACTGTAAAACAGCTTGGGTCAAACTTGCACTCATGATAATTCCTCCTTTGACTAGAAGAATCAGAGTAGCAATTAGCAGGCCAAGATACATCTTTATGATATGATAAAATTATTTGGAGTATAGATTAAGGTTATTTTAAAGCTTTTTCAATGATATTGATTAACTTTAGCTGTAGCTCTTTTTGCTTGCCGGTCACCGTAGCTCCAGCTGCTTTTCGGTGGCCACCGCCCCCTAACGTCGCACTAATAGCACCCACGTCAATCGCCGAAGAATGGGAGGCCCTTAAGCCAAGTTCCCACACATCTGTATCTACAATTTTGAAGTACAAAACAACTTCAACATTATCGACACCTAATAGATGGGAATATAATGAATCGGAAGGACGGTCAGATATTACAAACTCCTCGATATCTGAAGGTTTTTCAACCACCAACATTAAGCGTCCGTCTAACAGGGATTCGGCACGGAGGAGTAGTTGACCTAAAAACCTCTGAGAATTGAAGGAATTCCCACCCTCCATCCGATTATAGATATCGTTAGGGGAAACTCCCATTTCAACTAGTTCTCCTATGAGATGAAAGGTTTCACCGCGATAGGGGCCTATAAACTTTAAAAACCCCGTATCGGTAGCTAAACCAAAGAAAATATGGTCTGCGATTTCATAGGTAAGATCAACATCGAGAGCTTTGTAGAACTGCATAATACACAATGTTGTCGAAAATGATTTAGGAACAATATAGGTTAAATCACCAAATTTTTCCCCTGAAGCATGATGGTCTATAGTCAACACAGTCAGACCATCAATTTCATCGGCAAGATAGCCAATTCGATCTAAAGTAGAACAGTCAACCATTACTACCAAAGGATTTTTAGCGTGCAGTTGGGCATCGATGTGTGGGGCAAACAACGGTTCATACTGCTTAATCTCTTTCCTAGAAAAGGGCCCGGTATTTACTAAATGAGCTTCTATACCCAGCTTTTGCAACAGTTTTTGCATGGCGATTTGGGAATGAATGCAATCACCATCAGGGCTTACGTGACCAATCACTACCGCAGTTGAGCAACTGCGGATAGTTTCTATGATTACGGGCGATACTTCGGGATATATAAACATTCTAGCAACTCCGACTATGCGGTTTCAGCTGAATCCAGCTCAATTTCTGGTAGTTGCGTTTTTTCAACTGCTTCACGGTTTACCACCACCCGTTTGACACCCTTACGTGAAGGAATATCATACATTATTTCAATCATGATATTTTCGACAATCGAGCGCAATCCTCGCGCACCAGTCTTTTGAACAATCGATTTTTCTGCAATTGCCTCGATTGCATCTGGCTCAAAAACCAGCTCCACATCATCAAATTTCATGGAAGCAGTATATTGCTTAATAATTGAATTTTTAGGTTCAGTAATAATGCGCATGAGATCTTCTTTAGTTAAGTGATTGAGTGCTACATGGATTGGCAGACGGCCGATAAACTCTGGAATTAGCCCAAATTTAATTAGATCATCTGGGTGCATCTCCTTAAAGAGCTGTGTAAGATCTTTATCTTTATCACCAATCAGCTTGGCCCCAAAGCCCATTTGCTGGGTAGAAATACGCTTTTCTATGACCTTGTCTAACCCTACAAATGCTCCACCACAAATAAAAAGGATGTTATGGGTGTTAATTTTGAGCATCTCTTGGTTGGGGTGTTTTCGCCCTCCTTGAGGCGGTACACTGGCTTCAGCTCCTTCAATGATCTTCAGTAAAGCTTGTTGAACACCCTCGCCCGAGACATCACGGGTAATAGAGACATTTTCACCTTTCTTGGCAATTTTATCAATCTCATCTATAAAGACAATTCCATGTTCGGCGGCCTTAATATCGTCATTTGCATTTTGAATGAGCTTTAAAAGGATATTTTCAACATCTTCGCCTACATATCCCGCTTCGGTGAGCGTTGTCGCATCAGCTATAGCAAAAGGAACTTGTAGTTTTTTAGCCAAAGTTTTAGCAAGAAGAGTCTTACCAGTACCAGTTGGACCAATTAACAAAATATTTGACTTATCCATTTCAAGTCCATCAGCCTTAAACTGCTCTTGAAATTTTACGCGCTTGTAGTGGTTATAAACTGCGACCGAAAGGACTTTTTTAGCTTCTTCTTGACCAATGACATAATCGTTCAAATATTCATGAATTTCCTTAGGGGTCGGAATCTTACCTAAAAAATCTTCTGTTGCCGGGCTATGACTAGGTTCTGCTTTGAGAATATCGTTACAGGTATGGATACAATCTTCACAAATTGCAACTCCAGGCCCATCAATCAGTCGTTTTACCTCTTTAGAACTGCGTCCACAGAATGAACAGACTTTACTATTTCGTGCCATACTTAACTCCTTACCATTATGTGGTCAGCTAGACCATACGAAACAGCCTCCTGTGCATTAAAGAAGAAATCTCGTTCTAAATCGGTTGCAATTGTTTCATTGCTTTTGCCAGTATGTTTAGCAAAATAATCGATACTTAACTTTTTAATTCTCAGTAATTCTCGAGTATGTATAGCAATATCTGAAACTTGCCCATCTACACCGCCCCAAGGCTGGTGAATCATCACTCGCCCAGAAGGAAGAATATAGCGTTTACCTGCTTCACCAGCAGCTAACAACAATGCTCCCATAGAGGCTGCTTGACCAAGACAAATGGTTTGTACATCACTCTTAATATACTGCATTGTATCATAAATGGCCAATCCTGCGGTAACACTACCGCCAGGGCTGTTTATGTATAGACTAATATCCTTTGTAGGATCCTCGGACTCCAGAAATAATAACTGAGCAACTACAATATTTGCAGTAACTGAGGTTATCTCTTCTCCAAGGATAATAATGCGATCACGCAATAATCGTGAAAATATATCGAATGAACGTTCTCCAACACCCGAATGTTCAATTACTACTGGCACGAGCGATGCTAGTGGTTCATTTCTTTGTGCAGTCATGTAGCCTCCGTAAACTTAATCTTGAGCATCAATGTTGATGCTCAGACATAAATTCATCGTAAGAGATAACTTTGCCTTCTGTGAAAGTATTATTTTCTAGTAAGAATTCTCCAGCTTTTTTAGTCTTCAAGTCATCTTCTATCATAGATGTATAATATTTTTTAGTATTTTCATCGGTGATACCTTCTAGTTGAGTCCCAACTTCTGTTTGCAACTCCTCTTCTTCAACGATGAAGTTTTCTTTTTCTTTAATTTTTTCCATCAGTAGTTGGACACGAATACTCTTCTCGGCAGATTCTCTCCAACTAGCAGTAAAATCATCTTTTGTCTGCTCCTGGAATTCCAGGAACTTTAACACCTGGGCTTCAGGCATTCCCGATTGCGAGACAAAGCGTTGCCAGGAAGATTCAATTTCCATATCGATCATAGATTTAGGAACAGAGAATTCCACTTGCTCAAGAATCTTATCGAGTAAAGCTTGCAGTTTGACTTCTGTGAGATGCTGATCAAGACCTTTTTCCAATTTCTCTTTGGTCGCTGCGACTAAGTCTGCTACGGTCTTATAATTTTCACTGACGTCTTGGGCAAATTCGTCATCGAGTTCGGGAACATCTCTAACTTTGACTTGTTTTAGTTCAACTCGCAATGAAATGTTCTTGCCGGCATACTCAGCATATTCATGATCTTCAGGGAAACTCTTTTCAATAGTTTTAACTTCCCCTTTCGTCATCCCAATCAAATCTTCGTCAATTTTATAGAAATTCGTCCCTGAGCCAACAGTAAAGACAAAATCTTCACGGTTGGTCCCTTCAACTTCATTTTTATCAGCATCAAGCTCAACATAATCGAGGGTAACGATATCACCATTTTCTACAGCAGTATCTTTCTCAAGGATTAAAGCATTCTGATCACGAAGTTTTTCAATCTCTTTATTGACGATTTCTTCCGAAATTTCGACTACAGGTACCTCAGCTGAAAGGCCAGTGTAAGAGGGAAGTTCAAATAACGGTAGAATGTCGTACGTTATTGCAAATTCTAAATCTTTGTCGATATCAGTAGGAATAGAATCTTCATCTACTAAGTCTGGCTGGCTATAAGGCAACGGTTTATATTTATCTTCGACAGCTGCTAAAGCTTCCTGAACTGCTGCATCAATAGTGGTGTACACACCTTCTTCGCGCATGCTTGGTCCAAATTTTTGTTCTAACACTGATGCCGGGGCTTTACCTTTACGGAAACCTGGCAATTGCAAGGTTTTAATATATTTCTGCAATACTTTCTTGTATGCATCAGCAAGAGCCTCTTGCTTGACCGTGATGGTCAGCTCTACGGCTGAGTTCTCAAGTTCTTTAACTTTTTGTTCAGCAATCATTCTATTCCCTCTTTCTTCATGGTTTATCTATAGTAAGCATGCCACACCATCTCGGCAAGGGCAATGCACGGATTCAAGTAACAATAGCAAATACAGAACAAAAAAGCGACCCAGCTTTAACGGGTCACTCCAATAGCAAGAGACAGACTTGAAAGTAGACATCCTCCTTGCCAAGGTGGATGCTGAAAACTAACAGGTCAAAACCTAGGCATGAGATTACTATAGTTTACTATTTTAGTAAAGAGGAATTTAAAATATTATCTTATATATAGATAGTAAATTAAGTAACGTAGAAAAAAAGCAACTAACTCGTTTATCACTAATTAGTTGCCTTAGAGCGAGAGAAGGGATTTGAACCCTCGACATCCACCTTGGCAAGGTGGAGCTCTACCACTGAGCTACTCTCGCAAACTCGCATAACAATATATCGTTTTCTCTACCAAAAGGTCAAGAGTGAAAGGAAAAATGCGAGAGGAGGGACTTGAACCCTCACACCTAAGGTACTAGATCCTAAGTCTAGCGTGTCTGCCAATTCCACCACTCTCGCAGTGGCTTTCCAACATTTTCATGTTGATATATTCGTCAATGAGCCGCAAAGGGATCGAACCTTTGACCCACAGATTAAGAGTCTGTTGCTCTACCAACTGAGCTAGCGGCCCATACATTAGATATGTCAAAAATCACACATGCGTCCGGCAGGATTCGAACCTGCGACCTACGGATTCGAAGTCCGGAACTCTATCCAGCTGAGCTACGAACGCAACTAAGCCTAAAAGTGTAGAGACTAACTCTACACAAAAAAAGGGTGGATGACGGGGCTCGAACCCGCAACAACCAGAACCACAATCTGGTGCTCTACCATTGAACTACATCCACCATGACGTTTTGCAGCCCGTTTACAGCAGTGCAAACCAACGTACGCTAATTTGCCTGATTCATCGGCTTTTGTCAATAGCAATCAACTAACTTATCTAAAATATCGAGGAATGGCTTTTTACAAGGGCAAAGCTAACAATCTACTTTTGTGGTACCAGCGGTAAGCTCTTATGTTCCTCGACTCATAAGCAGTAATTCGAAAAATTGACAAAAACAACTCTTTCACGAACTCTCTTTATAGTAGCATATATAAGCAGATTACTAAAGGTACGGAAAGGAAGCCTGTCTTGTGTAGGCAAATTATATTTTATAGTTCCCATAGATAGTTGGTATGCTAGGAAGTAGTCACTAAGGAGACACGTTCTGGTTGTTATGTATGACTTTTTTTACAAACTAAGACAGCCACTTTTTGCTTCCAAGGGAGCGTACGCCCGGCACAAACTTGAGTAAGGTGGTTAGTTATTTCGGTAATATTAGGACTATCTTTGATCTGTTGCCAAGTTGGTAGGTAAGTTCTTTCAAGCCACTGAGTGATAAGCTCTTTAGTAAAGGGACGGTTTTCAACCCCTTCTAGTTTCTCAGAAGTGGAACTAAAGCCGTTTTGGGCCAGTTTATCAATCAAATCTTGGTGATTCCAATTGGAGAGGGGATTACCTTGCGGACCATAAATGAATTTTTCAGCTACTTCAAGGGCTCGACGAACGTTGCTATCAGTCGCTAGATGCGAAAGACGCGAGCCCTCTGCAGGAATAACTTGAGCTGTTGCAAAAGTCCCTGTTGGGGTAAGGAGCTCCCATATCCGTTGTAGCACTGGCTCAACTTCTCCTAATTTAGTAAGTAGATTACGTGCTAGAATAATTTCAAAGGGGAGGACATCACTGAGTTCTTGGGACAATTGTTCAACGGGAGCCATTACGATACGGGGGCGTTCAAGCGCCTCTAGGGTTTGAGCATAGTGCTGCATGTGTTGGTAATGCGCATTGTCCATGGTCGAGCCAACAACTAACCCCTCGGGAGTACGCCGGAAAGCTTCCCAGACCAACAACCCATGCCCAGCGTTGAGGACTAGGGTTTTTGCATGGCGCGGGATAATAATTGCTTCAAATAAAGTCGAGCGGATCTTTTCTAAAAAAGGACCACGTTCCCCCATCGTCCTTTTAACCCAGCGATCACGCTGGGAATCAGGGGGAGAGTAGGTTAAATTACCTTCAAAAGTATCAACTACAGCTGTTTCTAACTGAGTCTCCCGTTTGCGAACTACCTCGTCATGGATTTTCCCCTCATATCCCATGGGCGATGGATGATAAAATACTTTACCCTGTAACGAAGCCGGTAAATATTGTTGTGGGACCCAATGGTTATGGTAGGCGTGAGGGTAGAGATACCCTTCACCGTGCCCAAACCCTTTTTTGTCTCTGCTACCATCTTTGAGATGATTGGGGACCTCTACACTTTGCTCCTCTTTAACTGCCTGCAAAGCATCAAAAAAGGCCATTGTCGTATTTGATTTAGGCGCAGTAGCCAAATACAAAGCAGCATGAGTGAGATGAAAGCGACCTTCTGGTAATCCAATTCGTTCAAAAGCGGCAGCATCGGACTCTACGACCATAATCGCATAGGGATCTGCCAACCCGATGTCTTCACAAGCACTGATCATCATCCGGCGGAAGATAAATTTTGGATCTTCTCCAGCATGGATCATCCGGGCCATCCAATAGAGGGCCGCATCCGGATCACTACCTCTAATCGATTTAATAAAAGCACTTATAATATCGAAATGGTAATCACCCTCTTTATCATACAGAATTACTTTGCGTTGAATACTCTCTTCAGCAGCATTTTTAGAGATGTAGATGGAAGAGCCCTCTGGTGGCGGGAACTCGTCACCGCTCGTCTCAACTGCCAATTCCAAAGCATTCAATAATGAACGTGCATCGCCATTGGCAATGTCAATAATATGTGCTAAAGCGCCCTCTTCAAAAGTAATTGCCCACTTTCCATACCCTCGTTCCTTATCTGCTAATGTGTATTGGGCGATCTGCATGAGATCTTCTGGTTCTAGGGGAATTAGTTGAAATATACGGGAGCGGCTGACTAATGCAGCATTGACTTCAAAGTAGGGGTTTTCAGTTGTTGCGCCAATTAAAATAAAGGTCCCGTTTTCAACCCAAGGAAGCAAAGCATCTTGCTGACTTTTATTCCAGCGATGCACTTCATCAACAAATAAAATTGTTCGTTTTTGGTAATGAGCTAATCTGCTCTTGGCCTCTTCTATTTCATAGCGGAGTTCCTTTACCCCTGAGAGCACCGCATTAATAGTTGAAAAATGACTGCGAGTGGTGTTGGCAATAACACGAGCAAGCGTAGTTTTCCCTGTTCCAGGCGGCCCATAGAGGATGATAGAAGAGAGCTGGTCAGCTTGAATTGCTCGACGCAACAAACGCCCCTTGCCCACAATATGGTCTTGTCCCACGTATTCGTCGAGATTTCTTGGGCGCATGCGATATGCTAGTGGCTGGTGTGAACTGTCTAGGTGCTGCTCAAAAAGATCCATATCTGGAGTATACTGTAGAGCGCATAGGGCTACAACTAGGAACTCTCCTAAAGTGAACCGAAGAGTGCAATGAGCGGATCCTCATATGCAGGAGCCATCGAACGTAACAGCGCCTCTTGAGCCTTCATGACCTCAAGGAGTTGGCGGAGCATGGTCACTGTTACAACATGGACTGGATGAGAGGTAATAAGAGGTTTGGTTGAGTCGGGGTACAGTAAGTTCCGAGATTGAGTATACATATTATAACTTCTGACAAGCTCTTTCCAGGCCTTCATCCCAGATAGTTCTTCTGCACTGAGTTGAAGGGTAATCCATGCTTCTAGATCTGAAGAAACCTGGCTGGCAAAATAACGGGTCAGGCTGTCCTTGTTACCTTCAATCAAAGAGTAGGGATCTGCAATAGAGAGATTCAAAAATATCTCTTGGGTGAGAAAGGTTGGAATTTGATTAGCAATTGTTGTAACATCACGTTGTATAGCTTGTAAATAATTATCTAATTGCATACGGAGTCCGGGGATAACATCAATATTTGCTAGGATTTCAGTAGCATCATCCGGCACACTATTAGCGACTAAAGCTTTCCACTGAGTCTCGAAACTCTCTGCTCCAGCCGTAGCTATTATATTCATAACCTTAATAACAGCTTGCTGGGCGATTAGTACCTCTTCAGGGGTGTGCGTAACAACTGGAGTTGAGGCACAACTTAGACAAAGTCCGAGAACGAGAAAGCAGAAGATAAGGGGGAGAAGGGAGCCTCGCCATACAGATTTTTCCATAAACCTACTATAACACGGGAGACAAGCTTGTGGAAACTGAGTTTATTGTGATAAAGTTCTTTGCAATGTCCAGCGAAATTACAAAAACACTTACGACGGGGTCGGTGAACTCCCATATTCTGAGACTCTCTTTTCCCACTATGATTGGTTTGTTATTGCAAGCTGTTTATGACTTAGTGGATATGATATGGATCGGTTTTATCAGCCCATCAGCCATTGCTGCGGCGACCCTGTTTAGTACTTTTTTCTGGTTTGTAGAGGTACTCAATGAGATAGTTGGCACTAGTAGTGTGTCACTCATTTCCCAAAGTTACGGAGCAGGAGATGAGAAAAGGACACAGAAAATTGCCGAGCAAACCCTTGTTTTTAAATTTGTCTTAGCCATTGGAGGTGCTTTAGCTTTAGGGTTAGGACTGAAAAGTATGTTTCAATTTTTTACTGACGATATTGAAGTAATTACATTGGGCATGGAATATGGCATGATTCGAATTATCTTTTTGCCCATATTTTTCTCTTCTTACAGCGTTAACACCATTTTTAGGTGTACCGGCGATGCCAAAACACCAATGAAATTATTAATAGGATCAGCTCTTTTGAATATGATAGCTGACCCCCTACTTATGTTCGACATCATCCCTGGCACAAATATAAAAGGGTTAGGCTGGGGGATGCGTGGTGCGGCCATAGCCACTGTGGGCTCTATTACCGTTGCGTTTGTAGTTGGTATGACCCTCTTATTACAGAATAAGTCGGCAGTCCATATTCGACCTAAACACTTTTTCCATCTTGATAAAAATGTCACCAAACAACTTTTTTCAATCGGATTGCCCGCAGGTATCAACCTATTATTGCGCAATTTTTCTATTTTTATTTTTATGCGCTTGGTTGCCATATATGGCACGGGGGCAATTGCTGTAGCTGGAATTGCATTTCGAGTCTATGGATTTGGGATGATGCCTGGCTGGGGCATTATGATGGGAAGTGGTGTCATAATTGGCCAAAATTTGGGAGCAGAACATACTGATCGGGCCCTCAAAGCAGTTCGTCTGACTACGTTAGATTGTCTATTAGTCGTTGGATTACTGGCACTACCCATTATTCTTTTTCCAGCTCAGATTCTTGCTATATTTATGGGAGGCCAGCTCCCTCCAAACGAAGGTATTACCCTCATGCGCATTATTGGTCCAGCCCTGTTTATCGGGGCTGCTATGAGTGGCATGGGGGCCGCGTTCACTGGTTCAGGTAAAAACCAACCCTTATTGGTAGCCAGTATCATTGGACAGTGGGCGGTGATGGTTCCGTATGCCTTATTGGTGACACTGGTATTCGATGCCCCCATTGTATGGCTTTGGGTTGCCATCCTGCTGGGGGATGGTGGTGAAATGGTCGCTCGCTTTTTTCTTTATAGAAAGATTGACTGGTTAAGTCATCGCGTGTGAGTTGACCTTCGCCCTGAAACATGTAAAATTATGTGTAGTAGAATCTGGAGGTACAGAAATGGCCAATCAACGTACGCAAATGCTTTCGCAAGTAAAAAATCGTGAACGTAGCATCCTAAAGAATGTATATCTCTGGATGACCGCGGGACTTGCCCTTACCGGTGTTATCTCTTACTTAGTAGCTACCAATGAAACACTCATGCGCATTTTTCTCGGAAGCTGGGTCAGCCTAATCTTTGTTATTATTGCCCAGTTTGCTTTAGTCTTTTACCTAACAGCCCGCTTGGAGAAGATGAGTAGTACAGCCGCAATGGCTGCCTTTATGGGGTACTCAATACTGACTGGAATTACTCTCTCTGTTATCTTTCTAGCCTACAGCGGTCTTGTTATTTCACGTGCTTTCTTTACCACTGCGGCGGCGTTTGGAGGCATGAGCCTCTATGGCATGACCACCAAGCGGGACTTAGATGGAATTGGCCACTATTTGATTATGGGCTTGTGGGGTATTATTATTGCCTCATTGATTAATATGCTGTTAGGTAGTGCCAACATCTATTACTTAATTTCAATTATTGGGGTGCTAGTATTCCTTGGTCTAACCGCTTGGGATACACAAAAAATAAAACGAATGAATGATGCGTACGGATCTCACATGGATGAAGATACCTATATTAAACTCTCCATAATAGGAGCTTTAATACTCTATCTTGATTTTATTAATATTTTTCTTTTCCTGCTAAGAATCTTTGGCAGAAATAACCGGTAGGGGTGGTATAACATGGATCGTGCTATAGAAGTAATGATGAAGCGGCGTTCAACTCGTAATTTTTTAGCGGAGCAAATCCCAGAAGAATCATTGCAAAAAATTCTGGCAGCTGGCTTACAAGCTGCCACAGCTATGAACCGGCAAAGCTGGCATCTTACGGTAGTACAGGATGCCCAACTCTTAGATGCAATTTCTCAAGCAGTTGGTGCGGTGCTCGTTGATTCAGGAGTACCGTCCTTAAATGATCGGGCCCAAGAACCAGAGTTCCATACATTTTACCAGGCTCCCACGGTAGTTTTTGTCTCCACTGACGGGAGTGCCTATTCTTTGGCTGATTGTGCGAATGCAACACAGAATATGACCTTGGCGGCCACTGCCTTAGATCTTGGATCTTGTTATATTGGTTCTTTCGTCCAAGCCTTCAAACACAAACAAGGTAAAGAGCTTCTTAATCGCTTTTCATTACCAATCGGCTACCGCCCAGTATTTGCCGTGGCCTTAGGCTATGATGGCGATCCCTCTTTCGAGATTAAAACACGTGAATGGAAAGTCTCTTATATTCGTTAAGAATTAGTTTTATAAAGCAGTAACAGATAA
>Ga0265294_10007696_pt1 | contig 12718 bp, 13 predicted proteins | sample MunlanPumphouse3_FD_192504 | JGI IMG/M metagenome (GOLD analysis project Ga0265294, IMG submission 192504) | Groundwater microbial communities from a municipal landfill in Southern Ontario, Canada - Pumphouse #3 | ecosystem: Environmental > Aquatic > Deep subsurface > Groundwater | place... | reverse complement strand
CTGCCAATTCTCCTGGTTTATCAAGAACAGGACCCGAGGTAAGCTTTAAATTTACACCAAGTTCGTTTGCAATAATATGAGAAAGCGTGGTTTTTCCTAATCCAGGAGGTCCATGAAGAAGAACATGATCCAAACTTTCTTTTCTTTCTTTGGCTGCTTGAACAAAAATTTTAAGATTCTCAATAATTTGTGGCTGTCCAACAAAAGAGTCAAAATGTAATGGTCTTAGAGCCCTTTCAAAATCTTTTTCAGTGCTGTTTAACCTGGAAGAATTTGGGTCTAAATTTTCATTCATATTAAATATTTAGTAAATAGCTTGCATTTTATAATAATAATACTTATATTTGCCAAAAATTTATTTGGTAAATTATATTTGCAAAAGTAATAATTTTTCATTTGAAGAAGTCAATTATTTTGATTATAAATTTAATACTTAAATATTATGATGTCTCAAATTATTGTTGGAATAGATTTTTCTAACTCTTCAATGGTAGCCCTGAGGCTTGCTGTCGATATTGCAAACCGTACAGGAGCAGATATTTTAATGGCTTGGGTGGAAACTAAAGAAATACAAAAAGAAGACGCCCAAAAAGAACTACATAAACTTGCTGATGAATATAATCCAAAGCTTAATGGTAAAAAGATATCTTATATTATTTGCGAAGGAAAGGTTTATCAGGCAGTAGCTAAATTAGCAAAAACAGAAAAACCAGACCTAATTGTTATTGGATCTCATGGTAAAGGCGGATTTGATGAAAAATATGCAGGACAAAATACCTTCAAAATTGTAGTTGAATGCAATACACCCGTTCTAATAATTAGAGAAACATTTAATTTTGATAAACATCTTGAGAAAATTGTTCTCCCTATTGATTCTTCAAGAGATACTCGTCAAAAAGTGCCTTGGACAATAGAGTTTGCAAAAATGTTCCCTCAATCTCATATATGTGTTCTTGGTGTTCAAACAACAAACGTAAAAACAGTTAGAAATGAAGTTAGAGGATATGTAAATAGTGTTGAAACTTTCTTAACCAAACATAATTTACCATACACAACCGAATATTTAGATGCCGAAAATATAACCACATCAACAATTGAATATGCAAAAAGTATCAATGCCGACCTGATTGTAGTTATGTCAGAACAAGAAAAAACTATTTCAAATATGCTTTTCTTAGGTCCATATTCACAACAAATGATTAACCTTTCTCCTTTTCCTGTTCTAATTGTCCCAGTTGTTCAGCTTCACGGAGCAGCTAAATAAAAAACAGTAACAAGAAATAATGAAAAGACCTACACTATTAATAATATTTTTATTAATGGGAGCATTCCCATTAAAGGCTCAAGTTGAAATTATTGCAGACGGAAGACTCCAAACGCTATTAGAACAACATATAACCTTCAATGAAATTGCCAGAACAACACCTGGTTTTCGAATTAAAGTAGGTGTTTTTACAGGAGCAGGCTCAAAGAAGAATGCCTTTGAATTAAGAGATGAAATATCTAATAACTTCCCAGACTTAAGAGCTTATGTTTTTTTTGAAGAACCAAATTTTACCGTAAAATGTGGTGATTACACTTCAAAACTAAATGCATATGGAACATACCTACAATTGAAGGCACTATATCCTTCTTCCCTAATTATTAGAGATTATGTAAATTTTCCAGTACTTTCAAAGGATGACCTAATTGTTCCTGAATACTATGAAGAAGAAACAGAATAAAAACAAAAATTAAGAATAGAAATGAATACTATCAAAAACTACATTGCAGAAAACAAAGAAAGATTTTTAAATGAACTTTTCGAATTAATAAGAATTCCTTCAATATCATCAATTGAAGCCAATAAACCCGATATGCTACTATGTGCTAACCAATGGAGGAAATTTATACTCGAAGCAGGTGCAGATAAGTGTGAGGTAATGGAATCTCAAGGAAACCCAGTTGTTTATGCAGAAAAGATAATTGACCCTAAGCTAAAAACTGTAATGATATATGGTCATTATGATGTTATGCCAGTTGATCCATTAGAGCTTTGGGATACAAAACCATTTGAACCAATAATAAAAGATGGAAAAATTTGGGCAAGAGGAGCTGATGACGACAAGGGGCAATCCTTTATGCACGCAAAAGCATTTGAATATTTGGTTAAAACCAATCAGTTGCCATGCAACGTTAAGTTTATGCTTGAAGGAGAAGAAGAAATTGGATCACCTTCTCTCTATCCTTTCTGTGAAGAACATAAAGAACTTCTTAAAGCAGATATAATACTTGTTTCGGATACAGGTATGATATCTCCCACCACCCCCTCAATAACAACAGGACTAAGAGGCTTGGGATATGTTGAAGTCAAAGTAACTGGCCCAAATAGAGATTTACACTCAGGGTTATATGGCGGAGCAGTTGCAAACCCAATCAATATTCTTTGTGAAATGATTACAAAACTATCCGATTCAAACAATCATATAACAGTTCCAGGTTTTTATGATGAAGTTCTTTTTGTTTCCGATAAGGAAAGAGCATTAATGGCAGAAGCTCCTTACAATGAAGCCCAATATAAAAAAGAATTAAACATAGATGAATTGCATGGAGAAAAAGGCTACACAACAATAGAAAGAACAGGAATTCGTCCGTCATTAGATGTTTGTGGAATATGGGGAGGATACCAGGGAGAAGGAGCGAAAACAGTAATCCCATCAACAGCACATGCCAAAATTTCATTCCGTTTAGTTCCCGACCAAGATTATAATATTATAACAGAACGTTTTAAAAAATATTTTGAAAGTCTTGCTCCAGAAAGTGTTAAGGTTGAAGTAACCCCACTTCACGGAGGATATGCCTACGTATCCCCAATTGATATGCCAGCCTATAAGGCAGCAGATAAAGCTTATGAAAGAACTTATGGAAAGAAACCAGTTCCAACAAGAAGTGGTGGTTCAATTCCAATTGTAGCAGGCTTTGAAAGGATACTTGGAATCAAATCAATACTTATGGGCTTTGGGCTATCAACAGATGCAATACATTCTCCAAACGAAAACTACCCATTAGAACAATTCTTTAACGGAATAGAAACAATAACATATTTCTACGAAGAATTTTCTAAAGAATGAGCCTAAATTTCATTTAATAATTATATAAATGCAGGAGCCCTAAAAAGCATCTGCATTTTTTTATCTAAATTATAATTTACAAGATGAAATTATTGTAGAATTATTTGGATTTTTTTATTTTTTTATGTATCTTTGTCCTTTAAATGATTGATAACTAAAATAAAATTAATAAATATAATCAGAATAATTTATGAAAACAATAATTTTAAACCTCAAGCAAATTCCAGTTGTCATAATTATAATTGCAGTTTTAGGACTTTGCACTTTTTCTGCTTGCCATCCAAGAGATGAATATTCAAATTCCAAACTCCTTATGCTTAAAGTTGATTACCTAACAAACAATTTTGAAGGAGGGAAAGAAACACTATTTACAATCCCAACATCTACATTCACAATAACAACCCAATACGATTCCCCTGGTGATTTTGGGAACATAAGATTAATATATCAGGAATTAAATGAAATTATATTTGATGGTTCAATAATTTGGATGGGAACAGGAGAAATTCATATACCACAAAATATATTGGCTGCAAATCAATTTAATCATGTCCTAACATCAGATTACGTATATCCAAGAGGAGGCTTTGAGAATGTATTTAACCCAAACGAACAAGAATATGATTACTCTCAAATATGGAGTTCGGTTCAAGGATTGGTGAAAGTAAGAGAATACTTAAGTTCTAATCCAAATGCTTCAGTGAAACTATTCCTCTACACACCAAGTGTAGGAATAGGAAACCCAGCAGATTGGGATTGGATAATTTTCATAAAAAACTAATTAAAAATCTAAAGGAATTGACAATCCAACTCTTTCCTTAAATTGCAAATTCACACTAAAATCATAGTTATATACTACTTGGAAATTAACAAAAGCCGACAAGTATTTATTTACTTTCATAGTTACATAGGTTTCAAAATTTATATCAGTGTTTGTAAGGAAAGGAGCTTTGTTGTAGTCGTTGAAAAATTCCAATTTCGATAAAACATTAACATTCTTAAAGACTTCCTTTTCAAAGAATATTTTTATATAGGAACCAAATGCAAAATCAATTTGTTTATCTTCTGTTAATCCATAATTCCCTTTTTTAGCTAAGCCTTTATTTGCAATAAAGGTTGTTCTGCCTGTTATTGGAGAAATAAGCACTGAAATATATGGTCTTGGTTTATATTCTAACCCTATTGAAGTTGTTAAATAGGCTGGAGCGAAAAAAGAAGATACTAAAATTGTATCATTTTTAAATCCATCATCAAATTGTGATTTAAAGTTGACAAGAGCAGAATAATTCCAACCATCAAAGGCTTTATAACCTATAATTGAGTTTAATTCAATCTTGTCTTCATTTTTTCTGAATATATTCCCATCGTCAAAAATCCCTTTTCCATTATTATCTTGACGCATTTTTCCATATCCAAGTTCAACTGAGTTATCCCATTTTAGTTTCTTTTTGTGGTAGTTGTAGAAGCCCTTGTAGAAAACAGAAAAAGCAAATGAACTAACTCCACCTGCTTCCCAGTTGTCAAACATATTCTGTTCTGTATTTAATGTAAGGTTGTTTTTAATATACCATCTTGAAGGCTTTGTTGTGGTGTCGCTAACAATTTTTGAGGCTTTTGTGGCTGCATCATTAGCTGCGTTAACGGCATTCTTCTTAATATCATCTTGCGAAAACAAAATAGTTGAAGAGCAAAATACCATTACTACTAAAATAAATAATCTTTTCATATTTCATATTTTTTGTTATTAATTCATTGCTTTAAAGAAAAACTTATTTAAATCTGCTAACGATTTGTATGCATCAATAACATAATTAATAAAATCTTTGTCTTGGGCTTTTTCTATTGAACAAAAATGTGATGGAGTAAAATTCTTATTTTTTAATATTTCAATATCAGGCCAATCTTTTGGGAAACCTTTTGGAGCTGTTTTTAACCTGTCTTCCGAATTAATTGTGTCGAAGTATTTCTTAAAATGTTTATGGTTTATTATAGATTTAAACTCATCAATATTATAGAATATTTCGTCTCTTATTTTTTTTAAATTATCTTTTTCAGGGCTATAAACACCACCAGAAATCATGCAATAATCTTTTTCTAAATGCAAATAATAGCATGGCAAGACATTAGCTTTGGAGTTTCCGTTAAAAATTACTGATGAAATATAGGTTTTGAGAGGTGATTTATCCTTAGAAAATCTAATATCCCTATGCTGTTTATACATGGTTTGTTTGGCATCATAGAGCCCAACGTTTTCATCAAATCCTCTAACCTCAGGAATTAAAATATTGGCAAAGTTTTCCATTTCCTTTCTTGCAAAATTAATCCTTTCTTTGTTTTGATGATACCAAGGACTATTGTTGTTTTGACTAATATCGCTCAAACACTGAAAAAATTCCTTTGAAAAACATGTACTCATATACCTACTATTTATTTTTAACCAACATAAAAGTTTCTATTGCAAGACAAATAAAAAGCAAAAATAATAAAATTGTTGTAAATGGAATAATGTTTTGAGATTTTTTAAAATAACTGCTTATTAATTGTTGCTTGGTTTGAAGAACACTAAAGTGTTTCAATATACTCTTAGATAGTTGTTCATCAATTTCCTTTGGCTCCAAAAAGTTAAGATTTGATTCCATTCTTCCATAATTGAGCGATATTCCCCCATAAATATTTTGTTTTTCGACAATATTATAATTCCCAGCCTTGTTGGTTTGGTTATGAATGTCTATGCTGAATTTTTGATTATCCTTAATTAGTTCTGGAATAAATGAAATTGAATTGTCAGATGAAACAACATTAAGAATAGTTGCTTGATTAATATCTTTAATTTTTGAAATATCTATTGGCTTGCTATCGGTTAGGAAATGAAATGGCTTAGAAACAAACTGGCTAAATAGAGCCATATTCCATATTGTTGGAACAAACAATGCCTGACTAACAAAGTCAGTAAAGTCCTCCGTTAAATTTGTGGCTAAGATATATATTTTACTATTCGCTTTCTGGCTAACTAATAAGAAATCCTCCTGGTTTTGTAATTTCATTATTGATTCTCTTGGCGTTTTTGTTGACCAAGATAATCTATAATACTTTTTAACCGAGGGCATCTCCATATTATCAACCTGTGAACTAAAAACTCCTTTATAGAGTTTGTTTTGTTGATTAATGATAGATACTTTATTTTCATTCATTACTAACTCAGAATAATAAGGGAGGTTTAGTGCTTTCATGGAAGACTCAAATGAAGATAGATTCATTGTTTGTGAAGGGATAATCAGAACAGAGCCTCCATTTTCACAAAATCTGCTTAATTCGGAGGCTAAACCACTTGAAAACTCAGTAAGAGCGTTTAAAATAATTAGAGAATACTTCCCAAAATCATTAAAATCTATTGACTTCTCTTGCATATTGGTTAAAGTTATCTCATTCTTATTTGAAAACAAACGAGAGATATATGGATTTGAGCCATTAGAATTAATTGACAAAACCTCAATATTAGGATTTGTGTGAATTGTAAAAAAGAAATTATCATCAAAAACAATTGGGTTGTCAAGAATTTTAATATATCCGTGTTGTATTCCATGCTTTTGGAGGGTGAAACTCATTTTTAGGTTTTGAGATTGATTTTTCTCAATATCCACAGTTGAGACAGCAATTTGTTTATTGTCAATGTATAGTTTAGCAGAAACATTCTCAGCTTTTTTATCCGATATATTTACTATCCTAACATTTATATCAACGTTCTGACCAAGTTGAAAAATTGGGTCATCAAATGAAATTGAATCTACGTAAATATTATTAATGTTATTTGCATGCAATGGGACTAAAAGAGATTTTATACTGCTATCTTTAGAAAAATTCTCTGTATCGAAAGCAGGCCTTTGAAAATCTGAAATAAAAAAACAACGCTTATTAAATCCATGTTTGGTATTAAGAAGGTCAAAGGAGCGATTTATTAGTTTGGAATTAAGCTGGGATTTAGGACTAATTTCCACTTGGTTCAATAGAGATACAAATCTTTCTTTGTTTACAAATTGTTGATGTTTTCCTTCCATATCCATAGTCAAAAGGAGAAACTCGTCATTATTATTATATTGACTTATGATTTCTTTTGCCTTTTGCTTAGCTTCATCCAAAAGGCGCCCTTGAGTACCTTGATTTTGCATTGAAAAACTATTATCGACACAAACTACAACAGCATTTAAACCATTTTCAACAAGTTTATTTTTTCCATTAGGGAAATAAGGTTGAGAAAATAAAAGAACTATTAATATAATTGCAAGAATCCTTACAAAAAGCAAAACTCTATTTCTAATGTTTTTTTGTTTCTTAGTGCTTATTTGAATTTCTTTCAAAAAACTAACATTAGTGAAATAGACCTTTTTAAACCTACGAAAATTAAATAAATGTATTATAATTGGAATTGCTATTGCAAATAAACCAAAAAGAAAATATGGATTTAGAAATTGCATTTATTTATTTTATATTAATTTGAGTTGCGAAATTACAAAATAAATATATATCTTTGCCCTACAATCATAATTAATAAACAAAATCATGGAAGAAACAATTTATCACGAAAACACAATCATTGAAGAACAAGATGATTTAGTTTTTACTGAAAATGTAAAATCTCACCTTTTAATATTTGCAAAATGGGGCAGATTTATAGCCATAGTAGCATGTGTGGCTTCAGTATTAATGATTCTTATTGGATTTTCATTTCTTTTTATTGGACAATTATCTTCAAACATACCAGCATTTGGAGGAGTCATTTACAAAATTTTTATGTTTATACTTCTTCTTATTTATGGGGGCTTGTATGCTGTAATCGGCTTTCTATTACTAAGAGCTACAAGTTCAATTAAATTAGGCATCAAAAATAATAATCAACAAACATTTGAAAACGGAACTAATAATCTTCAAAATCTATTTCGTTTATTAGGAATCATAACAATTATTGGAATTTGTATATATGCATTGTTAATAATTATTCTGGGAATTAGTTATGCATTTATTTCTCCAATATTAAATTAAAAATTTAACCACTAAAAAAATAAAAATGAACAGAAAACTTTTATTAATCAGCAATTCAACAAATAGATCAGAAGAATATTTGGGATGGTGCAAAGAACTTATTAAAACATTTTGTGATAAACATTCAGTTAAGGATGTTCTTTTTATTCCTTATGCAGGAGTTTCAATGGGGTACGATATTTATGAAGAAAAAGTTAAGGCAGTTTTTACAACTTTAGGACTTAATTTATATAGTATTCACAAAGAAAAAGATGCTATTGAAGCAGTTAGAAATGCAAAATGTATTGCAGTAGGTGGAGGAAACACCTTCCATTTGGTTTATGAGCTATATCGTAATAAAATAATGAACGAAATATCTTCAAAAGCAATTCAAGGAATGCCTTATATGGGTTGGAGTGCAGGCAGTAATATTGCAGGACCAACTCTAAAAACAACTAACGATATGCCGATAATTGAACCAGAAAGTTTTAATTGCATGAACTTGGTTCCTTTCCAAATAAATCCACACTACACTGACTATTTCGACCCAAAACACGGAGGAGAAACAAGAGATGATCGTGTAAATGAATTTCTAAAGTTAGAGCCAAAAATGTGGGTTGCAGGAATTAGAGAAGCAACTGCTCTTTCACTTGAAAATGGTAAACTTGAGCTTATTGGACGAGATAATAAAATGAAAGTATTTCGTGGATCTATGGAGCCAAAGGAATTTTCTCTTAAGGATGATATAAATTTCTTATTAATTTAAATTATCTATGCTGATAGTTTATATTTGTGTCTAAGATAAAATGAAAGAAATTGAAATATTAAATAATGGAGGGACAATTCTTTATCCTACCGACACAATCTGGGGGTTGGGTTGCGATGCAACTCAACCCTTAGCTATTAAAAGAATTATTGAAATTAAGGGAAGAGCAAGCAGTAAAAACCTAATCATATTGGTTTCTGACTTTGAAATGTTAAAAAATTATGTTGAAGAAATTCCTTTGCAAGCCATAAAGCTTATGCAAGAAATCCAAACTCCTCTAACAATAATCTACCCTAAAGCAAAAAATCTTCCAATTAATATGCTTTCTCAAGATGATTCAATTGGAATAAGAATTCCTAATCATCAATATTGCCAAAGGCTATTAAAGGAATTAAACAAACCAATAATTAGCACCTCTGCAAACCTCTCAAATGAAGCCTCTCCAACATGTTTTCAATCTATTAATGATAAAATCAAACAAGAAGTTGATTTTATTGCAAATATTGAACATAACAAAATCACAAATCAAGCCTCTTCAATCTATAAAATTACTAACGAGGGAGAGCTAATAAAAATTAGATAAAAATTAGATTTACATATTTTGTTTTTTAATATTTATTTATATCTTTGCCTATTATTGAAACTCAATATTTATATATTGATTTACATATTTTGACTAATAAAAAAAAGAAACAAGATTAAATGAATGTATTTTGTAAAGTATTTAGATTTTATTATGAAGGATTTCGTTCAATGACCTTAGGCAAAACTCTTTGGATTATTATTCTTGTGAAACTTTTTATTATGTTTGCCATACTTAAAGTTTTCTTTTTCCCCAATTTTCTATCATCAAAGGCAGACAGCAAAGAAGGTAAATCAGAATATATTGTTAACGAAATGGAAAAAAGAACACATAAACCATAACAAAATAAATATTATATGGAAGATTTAATACTATGGTCTCGAGCACAGTTTGCCCTCACAGCCATATATCACTGGCTTTTTGTTCCCCTAACACTTGGATTGGGAATAATTATTGGTATAATGGAAACTATGTACTACAAAACAAAGAAAGAAGAGTGGAAAACAATAACTAAGTTTTGGATGCGACTCTTTGGCGTAAATTTTGCAATTGGGGTTGCAACTGGTTTAATTTTGGAGTTTCAATTCGGAACAAACTGGTCAAACTACTCCTGGTTTGTAGGAGATATTTTTGGAGCACCTCTTGCAATTGAAGGTATTATGGCTTTCTTTTTGGAGGCAACATTTATTGCCATTATGTTTTTTGGTTGGAATAAGGTTAGTAGGGGATTTCACTTGGCTTCAACTTGGCTAACTGTTTTTGGAGCATCAATCTCAGCACTTTGGATATTAATTGCAAATGCTTGGATGCAGTTTCCTATAGGAATGACTTTCAATCCCGACACGGTGAGAAACGAAATGACTGACTTTTGGGCAGTTGCCCTTTCTCCAATTGCAATAAATAAATTCTTTCACACTGTAACTTCTTGTTGGGTTGTTGGTTCAGCTGCTTGCATTGGAGTTAGTGCATGGTTTTTATTGAAGAATCGCCATATTGAAATGGCAAAAAAAAGTATTAAGATTGCAGCACCTATTGGCATTTTAGGAATAGCTCTTACAATATATACAGGTGACGGTTCCGCATATCAAGTGGCTCAAAAGCAACCAATGAAACTTGCAGCTATGGAAGGACTTTATAGGGGACAAACAAAAGCCCCACTGGTTGTTGTTGGAGTTCTAAAACCAAAAGAGGAAATTAAAAAAGACTATAATAAGCCTCTATATGCTGAAATAAAAATTCCTTATGTATTATCATTTTTAGGATATAGAGATATAAATGCTTTCGTTCCTGGAGTTAATGATATTCTTGAAGGAGGATATCCAACTCCAAATGGAGTAAAGCCACTTTCTGCAAAAGAAAAAATGGAAAGTGGAGCAAAGGCAGTTAATGCATTAGGAGAATATAGAAAAGCAAAGAAAGATGGAAATATGCAAAAGGCAGAAATGAGCTTAAAAACCTTAAACGATAACTATGCAAATTTTGGATATGGATTTATTAAGGACGAGTCTGAGCTTGTTCCAAATGTTTCATTAACTTTCTATGCATTCAGATTTATGGTGATTGTTGGTTCTTTCTTTGCCCTACTCTTTATGTTTATGGCGTATTTAAACTTTAAGAAAAAACCATACGAAAACTATAAGCTATTAAATTGGATATGTATTATTTGCGTACCATTAGCCTATATGGTTTCTCAAAGTGGTTGGATTGTTGCTGAAATGGGACGTCAGCCATGGGTTATTCAAGACCTTATGCCAACCTCAGCAGCAATAAGTGCAATAAACACATCATCAGTTATCACAACATTTATCATCTTCTGTGTTCTATTCTCTGTTCTTCTAATTGCAGAATTAAGCATTATGTTCAAACAAATTAAAAAAGGATTTTAAAAATAAATATTATGGACTATAATTTCTTAATACAATATTGGTGGTTTATCATTTCACTTCTTGGAGCCCTCTTAGTATTCCTATTGTTTGTTCAAGGAGGACAAACCCTTATCCCTAAATTAGGAAAAACTGAAATTGAAAAAACAATGTTAGTTAACTCCATAGGCAGAAAATGGGAGTTTACATTCACAACCCTTGTAACCTTTGGAGGAGCATTCTTTGCTGCCTTCCCTCTTTTCTATTCCACATCATTTGGTGGAGCATACTGGGTTTGGATGATAATTCTATTTTGTTTTATAATTCAAGCAGTATCGTTTGAATTTAGAAAAAAAGAAAATAATTTCTTAGGAACAAAAACCTATAATACCTTTCTATTAATAAATGGATATGGAGGAACATTTCTTTTGGGAGTTGCTGTTGGAACATTTTTCACCGGTTCTGAATTTTCTGTTAATAAAGAAAACATAACAAATAGTATTATGCCAATAATCTCACAATGGATAAATCCATATCATGGATTAGAAGCTCTTCTAAATCCAAGAAACCTATTGATGGGGCTTGTTGTGCTTTTCCTTTCCCGAATGTTAGGCTCACTTTATTTTATCAATAATATAAACGACATAACAATACGTCAAAGAGCAAAAAAAACAGCAACAATATCAGGAACAATATTTGTAATATTATTTGTAACATTTCTTCTAATCACATTCCTTTCAGAAGGCTTCACACTTGATCCACAATCACAATTAGTTTCAATGGAAAAATACAAATACTTCACAAATCTAATAGAAATGCCAATAGTTTTTGCCATGCTATTAGTTGGAGTTATTTCCGTACTCTATGGATTAGGAAAAACAATATTCTCAAAAACAATTTATACAAAAGGAATATGGTTTGCATCAACAGGAGCAGTTTTAGCAGTCTTAAGTCTATTCTTGATTTTAGGATATAACAACACTTCTTACTACCCCTCAACCTTCAACATACAATCCTCACTAACAATCTACAACTCAAGTTCAAGCTTTTTTACACTAAAAGTAATGTCAGTTGTTTCACTTCTTATTCCATTTGTTTTAGCATATATATTCTACACATGGAGAAAAATGGATAAAATCTCTATTACCAAAGAAGAAATGCAAGAAGAAGGGCATAAATACTAAACAATAAAATCTTTTTATAGTTAAATATTTCCTTAGGCAATAAATATTAATAATTAACGTTATCTACATACTGACCCGTCCTGAATAAAGTTTACAGATTTGTAATTAATACTACCTATTCTTTACATTTGTTTTTTATCGTCCTGATTTTAGTTTACACTTAATAAAAAAAGGTTTAGAATATTGCTATAAATAGT
>Ga0265294_10007694_pt1 | contig 12720 bp, 12 predicted proteins | sample MunlanPumphouse3_FD_192504 | JGI IMG/M metagenome (GOLD analysis project Ga0265294, IMG submission 192504) | Groundwater microbial communities from a municipal landfill in Southern Ontario, Canada - Pumphouse #3 | ecosystem: Environmental > Aquatic > Deep subsurface > Groundwater | place... | reverse complement strand
ACAATAACTCAATCAAACTGAAACAACTCGTCGAAGAAAACGCTACCGACGGAGACGGAGCAAAATGTTACAGCGGACTCTTTTTGAATGATTATCCGCTGGTTTACGAATCGCTGGCGCGCAAGTCGGGGAACGATTTCGACTTTGAACGACAGATTATTTTCGCGCAAATGGCAATGCGCGAACTGCAAAAAAGAAACGTGAACAACGTAGCGGTCAAAGCGTCTTACGTCAGCGGCATTATCGGCATATTAAAAAAACGCGCCCTGTTCAAAAACGTCTCCAACAGCCTCTCTAAAAGCGAGGCTGTAGACAAACATATCGACCCGAATATTCTTACCGAAAGCGTCCGCAAAAACGGGCTTTTTAACGATAAAGGCTTGATTGACGGCAGCTACGCTTATCCCGTCGCAAGCTATATAGACGATATGCTGAAAGTCAATCCGTCATACCCCAAGTATTATTTCTTTAAGGCGCAATTCCTTTTTTACTCGGCTATTTTGGCAGGCGACGACACACTGAAGACTTTACTCTCCGACAATACCTTAACCGACCTTATCGCAACCGCCAAAGAAAACGAAACCTACGGCGCGAGCGGCTACGACCTACGGCTTGCGATGTACGACGATTTTGAACGTATCGTTCGGGAAAAACAATTCGCCGTGCTAAACGATATGGATATTTCGGACAACTACAACTTAGACGAAGCCAAGGACAAAATTTGCCGTTTCGACGCTTGCCCCAACGTCAACGACCGTCCGGCTATCACTGCTAAAAACGGAGACGAATATCTGGTGGTCAGTTACAGCAGCACGGACTTTAAGCCCGTCTACTGCGACCTGCTCGAACTGACGCGCCGTTCGGTAAAATTCTGGTACGACAAAGACGCAACCCCGGGTCAAAGCTGGGACGACGTACTCAAAAATAAAATCAAAAACTGCGCTTGTATCGTCTTTTATCTAAGCGAAAGCTCCGCGCTCAGTGATAACGTAATGCGCGAACTTGCGTTGGCAGTCGAAAATAATAAAAAAATATTTTGCGTGGATTTAACCAAAAACAAGCAAATATCACAAATTTTGGTCAATATTATCCAAAATACGGAGAACGACCGCCTCAAGAGTTTAACTTCGGACAAAATCCTCACGCTACTCGAAAGCGTCAAGGACGAAACCACGGTAATCGTACGCGAACGCGACCCGAAAGCGACGTTGCATATCGACACGCTCCGCTCCGCCGTCAAAGACGTTTGCCCGCGCGTCGTCACCAATATAGAAGTGGACGAAGCGGTGAGCCAAAACGGAAAATTTTTGCCGAACGGCAACAAAAAACCAACCGAAGACGTCGCGGCGGTAGATAAAACGAACAAAATATATATCGTACTTGACGGTATCATGCGTATGTCGGACGCAAGCTACCTCACGGGCGGCAGTCAATCTCTTGCCGTGGCGCAATGCTTTGCCGACGGTATCCAAAAACGGCTTGTTCAAGCCATCCCGTCCTGCCGCACGTTTATAGACGTCGAAAACGCGCTCCGCAAGGCGTTCAAAGAAGCCAATCTGGACGTAAAAGAACTGATAATCAAAATGAGTACGAGCGACGATTCTTTAATATCAACCGAATACGGCAACGTCGCGCCGTATAGCGAAAGCGTTAACGGCAAATATCTCGAACGCCCCGGTTGCGTAGGCATAGTCGCGGTAATATTCGGCGACTTCCTTTGCTACGGCTCGATAGGCGACTGCCTCGGGATACTCGTTAGGAACAAGCAAAAAATCGTTTTTGCCGACAAACAAACCACGGCGGCTTTTGCCAAAAACGGACTGGAAAGGGACAGAGAAACGCTCTACGACTCCGTTGTCAACAACCCTCTTTGTTCTTACGGTTACGGCGTAATAAACGGCGACGGCAGAGCAAGCGACTTCTTCCCCGTGTCCCATCTGCGGTTGGAGGACGGCGATAATATTTTCCTTATGTCGGACGGCATAAGCGATTACGTCCGCAATACCTACTATGCCGACAATCGGCTGATAACTCTCTCCGCGCGCGAGCTGGTCGATAACTCCGACCTTTACGACAAAGAAAACGGTATTGTTATGGACGACAAAGCGATAATCACCGTAAAAATCAAATAAACCGTTTTTGAAAAAAAAATAATCACACTCAAACCGTTTATGCCGCTACAAAAACATTCGTTTAATGCGGATTGAGACCAATCGTGACAAAAAGAAAAACCGCTGATAACAACGGTTTTTCTTTTAAGCTGTGAACGCGAACGGACATAAAACTAAAAACTCAGGAGACCTTGTCCGCCGCCCTCTTTTGCAGCTTCCCCCTTATTGTCGCCGTTAGCTCATAATACGGCGTTTTCTTATATCCTTATTCTAGCAAACGCTGTGCCAAACAACCGCCAACTTTCGACACTTTTCGCAAAATATTTCAAAATATATTTTCAAACAAAAAATACGGCTTGTTTTTAGCCGTATTTTGTCTATTTTTGTTAGTTCCCGCACAGATTATCGCTTGGCTCTTTTCTCCATAAGCAGTTGAAGAGCGTATGCTTTTTCCGACGCCCACTCGTAACTTGCCATATATCTGCCACCGAAGCTGTCGCTGTCTTCGTTCTTGACGTATTCCCACACGTCGCAAGTCGTCCCCTCGCAGTTAAGCGCGGTCCAGCCTCTGCCAAATTTGACCAGTCCCGTTAAGTCGTTCTCGGCAAGCATAAGTCTCAAACGGCATATTGCGTCGCGGTAGAGACGTTTGGCAAGTTCCGGCGTTCTGTCTCCCCACAGGCACGCTATCGTTTCGTTTATATCGACGGTCGAGCCGTTGCGGTCAACGAGTAAAGCTAAGAGTTCTTTACTTTTCGTTCGGGAAAAAACCACCGTTTTGCCATCGACTACCAGGTCGAACGTCGGAAAAGTGCGGAAGAATATTTCACGCGAGCCGCTGGTCTGTTTAGCCGCGTCGATGAACCGCTTAAGCGTTGCGTCGTCGTACGGCTTGTTGCAAAATCCGAGTAGGTTCTCTCCAAGCCTTTTTGCTATCGCCTTTTCGTCGCGTTCATAACCTGTTATAAATACAATTTTGACGTCGTGCTTGCGTTTGATTATCTTTTCCGCCAAGTCCACGCCGTTGACTCTCGGCATATTGATGTCGAGGAACGCCACTTCTGTTCCGTTGTCGTCGAGGTCGTCCAAAATGTTCTCGGGATTGTCCCTGTAAAAAGAACATTTTATTTCTCCGTCGTCGCAAATATGACTTAAAAAAGTGTTGAGCGACGCTTTTTCGTCATCTATTACAGCTATATTCATAACTACTATTCTGTCTCCTTTGGAATAATAATCTTTATTTTTGTACCGACGCCGATTTGACTGTCTATGTCGACTACGGCGTTGAGGGTCATATGAAGTCTCTCCGTGGCGTTACGCAAACCCGTCGAAGTTGATTTGACCGCGCTTGCGTCAAAGCCCACTCCGTTGTCCACCACTTCTACTATATAAGAATCGTCCGTCTCCATACTGCTGATTTCGACAAAGCCGTCTTCTTTTTCGTCCGCCATCGAATATTTGAGCGCGTTCTCGACGAACGGCTGCAAACTCAATACCGGCACGCAAAAATCGAACGCTTCGCAGTTAAGTAAAAAATTGGTCTCTTCACTGCGGCGCATATTGACCAAATCGACGTAATTGAGGATATTGTCGAGTTCTTCCTTGAACGAAATGATTTCTTTGGTCTCCACTTCTATATTGGCACGGAGATGTCGGCTGAACTTGGTCAAAGCCTCGTTGCCTTTTGCCGTATCCATATTGTAGAGATACTGAATATTGGTCAAACTGTTGAATATAAAATGTGGCTTGATTTGCGACCGCATCGCATTCTTTTCCATGTTGCCTTTTAGCGGTGAGCAAATGTAAACACGCTTTGTCGGGTATCTAATTTACCGCTTGTTTTTCAAAAAGCAAAAAACACTGAAAAAAGAAATTGCGGACCGATCTTTAGTTTCATTAAGTACGGTCCCCGTTTATAAATCTTACGATGATGAAGCGGACAGGCTTTGCGACTTGGGGGCAACAGCATACAGCGAGGGTCGCAAAAAAGAGGCTTTGGAATATTATTTCCAAGCCTGCGCTCTTGGTGACTCTCGCGGCTTGCTTTTCGCGGCGATAGGAATGTTCGAGGGAGGTTCGACAGAAAGAGCAAGGGAGGGATTTGAATTATTCTTAGAGGGCGCGAAAGACCTAACAGATAAACTCTACCCTTTCTTTTACGGAACAGCGGGGACTACTTTTGGGCTCGGCGAAGAAGATGATCCCTATGTGGATTATAATTTATCTCTCGAACTTCTCAATATGGGCGCAGAGGTCGGCGACCCAACCTCCTGTTACTACCTCGGCAAACTATACGACGGGGAAAAACAAGAAAATTTTTTAGTCGATTATCCAACTATAGAAGAGGACGAGGAAAAGGCAAGGTTTTATTTTGAAAAGTGCGCTGCATATTATCCGAGGGTTTTCGATTGCCCCGAGTCTCCCGAGCTGTTGGAAGCGCGACGGTTGGACGTGCCCGCAATGGTCGTTGAAGCCTTAGTTTTTTCGATTGCTGAGCATTATTTTTCCGACGACGAGGCCGATCGCCGAAAGGCCTTTAATTATGCCAAGCTTTACGAAAAAACGGGAATCCCCGAAGCAAAAATCTTATTGGCTAAATGCTATGCCGGAGGCGTAGGCGTAACGGGCAATATTAAATACGCTCTTCAACTTTTGAAAGAAGCCATCGCCGCGGGAGCCGAGCCGAACAAATTATATTACGATCTAAAAGACGAGATAGCCGACCGCATTGGGCATTTAAAAGAGCTATACCAAAGCTCTAAAGAAATGAACAGTGTGGATTTATACGCTCTTCACGAAGCACTCAAAGAAATAGAACAAAACATGCAGCGAAAGCGCGAAGAAGAGGAAAAAAAGGAAAAAATCGGTAGAGTAGAACAAGCTTATCTTGGTTCCTATTATTTTTACGAAGATGGCAAGGGTTATGGCAACGGCATACGGCTTCGTCGTTTCGACCCCGAAACCGGACGCGGCGAAACTGAAGACGGAAGAAAGGTAAAAGGTAAGTACGACATAGGTTAGATTATAATCAGTCTTTCAATTGCCATTTCAGCACCGCTAGATAGCCGGAATTAAATCCATTTCATAAACAAACGGAGTAACAATATACCGTTACTCCGTTTGCCTCTTTAGTTAGCCGTTTCACTTGTAAAAGTGTATTTGCGAATGCGAACAGGGCAACAACATTTTGTTATTGCCCACCAAAGACACACGGCGTCAAGGCAGTACTTACGCCGTGTTTTTATTTGCAAAAAAGCCCTCTCATATAAGATATTAGTGAAATGTAACAATGCCAAATAGCCTTCTTTAATATACACATCATCTTTGTCACTTATTTTACCGACGCTTATACCTAATTTAGAGCTTTTTAGCACACTTAATGAATGCAACATCCCTTTATCAGAAAAATGAATATATCCGCAAGCGGCCTTATAAACTTGTTTAACCTTGCTGTTCACCTTAGTCGCGAAATCAAAAGGTCTTTAGCCCAATTTGTCGCGAAATCAAACGGACGACTTGAATTCGCGCGTGTGCAATTTAGATTGACTTTTAGTCCTATTGTCGCATAGACACACGGAGCAACGGAAAACGCTGTTCCGTGTTTTCTTTTCCCCGAAAGCCTGCTTGTTATCATTCAAAGCGGGCTTTTTTGCTGTCTTTATGCCTTTTGTGGTTCTTTTTATCCGCCGTCTATATCGCCACTTTTTATTCTCGGATTTGAACTGACCGCCCGTTTGTCTTTTTATCTCTTTACTTTTTATCCTATTGCACCCACTTTTTGAATTCGTCGCAAAATCAAGTTTAGAAATCAAGTTTTTCAAACTGTTATGCTCTCACCGTCCTGCAATAGTATTATGTCGGCGTTTATTCCTAACAAACGAAAATTCTCGGGGCGTTCGCAATGTATCGGCACGACAGTTTTTGCCTGCGTTATCTCGCAGACCTTTTTTATGTCCTCCGTCGTCGCGTGTCCGCTCGTATGTAATTGCATTAGCTGACTCCCCGCCGCCGTAGCTTTGTCAATGAAACGGCATTTATATTCATCAAACGCCGCGTGTTTTTTATCTAAATAACCGCTCCACATGGAGTATATTAACAAATTGTCGGGAAATGCGCCCAGCGCTTTCTGCGTTATGTAGTTAGCTCGCCCAATAAAACAAAAACCAACCTTGCCCATTAGGTCATGCAAATTTTCGCCGTATGTAAATATCTTTTGTTTGCTGAAATTGTAAAACGGCGAAGTACTGTTTTCGGTTACAATCCGCAAAATCTCTAACTGGAATTCGCTCTCACAAACTATGAAAGGCTTTTTGTTGGCAATCGCCGCGCTGTAAAACTCCGCTATCGTATCAATGTTCGTTGAACTGCAAAGGACAAAAACGTTCTTGTTATCTCTGAGTAATTCCGCCGCCTTTCGTCCAAGCTCATGCTCCGTTAAGACCTTTTCGTTGGGTCGTGAAAGCATCGTTCCCTCTGTTATTAATACATCGATGTCCTTTGCGTATTTTTCAAAAACAGCGGGCATTTTGCGCCCTCGCGCTCCGTGCATCCGAAAGTCTCCCGTATGTAAAATCCGCTTGCCGTCAGCTTCTATTAAAAGCATATATGCGTCAAACGCCGAATGGTCAACCGTATACGGTGTTATCTTTATATTCTTAATTATAATAGGTTTGCCCGCCTCTAAAGTTTCAAAACCCGCCACAAGTTCAGGATTCCCTTTGTCGAGCTTTCGCTTGAGCGTCCGCTGTACGACAGTGTATATTTGCTTTGCCGTCGCGCCTATGTATATCGGTATTCCTGACAAAACCGCTTCGAACATTCCGACATGATCACCGTGGTAGTGTGTGATAAATACCGCGTCGCAGTCTTGCTTTCCTTTCGTTACACCCTCAATATTGAGCGGCGGGCTTTCACTTTTATCGGCTCGAGGTAGTTCCGACCCCATGTCAATAATAATCCGCGCCACCGCTGTTTTTATCTCGGTTATGCACCCTCCTATTTGGTGAGTTCCCCTATGTACTTTTATTTGCATATGCACCCCTTTGTCAAAGCGTCCCATATTTCATCAATCTCCGGCTCGTCGCCCGACGCTACCCACATGACGTTATCTGCGCCTAATCCCGAGTTGATTGCCTCTATACTATACCGCCCGTTATTGTTAGGATTTTTGGGTGTTTCGTAAACGAGTAATTTCGCCGTCGTTACGAGGCTGTTGTTTGCCTCATATGTAGTGCCAAATAAAGCGTTTATAATGCGAATGTGTTCGGCATATTGCAATTCGATTTCCTGCGCTTGCTCGGCAAGTCCTGCTGTATAAATGTTGACTTGCTCTATCACTTCGGGTTTGTTGCCAACCGTACGATTGACGCGGTTATCTGAAAAAACCTTTCCCTCTACGAATATGAATTGTTTAGTTTCCGTATTTAATAAAACCATGTCGCACTTTTTATTTTCGCCGACCGTTCCGTTAAGCCTTATTTCTATGTCGAGTACTACGGTTTTCGTCTTGCGCTCCCGATTAAAAGTATGACTGTTTAGACGGTCAAGCAACTGACGCTCTTTTGCCGATCCGCCTGTATTTGCGAATTTATTCTCGTTTTGACGCTTTGCTTTTTCATATTCGTCCAGTCCATCCGTTCTGTCACTGTATGCACCGTATGCTTTATCACGCGCGAACGAAACCCCGTTGAACTTGTACAAGCAGCCGCCTTTATAATAAAAATGCACCTCGCCTTTGCGAACGGCGGGGAAAACAAGACTTAAGTATGTATCATATTTTAGTCGAGCGAAAAGCTCAGCGTTTGCCTCGGATAATTTGTCAATTTTAGAACTGTTAAAACTTCTTATAAACCCCATATGCATTTCCCCTCTGTTATGAATGTAATTACTATAACGATAACTGCCTAAAAAATCAATGCTCACCCGTAAATAAAAAAAGCAACGAGGTTTTTTACGCCCCGTCGCTCTATATATATAATATATATAATTATTCTGCCGTACCTAAATCCGCCTTGACCTCGGTGCCGCAAGCTTGTCAATACCTTTTTCGAAAAATTTTTAATTTTTGTATGCAAATAAAGAAGCCCAAATGATTTCAATTACATAGCTGGTTTGCAATGCTAACATCTATGAGCCTGCCATCTTAATTTTATTTACGGAATAAACCATATGTTATGCACTATATGCTGATGCCCAGCCAAATACATACCAATTTATCGGATATTTCTAACGCTTCCACATAATTAATTAGTTTGTCGCATTCTATCGTACCGATTAACCGTTGATTTACAATAAATACCATCATTTGTATTATTAACCCTCATAACCACAGTCATGGCAAACAAAAATGTTGTTTTCAACAGTCGTGTTCCAAGAGCCACATCTCGGACATGGCGCATTTGCTTTACGCCATCTTAGCATTCTTAATATAAACTTTTTCATATTTTAAACTCCTCCTTAAAATTAAAGATTTCATTGTATTTTACTTGTACTCATTTATCTTATTTGAAATTGTTAGATAGAAAGTTCTCGTTTTCTTTGGGCTTGCCGCATAATATTACATTTTTATTATTACTTTTTAAGAAATCATATAAATCTTTTAGGTTTTGACCGTTTTCGCGTTTATGATATTTATCCTTTGCCTTTCTTTCTGGTTGCAAATCAAATATAATTTTGCCTTTACTCAAAAAATAGATGCCATAATTCTTTTTCGGGAAAATTTCGTATGTATCTGCGCTATTTAGATTAATAATTTTATCAGTTTTAAAATAAGCATTGGTTAAACTCGCTAAACCAGCATGCAAAATTATGTAATTATCAACGAAAAATGCTGTGAGATTGTAAAGTGTTTTATGAGTAAAAATAAAGGTAAAATATTTGTAATTTGATAATTTCACAAAAGGAATCAAATTATTTAAAGAAATCGGCGAATCGTTAACTTCTTTGACACTTTCTTTCGCCGCTTCAATAAATTTTGAAACAAACGCTTGGGCAAATTTTGCGCCTAAAGCATCATAGGATTCTTTTTTGAATGCATCTTCAAAAAAGGCATCATATTTTTTAAAAACTACAAAATAATCCATAAAACTATCATTGGAAATATCCTGTAGTTCTTTAAATAAAGATTTAATAATCATCTCACGAATTTCGTCAAGATCAATGTCTTTATTAGCATTACTGATTTCCTTAAGAATTATATTCTTATCTGACTCTGCTTTCATTTCGTTATATATCTTAATGGAATAATAAATGTGCAGCGCCTGCTTATTGGAGCAGTCTAGTTCCAAATATTTCTTAACTGCACTCAAAGCCGCATCATAATCTTCATTTTTGTACATTTTATTTGCATATTCCAGTATGGAACTCTTATCATTATTCTCTATCATATTTTCTCCTAAATGTTTTTTTTAATAATTATTTATTTGCTTGTAAGTATAACAACATAATTTAGTTTAGATACACGAAACCAATTATATTGAGTTTCGTGTATCCGTCGTATTAAACGACAAAACTACATTGATTGATACATTTCTTTAACACAACAATTTACCGACGCGCAAGATCCTTTATTGCTTGCTAAATTATTTACCGTTAAATCCAATTCGTACAATGTTATTTCTGGTTTAATGTACATCATTTTGCTCACCTCCTTTTATTCTTTTATAATAATTTTTAAGTTCTTCAATTGATACCTTATCTGCATAATATTTTTTCTTCAATTTTGCCGCAATGCAATCTTTTGTATTAACAACTTGCTCATTACCATATTTTCTCCTTCTTAATTGAGGGCATGATTTGCAATAATATAAGCTATCACATTTAATACAAGGATACACATTGTTAGCTTCTATTTTCTTGTATTTGCCAATTTGATCCCATATGTAAGAAAAATCATACTCAAATATATTGAATTTATCAGGACATTCAATACATGCAGCAATATTGCCTAAATAATCAACGTGAAAATCAATATTACCAATCATACATAGATGTGATGGCACAAATTCGCCTTTGTCTTTTGCAATCCGCCATTCGTTTTTATTTATAGAGTTTTCAGATAAACCTTTGGTCATCAAACCATCATTAATTTCTTGCAACAGCGCATCTAGTTCATTGACCTCATATTGTAAAGGTAAATCATCATTATTCCTATCTGGAGCTATCTCAAAAGAAAACCGTAATTTTTCTTTGCAATATTTATCATTAATTTTATGCATATCTGGCAATTCATAACTATTAATAGTTAATAATGGAGCTTTTAATGCAAAGCGCAAATCATAACGCTTTAACAACTCTAACGTATTAATAAATTTATTAAAAGCATCAGCATTTCCAGTTACTTTAAAATAAGTTTCTTTACAAGCTCCATAAATTGATAAATCAATCAAAAATGGAGGATAATCTTTAAATAATATTGCCCAGTCATCATTGATAAGGGTGCCATTAGTAAAAACAGTTATCAAAAACCCTTTTTTCTTTGCATATAAGTAGATATCTTTGAAATCAATACGAGTAAAAACTTCCCCTCCCGTTAATGTAAGGAAAAGTATTCCATTTCCCCATAATATATCCAAAATCCTAATTATTTTATCATACGAAAGTTCATTACTGCGTTTTTTATCATTACTTAAATAACAATGAACACAATCTAAATTGCATACAGGAGTAATTTCAAACGTTGCACCTACAGGACATCTATTTTTTGCCCATTCATTTTCGAGTACATCATTTAACTGCAGTTTTTTAATGTGGTTTAGTATATCATTTGACATAGCGCAAATACTCCAATTCTATTAGCATATTACAATACTCATCTATATCCGCTTTAATAAAATCTACGCTTATTATTGGAATAGAATATTTATCAATTATATTGTTACAAACTACTTCAATGTCATCTGTTTCATCAAATATCCCCCATACTAACTTTCCGACTTCATTTATCCTTATTAAAAAATTTTTTCCTTCATAGAATTTCTCTTTGATGTTAATAAGAAAAAAATTTTGATGAATATCCCGCAAAACTATATCCTCATTTTTTATTAATTTATATTTAATCATATCTATTTTTTTACCTCGATTAGCATTTAACAATACATTATTCACCTTATTAAAAACTCTTCTACCAAATTCAAATAGGTTCATCAATCACACTTAGACAAGTGTACCTGCTTTTTCAGTATAACTTATACTTATAGTTACATTGCGTATGTATATATATGTGCTTCCCAAATTCGCATCACAAAATAGTCTCAAAACCTTATCATTACTTCCAACAAGAACACTTGAATATGCGTTGCCAGGAAGAGTTATTTCTTTCCATTGATCAGAATAAGAATTTGTTGCTGTTTGTATGATATCTGCAGAACTGGAGCCGGTTAATTTGAATGTTGCATCCCATTTTGAAATTCGACATTCAAATTTAGCGTATACAGCAATTAACGTGTTTGTATATTTCATTAAATAATCTATTTTTTTTAAATCATCGAAATCATCTTCACTGTAACTATAAGATAATTCACCGTGTGCAACCGTAAATGCTGCTCCTGCAGTAAATACTTCATTTAACTCTGTTGGTGTTGCATTTACGATTTTATTTGCATCTGATAGCGCATAATACCGCGCTGTTAAGGTTAAATCCGATTGAGGAAAAACCATATTATCTACTATGTCCCAACCATTGTACCATGCGTCGAAATTATATCCGGTTCTTTCAGGATTAGGCAATTCCATACTTGTACCGGCAACTCCGATCAATGCTAATTTTGTGACACCACTTCCCCCGTTCGGATTCAAGGTAACAGTAACTGATTTGGATTCCGTTATATTACTATCGGACGAATTCGTTTCCGATCCAAATATTGACGAGCAACCCGAAAGGGTAAATATCACTGCACAAAATAATACAACACATACAAACTTTTTCATAACTTCTCCTTATCTAAATTAATTTACGTTTTTATATAAATTATTTCATTATCCTTTTTATAATTAAACCCAATTTATTGATGCAAAAAATGTTGCGAGTTCTGTTTCGTTACAATCATCAGCAAGCCAATGGACACCTCCTAAAAAATAAACTCTTAGCGTATTGTCACCATCAAAAGATATATCCGCTATAGAACTCACTAATTGCATAGAAACTATTTTTTCTTTTCCGAAGAACGCGGTTTCAAATAATGATAATTCTCCGTTTTTAGAAATAAAACCATACGCTCGACCTATTTATGCATAATCGCCAATTTTCATTTTATCCCCTTAATATGTTTTTTAAAATTTATTTAATCGCTATTACTCCAAGACGAGCCCAGCAGTTTACATTTAAAATCATTTAAGATTTCATTTATTTTATCTAAATCTCTGCCCCTGAAATACTCCCTTGATTTGATGTCTTGCTTATCGTACAAATCCTCTCTAACAAAGTATATCATAATTTTGACGGAAATGAATAACCGCAAAACTCAGCAAAATTTTTTAATTTATACTCATTTAAATGTAAACCTATCGCTAATGCAAGTACCGTTTCTTTCGTTGGTTTTTCGTTTTTTCCACATATTAGAGTGCTGTAAAGGGCTCTGCTTATATCGGCGTCCTCATAAACCTGAGCGGG
>Ga0265294_10007692_pt1 | contig 12721 bp, 8 predicted proteins | sample MunlanPumphouse3_FD_192504 | JGI IMG/M metagenome (GOLD analysis project Ga0265294, IMG submission 192504) | Groundwater microbial communities from a municipal landfill in Southern Ontario, Canada - Pumphouse #3 | ecosystem: Environmental > Aquatic > Deep subsurface > Groundwater | place... | reverse complement strand
CTTCGTAAGATGCTCAAGAAAAATATATTTTTAATATTTATTTGAGTTTAAGCAAGTTTGTTAAAAAGGGAAGAATAGCATCACAACGAAGATCTCTTCGTACAATTTTACCATTAGGACTTATAACAAAAGAATCTGGAACTCCTCCTATATTAAATTTCTTAATAAGTGGACTTCTTTTCATTCCTTTAAGATCAGATAACGTAAGCCATTCTATATTATTTTTTTCAATATCTTTAATCCACAAATCTCTATTAGTATCCATCATTATTGTCACAAAAACTATTCCTTTATCTTTTAACTTGTGATATGCCTCCCTGATATAAGGAATTTCTTTTTTACACCAACAACACCATGAAGCACTAAATTCTAAATAAAGATACTTCCCTTTAAAGTTATTCAAAGAATATGACTTGTTTTTTGTATCAAAAACATTAAAATTTGGTGCTTGTGAACCTATAGATAATCTTTTTTTACCTTCTAATTTTTTAGACATCAATTTATAATAAATATTTTCAGATTGTATTCTTTTAGAAAAATTATCTAAAATTTTTTCTTGTAGTTCCATATTAAAGATCTGAAAATATTTAAAAATCAAATAAACAGCGGCATCACTATTTGATATTTCTTCTGAACTATCAAAAAAAGATTTTATAATTATATTTGATATGGAATCACGTATATGAATATAATGTTTAACATCTTCAATATCCCCTGAAGAATATTTAGATTGAATAGAATTTGTCAATTTATCAAATTTCACCTCTTTTTTAAGAGAACAAAATAGTTTTTTATATTTATTCATCTCATCATTAGATTCTGAGCCAGAAACAAATACCTTTTCTTCTGTATTTGTTTTTATTTTGATCTGTACATCATCTCCTTTAGTTAAAAATAAAGTAATATAAGATGGAATACCTATATTAAAACATTTATTGCTCATAGGTATGTATATATACGAAGGCATCGTATTTTTTATTTTATCAGTATCAAAATAAAATTTTGTAGATTCTATTTTACAACTATCCAAAAGAGAATTTAATGGAGGGGAAGCATATAAATAAGCCATTTTACCATTTAATTCATTTTCAACTTCAATATTATCACATTCTATTTTACAATCCACTTTAACATTTGTTAGGATGCTACTAGAACATCCTAACATTATAAATAAAACTACAAATGAGAAAAATTTACAAATTTTCATAATTTAACAATTAACATAAAATACATAATATTTTTTATAAGTAAAAAATCTCTCTATTTTAAAAGATCATTTATATAATTTATCATATAATCACCTCGTAATCCTCTTTTTACAATTTTACCATCAGGTGAAATCAAAAATATCTGAGGAATTCCATGAATATTATACTCTTTAGCTACTGGTCCAGAAAATGCTTTTAAATCAGATAAAACTTTCCATGGCAATTTTTCTTCCTTGACTTCTTTCTCCCACAAATTTCTTTTTTTATCAAGATTAATAGTAAACATCTCGAAGTTCTTATTACGTGTCTTTTTATACAACCTCTTTAAATATGGAATTTCCTTTTTACACCAGCCACACCAAGAAGCACTAAATTCTAATAATACATATTTACCTTTAAAATCAGATAACTTATAATTTTTACCATCTAAATCTTTTAAAGAAAAATCAAATGCATTACATCCATCTTGAACTCTTTTTTCTCTTTCATTATTACTCTTATAAGACATAACATAAGGATTACTATAAAGAGAGCTATCTTGTAACTTTAAAAAATTATCAATTTTAGAAATATTACCGTTAAAATGTTCACAAACAAAAAAGGGAATAATCTCACTAGTTTTAATATTCGGCAAACATATAAAATAATTATACATATTTTCGTATAATTCATTTAATCTCGTAGTTAGAGAATCCCTAACATATTTATTTGTCTTTAAAGTTTTACTTTTTAAATATCTCGTTCTTTTATATTCCTTTAAGATATTATTATATCCTTTTTTTATTTTTACATACTCATCATTAGTACTACTTCCCGTAATTTTTATATTGTCAAAATCATCTAAATCTCCTTTTACAGTAATTTCTTTATTGCTAAGAAACAAAGGTAATATTTTAAAAAGTCTACCATTTTTAGTGAAAATAAAAGTTGTTAATTTAGGAAATTCGACTTTACCTTTGTATTCAGCACTTCCATTTTTTATTTCTATGCTATCTATATACCATTTTTTTATATTAGGTACATTTTCCTGAATATAAACCCTTTGATTATCAATATTGTTTAATTCAAACTTAACATTAAAACCCTCTTCTTTTTTAGCACACGACATCATAAATAGTCCTAAGGCTAAAAATAAAATTATTTTTTTCATCTTTTATAAATTTTAAATATAACTTATTAAACATTCTAATTAGATATTAATATCTATATCTTGTTTTAATACATATCCCACTGGCTTCCAACTTTGTAAGATAAATCTACAACTTTTCCAAATTCTCCTATATGTTTATATCCCTCTACCGTCTTTCCTCCTCCAACGATAGAAACATCAAGAAGATAAAAATCACTTCTATTATTATCTAAAGCGTTAACTAACACAACACCCAATTTCTCTTGATCAGTACTGCATATTTCTATATCTCTAATTTCTCTTCCAAAATCTCTAATATTAGTAATAGTATTGGCTAAACGATTATATTGATATAATACACCATCACTTGCAATATATACATAAGGACGATTTAAACATATAGCATATTTTGACGTAGTTTTTATTATTGAATTATCAGGAAATATTGTATCTTTTATTGAATAATATTTTTTACTACCCCATCCTACAAATCCAAAAGAATGTACGTGAACTTCATCGTTAATATTATTTTTTAATATCGAAATAAATTTATCAGAAGGAGATGTTGTCGAATATGCTCCAGCAGCTAATAAATCCATATTCATATCGTAAGGTATGAATTTCTGATATTTGTCATTTACATAATCAAACTTTGAGATTAACCCATTACGAATCATAAGATAACTTTTTGAATTTTCATCAAACCCATAAATATCACTAGACATCACAAAGTTACCTTTAAATAATATATTTGAGAACTTATATTCACCTGGAACAGGAAAATTTGGAAAAGAACCCGATTGATAATGAGAATCTAAACCACTATTATCATTACGTACATATAATTTTCCATTACTAAAAAGATAATCATAAGACGAAACACATTTCATTCCCATGGGTTTAAAATCGTCTGGAATACCGCCTTCAAACTCATCCTTAGTTGAAATCATTTTAATAAAACTATTCCCATCTAATTCAACAGAATAAGCAGGAGCTTTATCACATGCTACAAAAATCTGTCCTGTTTCCTCACTCCACGGTAAAAAATGTTCACATATAGACTGAGCACCTCCACTTAGTTTTTCTTTATTAGCTCTTTCATAAACATTATTATAAATTTTACCATCTTGTCTAATAAAATCCAAAGTAGAAGAATTTCCTCCATCACTTAATAATAACCATCCATTTTTAAATGTTGATTCAACAGAAATCCTAAACAATTTTGAATAAACAATTCCATTATCTACATCAGTTACATCAAATTCACTATATTGATTTGGTTTTACTTCTAACCCATCAACAACAATATTTAATTCTTTTTCCTCACTTATTACCTTGTCGTTAATTTTCCAGGTATATTTAATGTTTTTTATTCCTTCATCTTTATATGTCAATTTGGGACTAATACTAAATTCACTTCCAATATTTACTGTATATTCTTCATCTATACCAGAAATTTCAACTTCTGATAAATCTTTATAATCATAATTTCCTTTGTCTTCATAACATCCCACAACCGATATTATAAAAAACATAAAATATATTATCTTTTTCATTCGTTTAAATTTTATTATTATCCTATGATTTATTCTTAACCATTAATTGCTACTGTCATATCTGTTCCATCTTCCTCTTTCATGGGATTCTCTTCAAGCCAATACTTAAATTTAAGAACATTGATACGCATTACAGAATAATCCATCTTTGCATTATCTCCCTCTATTGTCATATCAATAATACCAGTAAGTTTAATAAAGGTACGATATTTTAAATTCGAATAAGCTCCCAAACCATTATTTACTTGCCAATCATTCCACCATTTGGGTTTACTTAATTGTTTTGTAATAAAGATCCTAGAACTTATATTAGTTGATAATCCCAAATTAAAATCATTTGTTTGAACTAATTTTAGTTTAGCAAGTAGCATGTCGTCTTTTAAATTATCTGTCTTGTTAATTTTAACCCTAATAATACCATAAGTAGAATCTTTTTTTATTATAAAAGCACTATCAGACAGTTCAATATCTTTTCCCAAGATAGCCGTACTATTTTTACTGTCAAACTCTACATTAAAATGTCTATCGTAAGATTCGGTATTTCCTATCAACAATAGCTTTAACTCAACTTCCCCTTCTTTTAAATCTTCATCAAAAGCAAAAGAAAAAATGGTACTATCTTTTTCTGATTTTTCAAAATACACACTTGGCTTTCTATCCCATCCTGAATAATCTGTTTTTGAACAAGCAAAAAAACTAAGCAAAATAAGACTTAATATAAATATATTCTTCATAACAAATTATTTTAAATTTTCTAAATATTTTTCAGAACGAGATCCAAATTCTACTTCTGTATCTGGTAATGGTAAACAAAATTGAGCATCTGATAAATCTATCTTATCACTAGCCCTATCAATAGGAAGACTTAAGCGTTTATACCAATAAAACATTTGACCTTCACCTATAAATTCCCGTCTTGCTTCTATAGTAAGTTCTTTTACAAAATCTTCATAACTTATGGTTTCAGATATTTCTGAGTTAACTCCTCTATTTAATCTTAAGATAGAAAGATAGTCTATAGCTTCCTTTTTATTTGTTTCAAAAATAGACTCAGCGGCAATAAAATACATTTCAGACAGTCTAATCATGGGTACTTTACCTCCTTTTTCAGAATCTATATCAGCATATTTAATAGAAATAGTTTTATCCTTTGAATTTTTCATGGTAAGATAAGTCTTTCTAAAATCATCACTAATTTTATAAATATCATCAATGCCATTTATAATAAATGCGGTAGAATTAACAACATCATTTTTATACCAATCATCATGTACTCCAGGATAATTTAATGCAAATAACAATTCATTTTGCATAACGATATCACGTTCTTTTAATTCAGCACTTAATTCACTTTCTGTGGTAAAAGCATAAAAACCATCTTTTTGTAAATTTATAATATATTTAGCATATTTATATGCTTTTTCTTTATCCCCCATATAATTATAAACTCTTGCTAAGAGTGCATTTATTGCATAATAATTTAATCTATAGGATCTATAGGAAGTGAATTCTTTTCCGATATCAGATTGATAATGATAATAAAAAATATTATTAACATTTTTAAAGTCATCACTAAATACCATATCTATTTTATCTAGTAATTCTTTAGCTTTCATCAAATCTTGTATAACTAAATTTATAAACTCTTTTGTAGTTTTTTGTTTATGTATTTTCTTAGAATAACTATCAGCATAAGGAAGACATAATACATCTGGATTATTTCTCCAGGCAGGAGCAAAAGCTCTAAGTAAATCAAAATGTACATAAGCTCTTACAGCTAAAGCCTCAGCTGTAAGTATTTCTTTATAATTTTCTTTAAAAAAACTATCATCTTTTTTTTCTAAATTTTCTAAGAGTAAATCACAATTTGCTATAGTATTATAAGATGTTAACCACATTGATTCTATCACATCTTTTACTTTACTATTGTCATAATTATACAAAGAAGCTTCATATAGAATATGAGAATTATCCATTTTATAATATTGCGCTAATACATCCATAAAACCATAAGTCATATTCATTCCATATGTATTTTTAGATGTCAAAGAAGTATATACCCCATATAATGCATCTTCAAAACCAGTCTCTGTAGAAAATAATTTATCTGAATTAACTTGAGCTTTAGGAGTTGTATCTAACCAATCATCACAACTTGTAGCCAAGATCATAACAATCAAACCTAATATCAATATTGTTCGTTTCATACGTTTAAAATTTTAAATTAAAGTTTACTAAAATTGAATTTGAACACCAAAATTAAATGTCCTAGCGAAAGGATAAGATAATCCTCTTTCTCTCTTTACACTTGAAAATCTAAAAACATCTTCCATTAAAAATGTCAATTTTAATCTTTCTAATGATAACTTTTTAATAATGTTTTTTGGGAAAGTATAGGAAAAAGATAATGATTGAAATTGTAGTACATTTTCATCTTCTACAAATCTAGTTGAGACCTCTGTTCTTGTATTATCTTTAATATCTTTAAAAAAAGTCCTATCACCAGGATTTCTCCAACGTCCCTTATAGACTCTATGATCCACATTCCAATTTAAATTGGCATTTTCAACTCTATCAACTAATGTCTGATTATATACTTGTCCCCCAAATTTATACATAAAACTCATATTCAGATTAAAACCTTTATAATCCGCATTAAGACCCAAAGCTCCAGAAAAATCTGGTTCTGTATCTCCACACACTATTTTGTCCAAAGCATTCCAATCATAAGTAATATTTCCATTTCTATCAACAAATACCTCTTTACCATTGATAGGATTAATACCCAAAGATTTTACTGCATAAATAGCCGTAGTTGATTGACCTTCTTTAAATTGAATTTTAGGCTTTGAGGTAACAATCTGTCCATTTACACGCTCCACATCATTATTATTTTGATCATAATCAACCTTGTCGTTATAGCTTTGAAGAGAATTTGCTATTTTTTTTATCGTATTTTTATTATGAGCTAATGTTCCAAATAAACTCAATATTACATTCTCATTTCTAAATACAAATCCTCTTAAATTTAATTCATAACCCTTATTTTCCAAAGAACCCATATTATCTTTATAAGTTCTAAAACCATTAGATAATGGTAGCGTTATATCTGAAAGTAAATCATTCGTTTTTTTAAGATAATAACTTGCTTTTAAAGCAAATAAACCTTTTAAAAATTCTATTTCAAAATTAATATCTGTGGTACGAGTTTTTTCCCACTTTAAATCTTCATTACCCAAAGCCATTAAACATGCCCCTAGTCCACTTGTATAGGATTGATTTTTATAAAACTCATATACATTTTGAGCTTCGTATGGACTAAATGAAGCTTTACCAAGTTCTCCTAAGTTTGCACTTATCTTTAATCTATTAATAAATTCTATTTCCTTAACAAACTGTTCATTATGCAAATTCCATGAGACACCCATAGACCAAAATGGAGCATAACGTTTTTTACTTCCAAATTTAGAAGATCCATCCATGCGAATAGATAAATCCAATAAATATAAATTATTCATAGAATAATTAACATTTAAAAATGCACCTGCTAATCTAGATTTTCCTTCATCTCCATCAGGAGCCTTATTTTCAAATTCATTCGCATAAGATATATAATCCAAATTTCCTGAAGGGAAACCAATAACACTATAGGATTCATTAGAATAATTACTCTCTATGATATTAGTTCCAATAACCGTATTTATAAAATGCTTCCCAAAAGATTTTTTGTAACTAAATACAACATTCAAATCCAAGTTACTGCTCTTTTCATCATATTTATAAGCTCTACCTTTCTTTAACAAACCATCTCCCTCATATTTAGAATTATTATATCGAGCTGATTTGGGATCTGTAAATGTCTCTTTAGTAGTGTTCTTTTCTGAATATGACAAACTAGCTTTAAATCTAAAATTATTATTTATAAACCAATCAAAATTAAAATTATCCGTCCATTCTGTGTATTCGGATCCACTTCTGTTATTTAAAGAAGCTTCATACAATGGATTTGGAAATCTCAACGAAGTAGGTACATTTGTTCTAAATATTTTGATTATATCTCCATGATCATTATAAATTGGATTATATGGATTTGCTTTAGCATAATCACTAAAATCCCCATATGGAGAATCTTTAGATTTAACTTTATTAATTGTTAATTTATTTTTAAATAAAAGCTTATCATTTAAATTGTAAGACAATAAAAATCCAAGAGCAAATCTATTCCTTGAAGACTTTTTCATTATTCCTGGACTAAGATTATAACTAGCATCCACTCCATATCTTGCAGATTTATCTCCACCTTCCAAATATAGAGAATGTGTTTGTCCACATGGCACTCTCAATGGTTTAGACAACCAATATGTATTAACCCCTTTTCTTATATTTCTTAATCTATTATTATAATCTTTTAAGGATTTTTGTTTTGTAGGTAAATCATCATCTTCATAAAGTCCTGCATCTTTTTCTACCTGCAATTTTTCTTCTGCATTAAGCAAATTATAATCTGATAAATCTGGAGCTTCTACAGAAAATCTCGCATTATAAGATACACGTATTTCCCCTTCTTTAGGCGTTTTTGTAGTTATAACAACTATACCATTAGCAGCACGTGATCCATAAATTGCTGTAGCTGAAGCGTCCTTCAATATCGTAACACTCTTTATTCTATCCATATCGAGATCAAAGATTTTCTCTACACGTACTTCATAACCATCAAGAATAAAGGTAGGTAAATTTGGATTGTTTTTTAAATTTGATTCAGACAATGCTTCGGAACCAAATCCAGAATTACCTCTAATTCTAAAATCAGGTAAATTATTAGGATTTGAACCCATATCCACATTTTCTTTTATTCTGAAGGAAGGATCAAATATTTGTAAAGCTGTTATTAAATTATTTGATGAAACTTTTTTTAAGTCTTCTCTATCAATAATAACAGCATTACCTGTAAAATTATCTTTGCTCCTTGAAAAATAACCATTAACAACAACATCATCAAGTTTAGCTACATCTTCTTCTAAAAGAACATCTATTACTTTCTTGTCTTTTGTTAATTCTTCGACAGTTTTCATACCAACCATACTAAAGACCAATATAGAGTTTTCTGGAACTTTTATTTTATATTCTCCATCCATATTTGTAGATGTGCCTATAATTGTTCCTTTAACTCTTACTGTAACTCCCGGCAAAGGTCTTTTAGACTTATCTATAATTTTGCCAGTAATTAAATGTCTTTCCTGCTGAGTTTGTTGAGCATCTGTTTTTTTCTTAATTACAACGACGTTATTTTCTATACTATAAGTTAGATTAGTACCTACTAAAGCAATACTCATTATTCTTGAAATTGTAGTATTTTTAAGATTAATACTCACTTTTCGTATGTCCTTTAAATCGTCTGTTTTATAAATAAAGACTATTTTAGAGTTCTCTTGCAGTTGCCAAAGCAATTCGGAAAGTGCTACATCCTTTACTTTTACATCTAGTTTACCCTTTTGGGCATTTACTTCTGCTGAAACTTGTAACATTCCGAGGAGCAAAAAAAGCGTGATTAGTTTCATAGTTTTTGTGATTCGACTGTTTTTTCGCTTTAAAATGCGAATAAATTCTAAATAATTTCCCATATTTGCATTAGTTAAATACCTATGATTCTAATGTATTAGTTCTTAAGGCTTAGAATCATGGTTAGGTTAAACAATTATTTAACTCCGGGGAAAATATTTACAGTATTTTCCCCTTCGTTTTTATATATCATAATTTTATTAAGGTTGCACAATTAGAGTATGTTTGCTTACTTTAAAATGTACTGAATTCGTATGCTCCATACATATCAACAAATCTTTTATATCCTTATATTTATTAATATTCATTGAATATCTAATATCTTTATAATCCGGATTTGTATAAAAAACAGCTATGTCATACCACCTACTTACTGCATCTAGTATATCTTCAAGTCTTTCATCTTTAAATACAAAACATCCATTGACCCATGATGAATAAATATTTGCATTCACTTTTCGTTTATGATATTCTCCAGTTTCATTATTAACAATAAATTGTTGATTCGGAATTAATATTTCTGAGATGTTAGCACTGATTATTTGTATCTTCCCTTCGTTCAGGGTTGCTATTGTATTTTTGTTTTCAGGATAAGCATTGATATTAAAATGCGTTCCTAGTACAATCATATCCATCTTCTCTGTCTTTACAATAAATGGTCTGTTATTATCCTTAACAACTTCAAAATAAGCTTCACCGCTTAATTCAACAATTCTTTTATTTTTAGAAAACTTTGGGAGATATTTTAATTTTGTATCCGAATTTAACCAAACGTTTGTTCCATCAGATAACCTAACATTATATTCGCCATGTTTTGGAACTATTATTGTATGATACTCTCGTTTTATATCAATAGAATTTTCACTATACTGAATTTTCCCAGAATCTACAAGTATCTTTTCTGCATTATTAATAATTACAGTATCTTTTATATCAAGAGGAATCTTATCTTTATTTCCAATTTCAAGATAAGCTATTGATTTCCCTGGAGTAATGACATTTTCTATTGGTTTTTCTTTGGAGGCTAAAATTAGTATTCCAAATATAATTAATATTAATGCTGCAATAGAAACAAGTGCAGAAAGAATTTTTCTATTATTTCTATAACTTTTCTGCCTTTGAAATTTATTATTAATTAGACTTCGTTTTTCTGACTTTTCTGAAAGAGAATCCTTTAAGTGAAATTGCTTTGGGGAGTTCAATTTACTGCTATCAAGCCTTTCTAAAGCAGCTACAACTCTTTCTATATTCTCCCAAACTTCCTTTTTTTTATAATCTTTAATGTGATTTTCTCTCCACACCTTAAATTTATTGTCTAACAAGGTAGAAAGTATCTCTTTATCTTCATTAGACAATTCTAATTTAGCAAGATCCTTAGTATTTCCAAACAATATTTTTGATGTAAGCTTTTCTGCTTTTAGAATATCTTCTTCTAATAGCTTTAAATCTTTTTCTGATATTTTATTATTTTCTGAATTCATTATAATTATTTTTTAAAGAAAACATCTTCCTTTTATTATATAACTAATGAAAAACCAAAAAGGGTGAATGTTTGTTAATTTTTTTTAATAAAATTAACTTTACGGGTAACAATATATTTTAATCCAGCTTTTTATGATATTTATTTCTTATTTTTGTCCACAATCATTAATGGACTAGAATATGTTAGAGAAATTATTTAAATTAAAAGATAATAATACAAATATTAAAAATGAGTTGATAGGTGGGATTGTCATATTTCTGTCCATGAATTACATTCTTGCGGTTGAACCAAGTATACTAGGTGATGCTGGTATGGATAAAGGAGCTGTTTTTGTTGCAACAGCTTTAGCTTCTGCTATAAGTACAATTTTTATGGCCTTCGCAGCAAATTTACCTTTTGCATTAGCTCCAAGTATGGGTTTAAATGCATTTTTCACCTATACAGTTGTGTTAGGAATGGGACATTCTTGGCAAATGGCTCTTACTGCTATTTTCTTAGAAGGTTTAATCTTTATTGGTCTTACTTATGGTAATGTTAGAGAAAAACTTGTTAAAAGTATTCCCACAAATTTAAAATATGGAATATCTGTAGGTATTGGTTTATTCATTACTTTTATTGGATTCCAGAGATCTGGAATTGTAATAAATAATAATGCAACTCTAGTAGGATTAGGTGACATGACTGACAAATCTGTTATACTTTCTATAATTGGTATACTTCTTATTGGAATATTAATGATGAAAAAAGTAAGGGGTGCATTTTTTATAGAAATAATTCTAATAACTTTAATTGGAATTCCATTAGGAATAACGCAAGTTCCAGATAGTTTGAATTTAGGTATTCCCTCTATTGCTCCTACTTTCTTAAAATTTGATTGGCAGTGGATACATTCCAGTAAAGGTATTATAGATATGATTGTTATTGTTTTTACTTTCTTATTTATGGATCTTTATAATACACTTGGTACATTTATTGGGGTATCTACTAAAGCAAAATTAATAGATAAAGAAGGTAATATGAAAAACATGAAACCAGCTTTATTGGCAGATGCTGTCGGTACTACAGTTGGAGGTATGTTAGGTGTTTCAACTATTACGACTTATGTTGAAAGTGCAGCAGGTATTGGAGAAGGTAGCAAAACTGGACTAACATCTTTAGTTGTGGGTATTCTATTTTTGTTATCTATTGTTTTCTCTCCTTATTTCTTAATGATTCCTTCTGCTGCAATAACTCCAGTTTTTATAATTCTAGGTGTTATGATGTTTCAGGAAGTAAAATTTATCGAATTAAATGATATGACTGAAGCAATACCAGCCTTTATAACTATGCTTGTAATGCCTCTTACTTATTCTATTTCTAATGGAATGTTTTTAGGATTAATTTCTTATACAATACTAAAACTTTGTTGTGGTCAGGCTAAAAAATTAAATATAACAACTATAGTCATGACTATTTTGTTTATTCTATATTATATCTTTGTAAGATAAATTTAGTTTTATTAAAATTTCACCATAACTCCTAATGTTGGCAATATAGTACCTGAATCATTAGGATAAGATTTAAGTACATAATTTTGACCGTTGTTTATGGTTTTAAAAGAACCGTCTGTATTTTTTTCTCTCAAAATAACATCTTGTGAATTACTTTTAAAATTATAAACATTCTGTACATCAAGATAAAACATTAAGGTCCAATTTTTAAAATAATAGTTTTTATCCACTCTTAAATCTAATTGATGAAAGGGTTTAAAGCGTTTAGTATTGAGTTGAGAATAATCTAAATATGC
>Ga0265294_10007691_pt1 | contig 12721 bp, 15 predicted proteins | sample MunlanPumphouse3_FD_192504 | JGI IMG/M metagenome (GOLD analysis project Ga0265294, IMG submission 192504) | Groundwater microbial communities from a municipal landfill in Southern Ontario, Canada - Pumphouse #3 | ecosystem: Environmental > Aquatic > Deep subsurface > Groundwater | place... | reverse complement strand
GGTCGCGGATGAGACAATAGAATGAACCGTTGCGTGCCTCGACCTGGAATCCCCCTGGAAACGGCATCCCCACAGGATGACCCGGCTGGTCGAGCACGAACATCGTAAAAGCCGAGATCAGGTAGTAAAAGGTCCGGTGTCGGGGCGTGAAATGAAACGGGATCCGCTCTAGAGTTTCATCATACCGGAAGCAGCCGTCGGGGACCATATCGCAGAATCCAAGGAACATCTCACGATCGGTGATCGGTTCGGTCATGGATCGGAATCTGCCTGAACGATACATGGCAAGAAGCTGGTGGTGAGCGCCGAATAACTGCTCGGTGATGTAGGGGCGAACCTTGCTCCGGTAAGGCTCGGGCAACCGCACTATCTCCGCGTAAAACCTTCCTCCGAGGATCTGGAGATCGCTGAGCGAGTAGCGGCCGACCTCCTCGGCGAGGATCAATCCGAGTTCGCCCTTCGTCACCGCGGCCGCCATTCGCCGGGCCATCTGCACGATTGCATCTGCTTCGTCCTCCGCTACGGTCTCCGGGAGTGAAGATGTATCCTTCGTTGGCATAGTTTATGTATGAGAGATCTGCACCCGGGATCGCTTATCTCTTCCCCGCCAGATTTCAAGCTCGATGAGACCGACGGCATAGCGCCCACGGATCTCGCGGCCCATGGTTCGCTTTTATCCATCTCTCCACCCCGCGGCCGTATCTCTCCTCTCGAAGCGCAGGCCCACTCCCGAGGACATGATCGGATCACGATACCTTCCCGAAATGGACTACGCCGGGAGGAGTATCCCCCGGTCGACCGGGCAGTTATACAGCCCTATGAAGGCTCTAACACCGTCAACATATATCGCTACACAAAACTCATTTATATTAACCTTTAGCCATGATCACCAAAACGACAATTAAACGATATGCCCTTCTGGTCGTCGGACTCTTCTTCATGGGTCTCGGCATAAGCCTCATCACGAAGTCATACCTCGGAACCTCGCCGATCTCGAGCATCCCGTACGTTCTCTGCCTGATATTTCCCATCTCCATCGGCACATTCGCCTTCTTACTCGGTGCGTTCTTCTTACTGCTCGAGATCCTGATACTCGGCAAAGATTTCCCGAAGGTACAGATCCTCCAGATCTTCGTGGGCCTGCTCCTCGGCGCCTCGATCGACATCAGCATGCACCTGCTCTTCTTCGTTGAGCCTGTCGCGTATGCCGGGAGGATCGTCACGCTGCTCGCCGGGTGTGTCGCCCTGGCCCTTGGCGTCTACCTTGAAGTCTCATCGAAGACGTTCGTCTATCCTGCCGATGCAATCGTGAAGATCATTGCAGAAAAAGCCGGCAAAAAATTTGGATACACAAAGATTGCCTTCGACACGACGCTCTGCTGCACGGCAGGACTGATCTCATATGTCTCCTTTGGTACCCTGGAAGGCATCGGGGGAGGAACCGTGATCTCCGCGCTGCTTGTAGGTTATATCATCGCGGCAATCAGCACCATCTTCGTCCACTTTAACATCGGAAAGGGCCCGGGTTCTGCGAAGAATTAGATGGATCCCGGAGACTCAATATTCCGCTTTTTCACCTATTCACGGAAACCATGATAACGAGGGATATCCGACCCTCGAATGATGATCCAGGTTAAATCAAGCCGCGCACCACAAACAACCACGGCTCACCACCACATTCCGGTCGCAGGGAGAGGGCACCGCCCGCCAAACCGGGGATTACGCTGCCGCCTCACCACCGCGGACCCTCCCGCGGCCGCCATCCACCGTTTCGGTGACACGCATGATGGCACCGACGTCCGGGGTCACCATACAGACGGGGAAGTAGCCGAAGAGTGATGCATAGTCGATCTTGAGCGCCCGGTACCGGCCCAGGTCCAGGGTTATCCTCTCGAGATCTTCTCCCATCTGAGGGGTCACAACACCGCCTCGCGACGCCGGGGCAAGGCCTTCAAGAGCCGGGAGCACCTCCCCGTGTATCGTCTCGATCCGGGACGATAGGAGGGAATGAACGAGTGCCCGGCTGTAACCTCCCTGGAGGTGCCTCACGATGATCGTCTGCGTCAGAAAGATGAGGGCAAACATACCGGCTCCGAGCTCGATCTCGGCCTCGGCGGATGTGAAACTGGCGTAGGTCATCCCGGGGAGAACAATCGCCGCGATGGAGATGATCCCGGCAACGGTGGTCACGACAGCAACGGTGAGCACATATTTGAGGCCCCGGCTCCAGGCCTCGTTGTACCGTTCTTTGATGCGGGACTGCATACCGAGTATCCCCGCAAAAAAGCCACGCGAATACGGCTGTACATAGACGATCGCGCCGTAGAAGACGATGATTGCGGCGGATTGGATGACGACGATCACAGCGGAGTACGACGCGAACGCACCGTTCACGAGCCAGCCGAGAAGTGCAAAGACCGAGGAGAGAGCAAAGAGCACGAGAAATCCCGGAGCGAGCGGCTGGCAGTTGATGAAGAAGAGGTTCCAGCCGAGTTCATACAGAGATCTCCTCTGTTGTGTGAGCCGCCTGAGCATCTCTATCGTATCAGCAGGGACGGCGGCGCTCTTCTCAAGACTCTCCCATGAGACGATCTCTTCCAGGCTCTTCCTCTCACGGTTTTTGAGATCGTTGAAGTATCTGACGTAGGACTTCAGGTCGCCGGTATTGGTCGGGAGCAGGAGGAGGAAGGGATTGATCATCAAGAATATGAAAGACGCCATGATCCAGTAGAGGTAATACTCCCGGGTATACGCGAGTAAAAGCCCCAGGTTGACCAGTATCGCCGCGGCGAGGATGGGCGACGTGTAGTCAAGGCTCCATCGCGTCCGGGTAAGGGTTTCCAGGTCGCCCTCCGCCGCATCGAGGATCTTTTCCGCGCTGGCCCGGGAGCAGGCAACCTGTTGTGAGAACTTTTCTGGCGAGATCGCCGGGATCTCCGCCGCTTTCTTCCTCCCGAACCGATCCCCGTACGGCAGTTTCATCGATCATAATTTCTCCGGCGTTACTTATAAAAAAGCAGGCGCACCAGAAGCATCCTGGATCGAAGGCGAAAAGTGCCTCCAGTCACCCGGTTCGCGTCAAAGCAGGGGCTCTCATTCCGGATAACCAGCCCCGGGGTAAAGGGCATCACCGGGCTGGCTCCCCGAAAACACCCCGTAGACCCCAGAGATGTTGGAAAGGGTGTTCCCAGGAAAAATCCATGGGGTCATGCTCAGAATACGCCTTAGAAGCCGGAAAGGACGATCGGGGTTACGCCGCGGAGGAGCGGAGGTCCCCCCTTCCCGACGGGGCTCGCAGGTGGGTGAAAGCCGGCGGACCGCCCGGGGCAACCAGACGATGAGCCCGTACTTTCATCTTCCTCCTGCACCGCTCGCCGCCCGCTCCGTCAGCCAGGAATAAAACTTCCGGTGCCAGAACGGCACGTCCGTCTGCCGGGAGAGCGACTGCCAGGCCGCCCACATTACCCGTTCGGAGAGAGTCTGCCATTCGCCCGCCCGTTTGACCATGTCGTCTGCCGGCTGCCCGATCGCATGCAGGATCTCGTGCCAGATCCGGAGGACCACCGTCTCGTCGTCGTCCCCGGGAAGGATCCGGATGCTCGCCCGGTTCTGCATTCCGCCCCCGAGCGCCCTGGCGGGGATCGCGTCGTCGAAGACGTAGACGGTGCCATCAGGGACCGGGAAGGGAAACCCTTTCCACATCGGGTCCTTCTGGTCGAAGTAGCGGACTTCCGGGGTGCCGGTCCGGACTGTGAACTCAAAGAGCGGCGGGATGAGCCGCAGGTGCGGTTCAAGCCTCTGCCGCAGTGCTTCGGTCTTGAAGAAGAGGTCGAAGTGAGGCATCAGGGCCGCATTGGTGCAGGGGCTGATAAATCATGGGGGTCGGAAGGCTATCCCGGTCATGGTGGGATTCTTCGGGGCTCCTCCCCGCCGAGCAAGGGCTCTTCCGGGCATGCCCCTTGCCGCTCGTCGATCCAGGCCCGGACCCAGGTCTGGAGGTCGTTGATGCTGGCGGACCCCTGCTGACTGCGCATCGCCCGCAAGTAGTCCTCAAGTTCGTCGGCCAGCGAGAAGATCAACTCCTCGGATGCTTCTTCCGATAACGGCCCTTTCGCCCGCAGGCGGGCAGTGCCCAGGTCGAGAAAGTGTTGCAACTCGCCTGTTGCCTCGAGGATCGTGGTGAGATCCAGTCTGACAGTAGGCTCCATGAAGAGGGGATTGACGCACGCAGTACATAACCCCATCCATTTGTTCCTGAATCCGTAACAAGCCCCTTTTAGTGAATCACCACCAAATCTTTCGAAAAAGACTCCGGGAGTTCACCTGCTCCCTATCAAGCAGGGCCGGATTCGGCGGATCTGTTGCGTGCCGCCATAATCATTTTAAGGAGAGGCGGCACTCACTGCACGCCACCTGAGGCAGGGGGACCCGCCCGGATCTCAGGGGGCGATGGAGATGAAGAAGATGCAGGAACGTTCAGAGGTGATTATGGAGCGCAGGACACGCACGGCCGGGGAAGAGTGGTTTATGTCGGCCGACGATATCCTGGACAAAAAAGTGATCAACCCGCAGGGAGACGACCTCGGGGAGATCTCGGATATGCGAATCTCCTTCCCCGAGGGCAAGGTGCAGTACCTGGTGCTCAAGCATGGGGGAATGCTCGGTGTGGGGGCAAAGAGGTTCGCCATCCCACCCGGGGCCATGATCTACCACCCCGGTGACGACAACTTCGTCGTGAACATCGACAAGCAGCGGCTGGACGACGAGCGGGGATTCGACGAGGACAACTGGCCCCGGGAAGCAGACTTTAGCCTCATCCAGCCGGCCGGAGCCATGGTACCCCCGAGCCGGGAGGAGGTGGAGGCCGTGAAGCGATCGGAGACTCCGCCGCCCGAGGTCGTCACGACGGAGCGGGTCGAGACGCGGCCCAAGCAGAGATAACCCCGGACGACGGTTCGGGGGCCAGCGCCCTTTTTTGACGACCGGGTATGCCATACCGGGAATCCTACGCCCTTCCCCGTAGCCCTCCTGACCGGACCGGGACCATGTAGGGTGCCGAAAGGTCTCGCTTCACCACAGCCTCGATGCCGTAGACCGTCCGGAGCATCTCCTCCGTGAGCACCTCTTCCGGCGCCCCGTAGCCGTAGACCGACCCGGCCGAGAGAACGAGCAGGCGGTGGCAGTAGGTGGCGGCGAGGTTCAGGTCGTGGAGCGCGATGACGACGGCAAGCCCTCTCTCTTCAGCAAGCCCGGAGAGGACCTCCATGGCAGCCATCTGGTGGCAGACATCCAGGTTGCTCGTCGGTTCGTCGAGGAGGATCACCCCCGTCTCCTGCACGAGCGCCCGGGCGATCATCACCCGCTGGCGCTCCCCACCGGAGAGTTCACTGACCTTCCGGAGAGCGAGGCCCCGGAGGTCGAGGAGGTCGAGCGCCTCCGCCACCTTCTCCTCGTCCTCCGGGCTCACCGTCCAGCTCAGGTACGGCCGCCTCCCCATCAGGACCGTCTCAAAGACCGTCGACGACGTCCGGTTTCCGGCAGACTGCGGCACGTAGGCCATCGCCCGGGCAACCTCGCGGCGGTGCATTGTGCGGATCTCCCGCCCCGAAAGCAGCACCCTCCCTCCCCGTGGGGTGAGCATGCCGTCGACACACCGGATGAGCGTCGTCTTCCCGCACCCGTTCGGCCCAACGAGGCCGAGGACCTCACCAGCGGCGACCGGGAAGGTGATCTCCCTGAGCACCTCCCGGTCACGATAGGCAAACGAGAGGTCTTCGACCGAGAGCCGCGCCGTCATCAGGCGTCCCTCCGCCGGAGAAAGAGGTAGATGAAGAACGGCACGCCGAGGAACGCGGTCACGATCCCGACGGGGAGGACCTGCGGCGCAAGGACACTCCGCGCGATGCTGTCGGCACCAAGGAGGAGGAGAGCCCCCACGAGGCCGGAAGCCGGGAGGAGGGTGCGGAAGTCCCCGCCAACGACCATCCGGGTGATGTGGGGGGCAACGAGCCCGATAAACCCGATCGTCCCGGTGAAGCAGATGATCACCGCGGTGATCAGGGAGGCGATCACCATGAAGAGGATCATCGAGCGCTCCACGGGCACCCCGAGACTGGCCGCCACCTCATCGCCTTCGGCGAGGGCGTTGAGGTCCCAGGCGCGGTAGAGGAGGTAGGGCACGGTGCAGGCGAGGACAAGACTGACGATCGCGAGTTTCGGCCAGGTCGACTTGTCAACCGAGCCGAACGTCCAGAATACCACCGCCTGAAGCTGTTCGGCGCTGCCGACGTACTGGAGGAGCGACGTCACCGCCGAGAAGAGGTACATGACGGCGATACCGGCAAGGACCATCGTCTCGGAGCCGATCCCCCGATAGCGGGCCATGCCGTAGATGGCGAGCGCGGCAAGCAGGGCGAAGAGGAAGGCGTTCGTGATGACGAGGTACTCCCCGCCGGCGACGCCGGCGCCGAGGACGATCGCGATCGAGGCGCCGGTGGTGGCAGCTGACGCGATCCCGAGGGTGAACGGGCTCGCAAGCGGGTTTCTGAGGATGCCCTGCATCACCGAGCCCGCTATGGCGAGCCCGAACCCGGCACAGACCGCAAAGAGCACCCGGTGGAGACGGTAGTCCCAGATGATTGTCTTCGTGAGCTCCGGGGCGCTGAAGATTCCGGGGAAGAGCCCGGCAAGGATTGCGAGGTAGGACTCGTCCACGGTGAAGTCGGCGGACCCGAGCGTGACCGCGACGCCGATGAGGATGACGAGGGCGGTGAAGAGACCGCCGATGAAGAGCGCCCGGGTCTTCTTCAGCCGGGCATAGCCTTTCTGGATGACGACATTCTGTTCCATGGCTTCACCGGTCATGGGTAGACGAACGTCCCCTCAGACGCGAGGTCGAAGTCGATACCCTGGAACTCGGTGAGGTATCGCTGGTGGATGGCGTGCGGATCGAGTTCGGCGAGCCGGTCGGGGTAGAACCACTTCGCAAGGTAGGCGGTCCCGATGAAGTGCTGGGCGCCGCCGAGGATGTCGGAGTGGATGACGTGGACGCGGTCGTCCTTCACCGCGGAGATGCCCGACCAGCCGGGCCTGCCGAGCATGCCCGCCCGGATGGTGTCGAGCGCCGCGATGTCGTGCCCGGCATACCCACCGACGGCCAGACCCTGCCCGACCAGTTTGACGACGACCTCCGGGTCGGTGACGAGGATCGCCTCGGGGTCGACGACGGGATACTCGGCGGTCCCGGTGGCGAAGGGGTTCACCCCGCCGGCTAGCTCGGTCTTCTCGTTGTAGCCCGCGTTAGCCGCAACGGTCGTGTAATCGAACCAGTACTCGAAGTAGACCCGGGGACGCTCATTCTCCGGGGTACCGGCGGCGCCGTCCCGGATCCGGTCCATCGTTGATTCATAGAATGCCGCAAACTCTTCGCCGCGGCGAGCGCAACCGGTCATCGAGGCGATCGTGCGGATCTCACCCACGTAGGTCGCGGGCTTGAAGCAGTCGAACCGGAAGACCCGAATGCCGGGGCTGCTTGCCTCAAGCCGCTTCTGGATATCGTCGCATACTGCAGTGCTGATCGTCGCGTAGAGAAAGACAGCGTCGGGCTGGACGGTGAGAACCTTCTCCATATCAGGGGACCAGATCGACCCGATGTTTGCCGTATCCTGGCACTCGGGGAAGAAGGTCTCCTTTCCGTGGCTGTATTTGTCGACGGCGACAACCTTCTCCATATCAAACCCTATCGAGCGCAGCGTCTCGAGGGATTCGCCGCTGAAGGTCACTATCCGGTGCAGGGGGCGGTAGAGCGTCACCGTCCGGCCGGACGAGTCGGTGACTTCGAGGGGTTTCCCGTCCCAATGGGTGTAGACCCAGGCGGCGTCCCGGATATCGGCCGGGCTGAGATCTCCCGCCCCACCCATGTAGGCCGAATCGAGATAGGCGAGCGCCGCCCCGGCATACTCGGTGGAGGTGAGGAGTCCGTCGCCGTCTGCGTCGCCGGGGATACTCTCTGCCGCCGAGACCGGGGCGGCGACGAGCAGCAGGAGAGCAAGGGCGAAAAGGGGCCAGAACTTCATCGCCGACCACCCCGGCCTGCCGCGACGAGGAGAACAGCGACCGCCGCAAGAACCGCAAACGGCGGGGCGGCCTCCTGTGCCGCCGGGAGAGCGGATTTTGCCCCGGTGCTCTCCGCCGCCGTCTCGATGCCGCCCACCGCGACGTGCGATGGGACGACGGCGCCTTCAGACCCGGCAAGGAAGTCCTCCCAGGTCCCGGTGATATCCCCGCTCCCGGTTGCCGGGGCCTGGACAGAGTAAGTGATCAGGGTATCGTTCATCACGGCAAACCCGGCCTGCTGTCCCCTGACGAGAACCCTGTCCTCGGGATGATCGGTTCCCGCAAAGGCGTAACCGGTGGGGAGGGTCTCGACCACCGCGCCGAGTGCCATCCCTTCGATCGAGAGCGAGACGGTGAAGACCTCGCCTGCCCCCGGCTCATTCGTGGAGAGCGTCCGGGCGACCGGCGTGCTGGTTGCGGCTGCCGGAACGACCAGGAGCAGGAGGACGATGCAGATGAGACGGTTCGCCGGGACACTCAACATGAGTTCTTTGTTGTCGATCGGGTAATATGAATGTTTCTTATTGTGCTAACAAATCTGAAAATAGGATGGTTTAGAGGATATTGGGATACTGCCCGGTGACATATGAATGACGCCCGGCCGCCCCCGGACCCTCCAGTTCCCCGGTAAGAAGGCGGCACACCCTTGCTCCCGTATAGCCGGAGGTTTTCCCGGCCAGCGCCTCCTCGATGATCTCCTTATCCTTCCGTCTCATTGCCTACACCATCCCCTGCTGCCCTAGCATGACGAGGAGCGCCGCCGACGCCGCCGAGAGCGAGAAGATCACCACCGCCCAGACGACCAGGAATGCGACGATCATGAGCGGGCTCGTCTCCCGGTAGGGAAGGAGGCCCTCGTTCATCCCTTTTGCCGTCCGGTAGGCATCGTAGCCGCCCCAGAGCCAGACCGCCACGCCCGGGACGATCAGGAAGAAGAGGCCGAGGAGACTCCCGAGCAGCACCGCGACGCCCCGCACGAACTGCCCGTTGTAGGCCTGGCCAAGGCCGTTGAAGAGGAGCGAGAGTCCTGCGGCCACCGCCGGGTACTTCTTCCGCTCCCGGCGAGAGACCTCCGCGGCCGCGAGAGCCTCCCGGATCGAGACCGGTTCCGCCGTTTCACCACGCATGATTCCCGGTACACCGGATAAGACCTTCAGCCTTTCCCGGCTTTGGGCAGGGATCCTGTGTGCAACCGGGGGCAGCGCACCTGCTATATACAGAGAAGAACTGTATACCCGCAGGGTCCCGGAATCGCAGGGCCGGCCGGGGGTGATGGTATGGATACGGTGGCAGAAAAGGCGAAGATGCGCGAGATCGTCTCCCTCCTCCTCCCGGACGGCCTGATGATCTTCCTCGGCCTGCTGATGGCCCCGATCGTCATCATACCTCTCCTGACCCAATCGCTGCCGCAGCCGGTCGTGGGGTTCTTCAATATAGCCGACACCACGATCATCGCCATCTTCGTCCTCGAATACGTCCTCAAACTGGTCCTTGCGGAGGACCCGGCGGCCCATTTCCTGGACCGCTGGCACCTCCTCGACCTCGTCATCATCACGCTCCCGTTCCTTGAGGCGGTGCCGATCGCCGGGTCGACCATCGCGCGGTCGTCCCCCACGCTCCGGCTTCTGCGGGTGGTACGGGTGGCAGCGGCCGGCGGGAGATCCGTGGAGCGGCGGATCGAGCCGGAAACGACCATCTCCGGGCCCGCAAGGCCGGTGGTCTCGACGATGCGGATCCGGGGATGGGTGGAGGGGGACGGAGCCGGCGGGAGGGAGTTCTCCCCGGCCGGGGTGAAGGAGTTCCTCTTGGATCCCACGGTGGAGGCCTGGTTTGACGTTTCCAGTGTATCGCGACCGGACTTCCCGGTGCTTGCCGAGCTCCTCAGTCTCCCCGTCGCTTACTTCGAGAGCCGGCTGATGAAAGCCTCGCACCCGGGGGTAACGGTCACCGGCACGACCCGGCTCATCTTCGTGCAGGAGCCTGAACAGACGCTCCGGATCAGGAAAGGGGTCAGGGTCCCGGTCGTGACAACCACCGGGCTCGTCATCGTGGACCGCGAGAAGACGATCGTCACGGTCTCAAAGGCAGAAGACCGGATCTTTGAGCCGATCCTGGCGGGTCTCGCCGGGAACATCCGGGAGGGTCTCCTCTCCTTGATCGACGTCCACATCAACACCGTCTCCTACGAGATGAACCGGGCGATGCGGGTTATCGCCGTCCTCTCGGCCCTCGTGCTGATCCCGACCCTGATCGGGCAGGTGCTCGGGATGAATATTCTCGGAATCCCGTTTGCCCTGAGCCTCTGGGAGGTTACCGCCTGGACCATCATATCGATGCTCGTAGTCGGGTGGATCTTCTACAGGCTGGGATGGCTGAGGTGAGCACCGCCGGCACTGCTGTCCATGATATCCGCCCCACCCCATTTTCGCATTGTTTATGACTATAACGACCTATTACGTATTGCGTGAGAATATATGTCGACGAATCCGGCGATCTCGGATTTGGACCACGGGCATCTCAGTATTTTGTTCTTGCGGCCATTGTAGTCCGGGACGATCAGAAGATTCGGCGGTGCTTCAAGAAGATCCGACAGAGAAAACTCAAGAAATCTCTCAGGGATCTGCCCGAATTCAAGTTCAACAACACGAAAGGGCTAATAAAAGATCTGATTTTACAGTGCATCGCAGATTGCGATCTCGACATCACGTATGCAGTGCTCCGTAAGAATCAGGTGCACGGCCGGTTGAGGGATAAACAGCGGATTATCTACAATTATCTCACAGGATCTCTCATATCCAAGATCGCTCATCAGTACTCGATCGAAGGACAGATTTATGTCTGCATCGATAAATCGACATACAGCCTGGAACGGGATCATTTTGACGACTATCTCGCGTATCGAATGTTCGACAATGGTGTCCCTAATCCAACATCGTTTGATCAGCTTGCCATAGAGCATCTGGACTCTCGAATGGAGCCATGTATACAGGCTGCAGACTTCGTGGCAGGCGCAGTCCATCTGATGTATCGAGAAAACGATGAGACTTACTACAGGATTATCGAACCCAGAATCGCAATTGCTCTCGACTTTTTCCGGGGTCGCCAGAAATGAAAGGGTGAACCCTTCCCTACTTTGTCCCACCTACCTCATGGTAGCCTCATTCGTTTCGGGAAGGACTTACTCACTATGTATATACAATGTATAATTGCATATAATATTATGCATAAGGCACGGCAATAACCCGGAGTCTGCTGTCCTGAACCACGCTGCTTTTCATCGCATATATGTTGGATAAAGAAGTGCCTGTTTACTGTGTCGAGCGCTTTGCGAGATCCGTTACCCACTATTAGTACAGTCCGATAAACAGGGAGCCGGGCATCCCCTTACCAGAGGTGCTGCTTCCACGCATCCCTTCCCGCACAGGCTTTTCGAGGTGCTCATTCTTGATGGTAAGTGTGACCAGAACCCAGCCATCCTGATCCAGGACCAACCGCCCCACCGCAACGCTACCGGTCAAACACCTTCTCGATCCGGACGCGCCGGCCGAGCACCGTCTCGTACCACTCCTGCTGCTTTAAGGCCTGCTTTATGCTCCGGATCCGGTGCCGGACCCGGGTCCCGGTCTCCGCATCGATCAGTACCAACCTCGGCACCTCAACCATCCCCGTCGATGGATGGAGTTTGGTCCCCGGGGTTAGGAAGGTTTGGTTTCGTGCCGGTGACGGGATGGCTCCGCCGGGGATCTGCCGGACCCGACTGCTGTAGTTCAGCCAACCCACGCGGTGTCGCCTCCGGGCTCACCGAAGGGAACGCCTGAGATTGGAACCCCGGAAGCGATCTTCTGGAACCTCTAGAAAAGTTTATCGTCAGGCATACCCCCCTCTATCCCGAGGTGAGGTCATATGCCGGAATCTGTTTATTGCGGACACTGCGGGCGAGAGCTCCCGGCGGAGGAGTGGGACACCCACGAAGGCGTGCCTTTCTGCAGCGCCGAGTGTCGGACGGCGGCAGAGAAGCAGGACGCCGGACAGCAGGAGCGCCGGCCGGAGAGAGTCCTGGTATCGGGCCGAGCGCCCTGGGGGAGGTAGCCCTGCCGGACAGAAGACGCTTCTCGATGAGGGTGAACGTGACGGTGCTGATCCCCATGCCGGTCAGGCAGACGCCGGGAGATCCCGGAGCGGCCGGAAGAACGCCCTGATCTCCCCGGCCATCAGCTCCGGGACCTCCATCGGCGCGAAGTGGCCGCCACGCTCCAGCACCGTCCACCGCCGGATATCCTTCAGGTTGCGCTCCGCGTACTCCCGGGGCGGAAGGGGGTCGATATCCTTCGGGGGGAGCGCAAGCCCTACCGGGACATCGACCCGTTGATCCGGCGCAAGCGAGGGGAAGACCCACTCCTCGCGGTAGCTGAGTGCCCTGGCCGAAGGGCCGCCCGTCCAGTAGAGCATTACGTTCGTCAGCAGTTCGTCTTTCGAGTGGACCGTCTCCAGGTCGCATACTTCCAGAACCTTCGATAAAAAATGGAGAAAAATGGGAAGCGAAAATCAATTCCGATTTGCCATAGCAGCCTTGGCAGCTTTTAGATCAATCGTTGCCTTGTAACCA
>Ga0265294_10007690_pt1 | contig 12722 bp, 12 predicted proteins | sample MunlanPumphouse3_FD_192504 | JGI IMG/M metagenome (GOLD analysis project Ga0265294, IMG submission 192504) | Groundwater microbial communities from a municipal landfill in Southern Ontario, Canada - Pumphouse #3 | ecosystem: Environmental > Aquatic > Deep subsurface > Groundwater | place... | reverse complement strand
AAGAGGTTTTTTGTTATCGCTGGATTTCCAGGCGTGAAGATAATCATCTATTTTTCTAGAAAGGTACATGCTCCCCCCCCCACTAACTTATTTTTATAATAGTATTTAACAGATTTATTCTCAAGAGAAATCACAAAAAATGAGCGACTTTTTGCTGATTTCTCACATTTCATGAGCGACTTCTTACTGATTTATCACATTTCATGAGCGACTTTTTGCTGGTTTCTCACATTTCATGAGGATGAATCAGAAATCTTCAGGCTCAGAACTGACTTGATCTGCTTCTTCGGTGATGTCTGTCTCATCATAGCTTCTTGATTTAGAAAGAAGCATGACGCTCAGAAGGATCTCTCCTGCAAGGTAGATGCATATGCCTGCGTAGATGAGTCCGACAGCATCCATAGTTGAAAGCAGGAAGTCTCCTGCCACAAGAGCCATCTGTGACAGCTGCTTCAGGATATTTCCCCGATGAGGGTTCTGTATGATGCTGATTATGAAGCTTATCATCGCAACGCCGTACAAAAGCCAGACAAGGAGAATATAAATGCTGATGCTTTCAAGGTGCTCAAGATCTTTGATCCTAGGGCCGAAAAGCAGAAGCATGGCTGAAGCAATGACTCCCACTCCTATGTAGTTGTTCACAGATATGAGGCTCCGGGACTGAGGAATCACGCTCAGGCCGCAGAACATCACTGCCGAAAGAATCAGGGAGAAGAAGAACAGCGGAGCGATGAGGCTCTGGCTTACTGGCTCGTGGTATGAGAACTGCGCATAGTATGAGAATATCCTGACATTCTCAAGCGAAGTAGAAAGAAGCAGCACAGGTGCAATCTGAATGTCCAGAAGACTTGTTCTCTTGTAGTTCATGTATAGAACTATCGAGAAAGCCAGGTTCGCTATCGTCTGAATCGAGCATGGAATGCTGAGCCTGACCATGCCGGCCATGCTCTCTCCTCCTGCGATTCCAATCACGAGGACGATGAAGATCACTAATGAAATGACTATCTGGAAGCAGAGAAGGGCAATCCGGACAATCTTGTTGTTCATAGAGTTTCCCTGTATGGGACCTTGATCACCGAATCCACCGCTTTTGCCGATGCATAGCATCCAAGTGAGGACAGGACCATGTCGACGAATGTTCCAAGTCCATTTATTATGGGCAGAGCGCCAAGTGCCAGCAGTTCAATCCCGCCAAGGTCGAATCCGAGCATCTCTGATGCAAGAGCAATGACGAAGATCGTTTCAAAGCCGAGGTTCATAGAGCAGAGCAGGCTGTACAGCGTGCATGAACATGCAATCAGAGCTATGCTCCTTATGTCCAGAATCGCTATGTTTGCTCTGGTGCAGAGTGCACATAGGCAGATGGTGCTGATCATTGCCGTGCCGCCGCGGGTGAAGAATGTTGAGAACGGCATTGTGGCGCTGACGACTCTCTTCTGGATTCCGAGGTTCTTTCTGTTCAGATGATATACGCCAGTGAGCGGGAACAGAAGGTTGCCGGAGAACAGGCCAAGCATTGAAGAAGCGATAGCTCTAGGAATGAGCCTGTATGGGTTGCCTTTGAAGCCGGTGAAGCACCAGAAAAGCAGAGGAATTACAATGCATACTGCTGCAGCGACTGCTATGATCGTGAAGAAGAAGAAATTCGGAATATCGAGAAGGCCGGATGATTTGAGATTCTTGAACCAGTAAGCACTGTAGAATGCTACGAACAGCCAGCAGATTGAAGCCATGAAATGCGACATGCGGTACATGATCTCCGAGAATGAGTTCATCACTGCATATGCAGGCTTTATTGCATCATTGTCCGGCTTCATTGCAAATCCGAAGACGAATGCAGTGAAGGCGACCGGAAGCAGCCAGCTTGGTGATATGATCAGATTCATGAAAGGACTGTTCGCTAGAGGATTGTACCTTGAGAACATGCTCTGCATGCTGGTCTTCAGGCTTGATGCCAGCGAGGTGTCAGTGGAGAACTGAGTTCCGGTGATCATCGGGAAATCGTTTGGAATCAGGATGAATGCGATTCCTGCAAGAAGCGAAAGAACGAGTGCTGTGAAAATGCTCCATGCAGTGGAAACCAGGAATACAGGACCTATCGTTCCTTTGTCCTTTCTAAGCGATCCCGTAGCTGCCATCAGTGTTACAAACACCAGAGGCAGAAGAATGAAAGTGCCGATATTCAAAAGGATTCCTGTTGCATAACCGATGAAAGTATCGAAAAATGCATAAGAACCGAGCACCCATGCTGCGGTGAATCCAATAATTGCTGCCAGAGTACAAGATAACCAGGTTTTCATCTGATAACTCCTTCTGTTAGAGGTTAATCCTTTGAAGCAAGATTGTCTAGGATATATTGGGATTTGTGGACTTTTTCGAGCCAGAATGAGAATTTCTTTTCATAATTCAGGCCTATGAGCCGGCTTTCTTCAAGGGATTGGCCAGCAAGACAAGCCAGAACTGCATCAAGGAAAGCTTCGCTCTTGAACCATGTCACGCCCTGATACATGTTTGCACCGATGAGCATCCTGAACGATTGATCTCCCAGCAGCTCCTCGATTCCAGGCTTTCCGCCAAGGCAGATCAAAGCAGCAAGATGCACATAGTACGGATCCATTCCCAGTGCTGAGTCAAGCATGAGCCTGTCTGCGGCATGGAGAAGCCCGCGAAGACTGCCGTCTGAGAATGTACGCAGGATGAGGAATGCTGTGCAGATATCGAAGCAATGTCCTGAGATCTGACCTGCGTTCCTGAACAGCGGCTTTGAAAGAGTCCTGGCAAGACGCCTGACTGTCAATTCTGTTTCAATTGCGCTGGCTTTGAGTCCCATCATCTGAATCTGCGGATTGATCATCATCAGGCGCTGATAGAAATTCTGAAGGCATGATGCCAGCTTTCTCTGGACAGCCGGAGTTCCTGTGCCATCGACAAGATGTGAAAGAAGAGGCTTGAATTCTGATGCAAGAAGGTTTGCAGTCATCTCGAACAGCGGCGAAAGAAGGGTTCTTCCAAGGGCATTGTCAAAATCTTCAATCATTCCGTTTCCGCCATACTTGCTGTAAAGCTTGGCAAGAACTCCGTTGATGTCATCAATGATGCTGATGTCAGTGAAAACCTTGGTTTCGAATCCATTCAGCTGGATATGAAGGCCTTCGTGTGAAATCTTGGATGCAGGTATCAGATATGAAAGCCTGCTTCCGAACTTGCGAGCCAGCACGAATGCGCCATCTCTGTTGGGAATTCCAAGAGCTTTGGCTATAGTGCATGTCTGGGTCTCTCTGGTTCCGTCAGGGTTGCGGACAAGCTTAGGTGCGCTGTTCTTGATCCAGCCTTCGGTGCGTTCATACTGATTGTTGTAGAGAACAAGAGCCCGCTTGCCTTCTGTTCCGTTGGCATAAGCGAATACGGATTCCAGGACGCCGCCGTTGCCGATTGCATCAAAGAGCTGGAAGTATTCGCAGTTGGAGAACAGCCATCTCATCTTGAGCAGAGGGAATATCTGTCTCTGGTGTCTTTCGATGAGCTTTGCATCGGGTGTCTCGTTCCAGTAAGCCTTTGTGTATTCCATTCCGTACTTTTCTGAGAATCCTTCGATCTGGCCATGCCCGAACATCGGAAGCCCTGGCATCGTGGACAGAAGAGTGCAGACCCCGAAATAGCGGTCGCCGTTTCCGAACTGTGAAACCGCAGGCTCTTCGTCTGGGTTGTTCATGAAGTTCACATAGCGCTTGAGAATCTCTGGGTCAAAGAGAATAGTCTTCTTGATTGTATCCCTGTACTTCTGGTTCTCCTGGTTCTTAAGCATGTTCATGAAAGCGCTGTTGTACACCCTGTGCATTCCAAGAGTACGGACGAAGTATCCTTCCATCATCCAGAAAGCCTCGGCAAGAAGCAGTGTATCAGGCACTTCAGAAGCAACTCTGTCCACCACTTCGCGCCAGAATTCATTAGGCATCGCCTTGTCGAACTCTTCGTCCGTCATTGAATGGACGGCACGTCCTGCAATATCTGGCTGAGTTCCAGGAGCAGGGTACCAGAGCCTTCTGATGTGTTTCTTTGCAAGCGTCATTGCGGCATCGAAACGAATGATGTGGAAGTTCCTTGCTACTTCAAGTATCTGTTGAATGACAGCCTCTTTTGTCTCTTGATTGAGGAAATTCAGCTGTGCTGTATCATTCCAGGGCATCGTTGTCCCATCGTTTCCATGGTATATATAATCAGTTTCTCCTGTCCTTCGATCGATTCTCCTGAAAACTACGGCGGCATCTGAACGATCGAAATAATGGTCTTCGATCTTCACTTCGATCCTTGAGTCATTTGAAAGATCCGGCCCGTTGAAGCTGTATGAAGGGAACGGCTTGAAAGACTGCTGCATGAAGTAGTCCTTATGGTCTTTCATCCAATCGGAATCAAGGCCGGTGTGGTTGGGCACCATGTCGCTTGCAAGTCTAATTCCCCTTGCTTCGCAGCGATGACGGAGGTTGTCTAGAGCAGGCCATGATCCGATGAGCCCTGAGATATTGTAGCTCTTGATCGAGTATGCCGAAGCTTCCGCTTCCGGGTTGCCGCAGAGATTCTTTATTTTCTTTGAAGCTTCGCTTCTTTCCCATAGGCCTATGAGCCAGAGGGCGTTGAAGCCGCGGTCGTGCAGGGTATCAAGCTCCTCATCTGGAATTTCATTGAGCGACCTGATGGGCCGTTTGTACTGCTTGGACAGCTGATCAAGCCAAACAAGAGTGTTCTTCGCAATCATCACTACGTTGGGCATCCAGTTCTTGTCGTCTGAGAACAATTCGCCCTCGCCTGTCATAGAAGAAAAGTCAGGAACTCTGGAAGGACCAGGGCCGCCTCCAGCCGCTTTCGGATGAAAACCTTCCTTGAGAATTCCACGGGCCTTCTCAATCATCAGGATCAGGCTGTCACCAAGAATCGGTCTCCACTTGGTCTGGATGAATCCAAGCTGGTCGGTGATGCTGTCAGGGAAAAGCCTGGCCGGTTCGGTGAGGAAGCCGAAGATGTCCTCTTCCGGGTTGGTCTTTCTGGAAGCTGCTTCAATTGCATTGTCGCGCAACCCTCCAAGAAGACAGAGCAGTCCTTTTGCCGAATCAGGAATCTTCACATCACTGCTCTGGATGAGTCTTCCGAGCACTCTGCTCATTGCAGGGTTCGCCTTGATGACCTCAGTCACGAAGAAGCAGCGGGTATCGTCCTCCATCTTGATGAAAGGCGAAATGGCCTCAGCCTTGGCATCTGCATTAGGGAACTCATCTTCGTAGAAATCAAGGAGCTTCCTTATTTCTATGTTCTTTTCCGAAAGGCTTGAGAACCTTGAAAAGTAATTGGAATCCAATGTGGTAAGATAGTGGGTAAGGACTGTCTGGTACGCCATGTGGATTATTGCGCAGGAAGTCAGCTGTCCTTCATTCATTTCCTCATGGAATGCTGCTTGGTATGAGTCCGCAACATTCTGTGCCTGAACCATAAGCTCTGGAATCGATTCTGAAGTGAAAAGAGGCTCTTTCAGCTTCATGTACTTTCTGGTTTTCTTGAGAATCCGCATTTCCCTTCTGTCAATTTCCATATCCATCTCCATTGGTTTCCTTCCCGGTTCCTAGCAACGCTGCTTTTTCAAGCAGCTGGGGAAGCTCTGCTCTTTCACTCTCCGAGAATCCGCTCAGAACGTAGGAAGCAAGATCCTGCTTCCCTTTAGGCCTGCCGATTCCGAATCTAAGTCTTCCAAATCCATCTGTTCCCAGATGCTGCTGTATCGACCTCAGTCCGTTGTGCCCTCGCAGAGGACCTCCGACCTGAAGCCTGATATCTGTGAATTCAATTTCCGTGTCGTCATGAAACACCACAATGTCTTCTGGCTTGAGCTTGAAGAAATCCATCGCTTCACGGACTGAGATTCCGCTTTCATTCATGAACGTCTCCGGCTTGAGCAGTATATCGCTGCCGTTTCTGGACCAGGTCCCATGAAATTTCTTCTGCCAGTTCTGGATTCCAAGCACATCGCAGATAAGCCATCCCGCATTGTGTCGAGTGTTGCGGTATTGCGAGCCCGGATTTCCAAGAAAGACAAGAAGCTTGTTCATATATTTCAATATAAAGTCATTTTGCTATGTTTACAAGAAGCAAAGCTGTATAATGATGTCATGGGAAAGATTCTGCCTTTTGAAAAGCGCCTCCTTGTGATAGGCGTCCTGTCGGTTCTTGAAGATGACGATCCTGTCATCGCTGACCTCGAGTCTGTCTGGGGGCCTGTGCGGAAGCGCACCGGAGCCGTGCCATTTGCCTTCACGGATTACTACAATCCTGAAATGGGCTCCCGTCCGATGCGTTACTTCCTTGTATTCTCTGATCTGGTCAATCCTTCATGCCTCGCTGAGATCAAGATTAAGACAAACAGCATCGAAGACAGATATGCCGTTTCCGGCCAGCGCAGGATAAACCTTGATCCAGGCCTGCTGGACCTTGGAAGCCTGATCCTTGCAACTACAAAGGACAGCGCCCACAGGATTCCGCTTTCTGATGGAATCTATGCAGAGACGACTCTCATATACCACACACATAGCTTTCATCCGCTTGACTGGACCTATGCCGACTATGCAAGCCCTGCTTTCCTTAAACTGTTTGCCAGCCTTCGAGAAGAGTACAAGAAACAGATCCGACGGTAATCGTTTTGCCTTTTTTCAGCAGAACCTTCTTTTCTTCGCTTTATAGAGCAGGAGGAATGTTCTATGAACAGAAGAAGAATGCTTATTCTTGCAGCAATGACTATTATAGCTCTGGCCTTTTCAGGCTGCAGCGGACTGCAAAGCCGTAGAGTGGCTGTGGTAATACCCAATCATCCATGGGAAGAGGCCGGAGGACTGACAATCTGGCATGATCTGGAGATCCATACAAGCGAAGGTATCGAGAATTGCTACATAGGTCCCGGTCAGCGGACCGTAGACGTTGTTATTCCTCTTGGCGAGCCTGTAATCGTCCTTGCTTATCCGCTTGGACAGGGGAGCCCCTTCGGTGCATGGCTGAGTCCAGGAACCGGCGACACGCCTGTGATGATGACGCAGATGGATGGAGTTCTCCTTGAGAACTTCTGCCGGGTCGATGGCTGCTGGAATGATCTCAACTATGAAAAGCTTGCTTCGATCATTGTCTCTCAGACTTCGGATTACCGGCAGCCTGACCGCATGAGGCTCCTTGAAGATGCAGCGAACGGGAGGCTTAAGGAAAGCTCAGTACTTCTTCGCGAGAAGATTGAAGTCAAAGATCTGGAGATTCCTTCAGGCCTATGGCATCCGGAATTTGCCAGAGATGGAAATCTGTATGTCTCCAGAAGTCAGGAGCCTTCGATTCGGATGTACCCGGGCACTGTGCGTTACTACAACTTCCAGCTTCGACTGATGCTCAGCATCCATGTCAAAGAAGACGGCAGCTTTGAAAGCTCAATTTCCGAAGGGCTTATCAACTAGCAAAACAAATTGATATTGTGTACTATTAAGCCAATGGAATCGCTTAAGAATCTTTTCAAAATTGGGTACGGACCTTCAAGCAGTCATACTATGGGTCCAAGGCTTGCAGCTGGCATGTTTCTGAAGCTGTATCCTGATGCCGCCTCTTATGAGGCTGATCTGTTTGGAAGCCTTGCTGCAACAGGAAAAGGCCACCTCACTGACGATGCCATAAGAAAGGTATTTGCAGATAGAAAGATTGATATTTTCTGGTATCCGGACATCGAAAAGCCATTTCATCCTAATGCTGTCACCTTCAAGGCCATAAGCGGCGATTCCTCTGAGATTGGCCAGAAGACCTACTACAGCATCGGTGGCGGCCAAGTCGTGGACGACGAGTATGCCGCCCTTGCGATGAATGATGAGGACAACACTTCAAAGAACGTCCACCTTCTTGAGACACCTGAGAATCAGGTCTATCCAGCAGAGGTGAACAACATGGAGAAGATTCTTGCCTATTGCAGCGAAGAAGGCCTCCAGATATGGGAAGTCGCCGTGAAGTTCGAAGGCGATTCGATCCTGGACTACATGAAGCAGGTCTGGACTGTGATGAAGCAGGCAGTAGAGGATGGGCTTGAAGCCGAGGGCGTGCTCCCAGGTGGGCTCAAGCTTGCACGAAAGGCCGGACAGTACTATCAGCATGCCTGCGATCTCAAAGGAGCACTCGGCGAGGATGCTCTTGCAATGAGCTATGCCCTTGCAGTCTCTGAACAGAATGCGGCAGGCGGCCAGATAGTCACTGCTCCTACATGCGGGTCTTCCGGCGTGCTTCCGGGGATGCTGTACTTTTATTCTACACGGATGGCGGTTCCTGAGAAGCGAATTCTCAAAGCCATGCTTACTGCTGGAATCATAGGCAATGTGGTCAAGACCAACGGCTCTATAAGCGGTGCTGAGGTCGGGTGCCAGGGCGAAATCGGAGTGGCCTGCGCAATGGCAAGCGGAGCCGGAGCCCAGATTCTTGGAGGTTCGATCTACCAGATCGAATATGCGGCGGAAATGGGGCTTGAGCATCATCTCGGTCTCACCTGCGATCCGATGAAAGGCTTGGTGCAGATTCCGTGCATCGAGCGCAATGCCATGGCTGCAACCAGGGCTATAAGCGATGCTACGTATGCGCTGCTAAGCGATGGAAGGCACAAAGTGTCCTTCGATAATGTTGTGGATGTAATGATGAGGACAGGACATGCAATTCCTTCTCTTTATCGCGAAACCTCAAAAGGAGGGCTAGCCACGCTTACGTTCTCCAATTGATGGAGAGGAGGCTATTTATGGAATCTTATGTCATCATCGGCGGAGGAAACGCCGGTGTAAGCGCCGCTCAGGCGATCAGGGAAATTGACAAGGCTTCATCGCTTTGCATCATAACAGATGAGCATGATCTGCCTTACAGGCGGCCGATGCTTACAAAGAACTTCTCTGGCATTGATTCTTCAAATCCGTATGCAATGCATGATGAAGCCTGGTATGAGGCTCTTGCAATAGAGCTCTGCCATGATTCTGCTCTAAGGATCGACCTTGCTGGCAAGACTGTCAGTCTTGCATCCGGCAGCAGCCGCAGCTTTTCCAAGCTCATCATAGCATCTGGATCAAGATGCTTCATTCCGCCCTTTGCAGGTTCGGATTCCGCAAATGTCGTATCAATCAGAAAGACAGATGATGTGAGAAGGCTTTCAGGCATACTCAAGGATTCCGCAAGTGCAGCAGTCATCGGCGGCGGAGTGCTTGGCATAGAAGCTGCGTGGGAGATGCGAAAGATGGGCAAGGCTGTCAGTGTCATTGAGGCAGCTCCTGCTCTTATGCCGCGCAACCTGGACCGCGATGCAGCTGCAATTATCCTCTCAAAGGCAAAAGAGCAGGGTGTGAACATCATCCTAGCTGCAAAGACCGCTTCAATCGGCACTGATGGCGTGACGCTTGAGGGCGGTTCTCTTGTGCCAGGCGATGCTGTTGTGCTTTCCTGCGGTGTAAGGTCGAATATCTCGCTTGCTCAGGAAGCAGGAATAGCCTGCGACAGAGCGATAATCGTCGATGACCATATGAGAACGAGTGTGCCTGATGTGTATGCATGCGGTGACTGTGCCCAGTATTCCGGCTTCTGTGCTGGAATATGGCCTGTTGCTGGAGCAGAGGGCAAGGTTGCTGGAACCAACGCCGCCGGCGGTGATTGCCTCTATGCTCCAAAAGCATATGCAATGATGATGAATGCTCTTGGTACTGGGCTTTACAGTGCTGGAAAGATTGCATCAGAAGGAGCACAGTCAAAGACCATCGAAACCCCATCTGTCTGGATCAGGCTTTACTATACCGATTCCAAGCTTACAGGATTCATAATGATAGGCGATACGAAGAAAGCCTTCGGACTGTCTCCTCTTCTTGAAAGAGGAGCCTCTGAAGAAGAGGTCAGTGCTTTTCTGAAGTAGAATTCCTGCTCTCTACAATTTCTGCAGCCGAAGCTATGATTCCCGCCATGCCCTGAAGGTTTGACGGGATGATGAGCTTCGTGCTCTTTCCGTCGGCGACTTTCTCTAGTGCTTCAAGGGAGCGCATCTGAATGACATAGTCATCGGCTCCTGCTTCCTTGATCATCCGGATGCCTTCGGCCTTTGCCTTCTGAACTGCAAGGATTGCAGCAGCTTCGCCTTCTGATTTCTGGATTGCCGCTTCCTTCTGGGCTTCGGCTTCGAGTATCACTGACTGCTTGTGTCCTTCGGCAACAAGGATTTCGCTCTGTTTCTGGCCTTCGGCGACAAGGATCGATTCACGGCGCTCGCGCTCTGCACGCATCTGCTTTTCCATTGCTTCCTTGATTGCATCCGGCGGAATGATGTTCTTCACCTCGACGCGGTTGACTTTGATTCCCCATGGATCGGTGGCTTCGTCGAGGATTCCACGCATCTTGGTGTTGATCACATCGCGGCTTGTCAGTGTCTCATCAAGCTCAAGTTCTCCAATGATGTTCCTGAGCGTTGTAGCAGAAAGGTTCTCAAGCGCTCCTTCGGGGTTCTCCACACCGTAGGTGTAAAGCTTTGAGTCGGTGACCTGGAAATAGACCACGGTGTCGATAGACATCGTGACATTGTCCTTTGTGATCACAGGCTGGGGCGGAAAGTCGAGGATCTTCTCTTTGAGCGAGACTTTCTTCGCAATGCGGTCAATGAATGGAACCTTCACATGAAGCCCGACTTTCCATGTAGTACTGTATGCTCCAAGCCTTTCTATCACGAATGCCTCGGACTGCGGAACAATTCTGATGTTCGTGACTATTATCAATACGACTACTATCAGAATTGCGATTATGATATAGATCATCATTGTTTTTCAGAGCCTCCTTTCGGTTCCAGAATCAGGGTGTTGCCTTCTACTGAAGATACTGTGCAGATGGTGCCTTCAGGTATTTCACTGTCAGATGCCGCTGCCCAGATCACTGCATTGCTGCTTTTCGCTTCGCCTTTTTCAAACTTGGTGATCTTCTTAGTCACCACTACGTCCTGCCCGATGATGGTTGCAACGTTGGTCTTTGCGTTGAGCTTGAGCTTCTTGATGGCAAACGGTCTTGTTGTGAGAATCAATGTGATGGTAAGCACAAGAAAGATCAGAATCTGCCAGTGGACTGCAAGTCCCGTCATTGATAGAAAGATCATGACAAGCGCGCTGATTGCTCCCCAGATGGTGGTAAGGGCCATCGTGAGAGCTTCGATGATTACAAGAACAACCATTGCGGCAAGCCATATCCAAGGCATTATTGATGTCAATGTTTCCATGAAGCAAATTATACCACAGCGTCACTGATGGAACAAGGATTCTGCATGGATTGGAAAACATCGTAGTCCGGACATGATTATTTCTCTTGAACCCTTAAATGGTTTTTTCATAAGACCTGCACAACGTGAACTAGTGAGATAAGAATTCTACCCAAGTAAATCTGATATGCACCCAAAAGGGTAACACTTTTTGAAGTGATGCTACCCAGAAGGGTAACACTCTTCTTATAACCGAACCCATAGAGGGTAACGGTTTAGTTTTCTACATGGCGGTGATCCGCATCGAAAGTAACGGAAGTTCAGAAAGTGCAGAAAGTAACGAAAGTAACGAAAGTGCGGAAAGTGCGTAAACTAAATCGAATCTAAAGTAAGTGCGGAAAGTACGGAAAGTAACGAAAGTGCGGAAAGTAACGAATCTAAGCAATCTGAAAATTCCGGGAAGTTTCTATTGTTTCAGCCCTGATTATTCCCCTGTTACGGGAAATATCAGCCGAAGAAGACCTTTGATGCGGATTATTTCCACCATTGCATTATGGCTGGATTCCCATGCTTGTAATGTTCACAGATGCTTTGGCGAAGAATATGGGATTGGCAAAAACCAATTGAAATATTGCATGGCAGAGAATAAATCATTCCCGGGCTGCAGGATTCTCCATGGACTGGAAAAACATTGGGATTATGGTTAGATTGTATTCATGCGAATAACAGGCGGAAAATACCGAGGACGCAATGTGCTCTGTCCTCCAGGGGTCATAAGACCGGCAATGGACATGATGAGGGAATCTCTCTTCGATATCCTTGGGCCGCTGTACTCTCAGAGCTTCCTCGATCTTTTCACTGGAAGCGGATGCGTCGGGATCGAAGCTGCTTCACGCGGCGCCGAGCCGGTTCATATTGTGGAGAAGGACAAGGCGAAGAAGGAAACGATTGAGAAGAACATCTCATTTGTCGATACTGATATCCGGCTTTTCATGGCTGATGTTTTCAGGTTCATCCCGACTGCTAAGATGCAGTATGACATAGTGTATGCCGACCCGCCGTTCCCTATGGGAGGCAAGCTCAGACTGCTCCAGGCGGCTGACCGCAAGGGAATCGTCAAGCCAGGCGGCCTTTTCATAATTCATTACCCATCAGAAGAAAGGTCTGTATGGCCTGAGACTGTAGGGAGCTTCACTTTCACTGATGAACGCAAATACGGCAGAAGCATGCTCAGATTCTACAGGAGAGCAGAAGAGAATGATGAACATTGATAATGACAACGTCTTTCACGACAGGTACCTGTGCACAAGCTACAATGTGGACAGGAACTACATGTCCAAGCTTGATTTCTTTTTTCAGCTCATTCAGGATGCAGCAGGAAACCATGCATACATGAGAGAATGCTCGCTGCCTCATCTGATGAAGGAGCAGAAGACCTGGGTCGTGCTCAGAAGCGTGCTGGATA
>Ga0265294_10007689_pt1 | contig 12723 bp, 20 predicted proteins | sample MunlanPumphouse3_FD_192504 | JGI IMG/M metagenome (GOLD analysis project Ga0265294, IMG submission 192504) | Groundwater microbial communities from a municipal landfill in Southern Ontario, Canada - Pumphouse #3 | ecosystem: Environmental > Aquatic > Deep subsurface > Groundwater | place... | reverse complement strand
TGATTTGGTTTTGGCTGAAATTAAAGAAAGCGGAAAGAAAGAAAAGAAACAGGTTAAATTGGCCGAGCCGGTCCGGCTTGAAAAATTAGCTAAAGACGGAGAAAAGGTTTTAAAAAATAAAGAAGATAAGAAGTCGGCCAAGGATAAAACTTTGCCTGTTGGAGAAAAGATAAAAGATGTTGCTGACTCACGCTCGGAAGGGCATCATGGTCCCGCTAAGGGGGATGGCGGCAAGGGGTTTGCCGGCAAGATGTTCAGACGTAAAGCCGGTTAATAATTTGTAATTAGTAATCCTAAATATATATGGGAAAAAAAGTAAATCCGAAAATTCTCCGCATGGGTATTACCAAAACTTGGCCGTCTTTATGGTTTGAGCGCGGTGATCAATATATCAAGAATATCAAGCAGGATATTGCCGTTCGCAAATACATGATTAAGGAATTTAAGGAGGCGGGGATTGATAAAGTGGAAATTATCCGCAGTATCAATAAGATTGAAATTAATGTCGCTACCGCTAAACCCGGATTGATTATTGGTCGGGGCGGAAATGGCGCGGAAGAATTAAAGAAAAAATTACACGATAAATTTTTACATACTTTCCGTTTGGGTGAAATAAGTTTGAATATTAAAGAAGCTAGTCGTCCGAATTTGAGTTCCCAGATTGTCGTTCAATCGATGATTTTGGAGATTGAAAAAAGAGTTCCTTTTCGTAAAGTAATGAAGCAAGCTCTTTCCAGAATTGAACGAGCCGGTGCTTTGGGGGCAAAAATTGTTATTGCCGGAAGATTGAATGGCGCGGAAATCGCTCGCAGCGAAAAGTTGGTTTGGGGTAAAGTTCCTTTGCAGACTTTGCGCGCCGATATTGATTATTCTCGTGGCGTTGCCCGTACTGCTTATGGAGCTATTGGAATTAAAGTTTGGATATACAAGGGGGAAGTTTTTGAAAAAGATAAGATGGCCAAGGGCGAAGTAATCGCCGAATAATTTTTGATCCGCCGATTGGCGGGAAATAATCTTTCAACACACAGATATGTTAATGCCTAAGAAAACAAAATGGAGAAAAGACCAAAAGCGCCGTCGCGGCGGTAAGGCCACCCGTTGTCTTAATATTAGTTTCGGCAGCCACGCTATGAAAAGCTTGACCGCTTGCTGGGTGAATTCCCGTCAAATTGAATCTGCTCGGCGTGTATTGACCAGATATGTTTCCAAAGGTGGCAAAATTTGGATTAGAATTTTTCCTGATAAGCCGGTAACCGCTCATGGTGGCGAAATTCCTATGGGTAAAGGTAAAGGCGCCGTGGACTATTATGTCGCCATCGTCAAGCCGGGAACAGTGCTTTTTGAAATGGAAGGTGTAAACAAAGAAACCGCCAAAAAGGCGATGGAATTGGCCGCTCACAAGCTGCCGGTTAAATGTCAATTCATTAGTAAAGAATAAGGGTTATAAATTATATGGAATTTAAAGAATTACAAACTAAGGAAGCGGCGGATTTGCGTAAATTATTGATTTCCAATCAAGAAAAGCTTCGCGATTTGCGTTTTAAAGATTCAAATAAACAATTGAAAGATATCCGGGAAATCAGGGAAGTAAAAAAGACGATCGCGCAAATCTTAACTATCTTAAATAAGACCAAATAATATGGCGAAAGTTCAAGCTATAAAAGAAACAGAAAAAAAAGAAGTTAACCGCCGACATTTTTCGGGCGTGGTGGTGAGCGATAAAAACGATAAAACTATCGTGGTTAAGGTTGAATCTGTCAAAAAACATCCCAAGTATCACAAACGTTATACCGTTAGCCAGAAATATAAAGTACATGACGAGAAGAATGAATATCATGTCGATGATCAGGTTTCCTTTGTTGAATGTCGGCCTTTAAGCCGGGATAAGAGATGGCGAGTAATCAATAAACTTAACTAATATGATTCAGGTACAAACATATTTAAGAGTAGCTGACAATTCTGGCGGTAAAGAAGCGCAATGCATCAGAGTGTTGGGCGGATATAAAAGACGATATGGTCGTGTCGGTGATATTATTGTGGTGACCGTTAAATCAGCGACTCCTCATTCGACAGTCAAGAAGAGCGATGTTGTTAAAGCCGTTATCGTCCGTACTAAAAAAGAAATTCGTCGTCCGGATGGCTCTTATCTTCGCTTTGATGATAATGCTTGCGTTATTATTAATGATGCCGAGAAAAAAGAGCCGAAAGGAACTCGTATTTTTGGTCCGATTGCTCGTGAAGTCAGAAAAGCGGGGTTTGTTAAAATCGCTTCTCTAGCGCCGGAAGTTTTATAAAAATCAGCAAGATATATGAATATAAAAAAGAACGACAAAGTTAAAATTATCGCCGGAAAAGATAAAGGAAAAACCGGAAAAGTTTTGCAAATTATGCCTAAAGATCGCTCCGGAAATGCTCGCGCCAGCGTTGAGGGCTTGAATCTTTTGATTAAGCATATGCGTCCGCGTCAAAAAGGAGAGAAAGGGCAGAGAATTGAATTCCCGGCGTTTATGAATCTTTCCAATTTGGCTTTAATTTGTCCGAAGTGCGGCAAGTCAACCCGCGTTGGAGCAAAAATAGTTCAGGCAGAAGGCAAGAAAGCTAAAAAATTTCGGGTTTGTAAAAAATGCCAGGAAGTAATTGAGTAATATTTATATGAGATTAAAAGAAAAATATCAAAAACAAATAATGCCGGAGATGAAGGAAAAATTCGGTTTTAAGAATGAAATGTTAATTCCGCGTTTGACCAAGGTTGTTTTGAATGTCGGTTTTGGCCATCACGTCAAAGAGAAGGAATTCATGACTAGTGTTGAAAATGGTTTAACGAAGATTGCCGGTCAAAAAGTTGTCTTGACTGCCGCTAAAAAATCCATTTCTGCTTTTAAAATCAGAGACGGACAGCTTATCGGCGCTAAAGTTACTTTAAGGGGGCCGCGCATGTATGATTTTACCGATAAATTAATTAATATAGTTTTTCCTCGCGTTCGCGATTTCCGCGGTATCAGCGAGAAATCCGTAGATAGCACCGGTAATTTAACCGTCGGTTTCAAGGATCATTCGGCTTTTCCGGAAATACACGCTGAAGAAATCGATCATATTTTCGGGCTTGAGGTTTGTTTAAGCACGAACACCAACAGCAGGGAAAAGGGTTTGGCTTTATTCCAAGCTTTCGGTTTCCCGTTTAAAAAAGACAGCAAATAATTTAAATACTATGGCTAGAACCGCTTTAATCGTAAAAGCAAAAAGAAAACCAAAATTTTCCACTCGGAAAATTAATCGTTGTTGGCGTTGCGGCCGGAATCACGGCTTTATGCGCGACTTTAAATTATGCCGTATCTGTTTTCGCGAGTTGGCCGATAACGGTGATTTGCCTGGTATCAGGAAATCAAGCTGGTAGGTTATTAAATTTCAACTTTCAACTAATATGATGGATCCCATCGCAGACATGTTTACAAGAATCAGGAACGCTTCCGCGGTCAAGAAGCCGGAAGTGCTTTTGCCGATGAGCAAATTGAAATATGAGATTGCCAAAATCTTACAGACTGAGGGCTGGATTAAGAATGCTTCCATTGTTCCCGGCGGCCTGGATGGCGCTCATAGCAAATTTGACGAATTGCGGATTGAGTTAAAATATCGCAAAAACGGCAAACCGCAAATTTCCTCTATCCAGAGGGTGAGCAAACCTGGTTTGAAAATTTATGTTTCCAAGGATGAAATTCCGACAGTTTTAAATAATTTCGGTTTAGCCCTTGTCTCCACTTCTAAGGGTTTGATGACCGGCAAAGAGGCCAGAAAAAATAAAATCGGCGGCGAACTGATTGGAGAAATATTTTAATTATCAATTCATACCATTATGTCACGTTTAGGAAAATTACCCATAAAAATAGCTGCCGGAATCCAAGTTAGCGTTAATTCTGGCTTGATGACTTTCAAGGGTCCGAAGGGAGAGTTTTCTTTATCCCTTGATTCCAATATTGATATTAATATTGAAAATGATGAAATAAAAGTCAGCTTAAAAGATAAAGAAGCAAAAAACGCGCCGGCGGTCTGGGGTTTGATGTGGAGTTTGATTAAAAATGCGGTTGAAGGAGTCGGAGTTGGCTTTACCCGTAAATTGGAAATCAATGGAGTCGGTTATCGCGCGGCTGTTAGCGGAAATAAATTGAATATGAATTTGGGTTTTTCGCATCCGGTTATTTTTGAGCTTCCGAATGGAGTAACGGCGACTGTCGCTGATAATGCTATTACCTTGTCCAGTATTGATAAGGCCTTAGTTGGAGAAACGGCAGCTCGGATTAGAAAAATTCGTCAGCCGGAACCTTACAAGGGGAAAGGAATAAAATATGCCGAGGAAACGATCAGACGTAAGGCCGGAAAATCGGCGGTTAAAGGCGCTAAATAATAATTGAAAATTAGAAAGTTTTAATAATATGGACAAAACAAAGGTTAAAAAACAACAGCAAGCCGGCCGTCATCGCCGTGTTCGCGCCAAGGTAGCCGGAACGGAAGCTCGTCCTCGTTTAAGCGTTTATCGTTCCAATAAGGGAATGTTTTTGCAATTGATTGATGATTCTGAGGGAAAAACTATTGTTAGCGCCGGAGTGAAAGAAATAAAGAAGGCCGGCGGAAAAGTAGAAATGGGTAAAGAGCTGGGCAAATTGATTGCGGAAAAAGCCAAATCAAAAAAAATAGCGAAGGCGGTTTTTGATCGCAGTTCTTATCGTTATCACGGACGCGTTAAGGCGGTAGCCGAAGGGGCGCGCGAAGGCGGTTTGGAATTCTAGTCGGCAAATATTTAATGAATACATAATTTAAGCAATATGCCTGAAGATAAAAAAGAAAAATTAACTGTTGATACAAACAAAGGAGCGTCTCAGACGGTTGCTCAGGATTTATATGGTGCTGCTAAAAAAGGACAAGGAGGAAGAGACGGCGGCCGTAATTTCCGGGGTGGCAGACGAGACGAACGTCCGAAGGATGATATGGAACAGCGCATTTTGGAAGTTGCCAGAGTTACTCGTGTTATGGCCGGCGGCAAAAGAATGAATTTTCGCGCTTGCGTGGCTATCGGCGATAAGAAGGGAAATGTTGGCGTCGGTCTAGGGAAAGGTGCCGATGTTACCATGGCTGTTAATAAAGCCGTTAATCATGCCAAGAAGGAAATGGTTAATGTTTCGACTGAGAATGAAACCATCACTCATGCGATTTTTCATAAATCGGGCGCCGCTAAAATTATGTTGAAACCGGCCAAGAAAGGCCGAGGTGTTATTGCCGGCGGCGTAACCAGAATTATTTTGGAATTATCGGGGATAAAAAATGTTACCAGCAAAACTTTGGGCTCCAACAGTAAGATTAACAATGCTCGTTGTACGATTGAAGCTTTGGGATTATTAAAGAAACGGGAAAATAAATCGGCAAAAGCGGGAGAGAAGGAACAAAAAGAGGGGCCGGCTAAAGAAGATAAAAAATAAAAAATATGTTATCACTTAATACCATTGGGAAAGCCAAGGGCTCCGATCAGAAAAGAAAGCGCGTTGGTCGCGGAAACGCTTCCGGACACGGTACTTATAGTACCCGCGGTCTTAAAGGGCAAAAATCACGCTCCGGTGTTTCTAATTTGAAACGCTTGGGAATGCGCGCTCAGTTATTGCAGATTCCGAAGAGTCGTGGGTTTAAGTCTTTGCAGCCAAAAAATCAAGTAGTGAGCGTTAAGGCCATAAATCAGAATTTTAAAGACGGTGAAACCGTGAGTCCGGAGGCCTTATTCGGGAAGAAATTAGTTTCTTCCGCTTCTTTGCCGGTTAAGATTTTAGGCAAGGAAAAGTTGACCGTTAAGGTTAAATTTGAAAAAATAAAGATGAGCGAGGGAGTGAAGACACAAATTTAAAATTTATGTTGGATAAATTAGAGCAAATTTGGAAAGCCAAGGATCTGCGCAACAGTATTCTTTATGTTTTGGCCATGTTGGTTATTTTTCGTTTGGCCGCTCACATTCCGATTCCGGGAGTTGATTCCGTGGCTCTAAAAAATCTCTTTTCTTCTAATCAGATTTTGGGAATGTTAAATTTGTTTTCCGGCGGTGGCATGGAAAATTTTTCAATTGTGATGATGGGCGTTGGTCCTTACATCACTTCTTCCATCATTTTTCAGTTATTGGGAATGATTGTCCCTTCAATTGAAGAGATGCAGAAGGATGAAGCGGGAAGACAGAAAATAAATAACTGGACGCGTTGGTTGACCGTTCCTTTGGGCGCTTTGCAGGCCTATGGGATGGTTACTCTTTTGCGCCGCAGTTCTGCCGCGATATTGGGCGATATTAGTATTTTTAATTTTACCGTGATGATAATCACTATCACCGCGGGTTCAATATTTTTGATGTGGATTGGCGAGTTGATTTCCGAAAAGAAAATTGGGAACGGCATTTCTTTACTTATTTTCGCCGGAATCGTTTCTAGTTTGCCCCAGACGATCAAACAACTTATAGTGACTTTTGACTCCACCCAGTTATTCATTCTTATCGGTTTTATCATTATCGCCATTATCACCGTGGTCGGTGTTGTTTTCATTAATGAAGGGCAGCGTAATATTCCGGTTCAATATGCCCGCCAGATAAGAGGCAATCGCACTTTCGGCGGCGCGAGCTCTCACTTGCCGCTGCGGGTTAATATGGCCGGCGTAATCCCGATTATTTTTGCTGTGTCAGTGGTGCTTTTTCCGTCGATGATTGCGCAATTTTTAATTCACGCCAAATCGGCCTGGATTGCCAATATTGCCGCCGGAACGATTCAGCTTTTTAATAATCAATTATTTTACGGTGTTGTTTATTTCTTAATGGTTTTTGCTTTTACTTATTTTTATACGGAAATAATTTTCAAACCGGAACAAATTGCTGAAAATTTGCAAAAACAAGGCGGTTTTATCCCGGGTATCAGGCCGGGTAAGAACACTGAAGAATATTTGGCCCATACTACGCATAAGATTGTCTTGGTTGGTGCTTTATTCTTGGGCTTAATTGCCGTTTTACCTCTCGTGATGCGTTATTTTACCGGTATCCAGGCCCTCTCCGTCGGTGGTACCAGCTTATTGATTGTTGTTTCGGTGGTCATCGAAACTGTCAAACAGATTGAATCTCAGTTGACCATGCGCGAATATGACGGTTTATAAATTTAATTGAGAATAATAAAAAATGCGGCTGGTTAGCCGCTTTTTTTTATGGTATAATTAATAAATACCTATTAAAGTCGAGGTGATAATATTTTTAAAGAAATATGAACTTAAAAGATGTTGCCAAGGATTTAACCGATCAAACCAATTATCGCATTGAACAGCGCTTAGCCCAGATGATGCGGACCAATCCGAGTTTTAAGAATCTGGACTCTGGTAATCGTGATTTGATTATGGATTTGATTAAAAAATATAAGGATAAGGCGCGCCGCGGCGTTAAGACCTCTGCCTATACTGTTCGTGAAGATATGTATCGATTATATAAAAAACGTTTAAAGTTGAAGCTTAGTTATCAAGACTTGGATCAAATTAGAGATTTACTTAACAGTTTTAAATCTTCCTAATATGGATATAAAGATACTACCTTCCGGCGGTAGCAATTTTAAAGTTAATGTCGGGCCCGGGAGCTTTACCAGGAAATTTAAAAGTGCTGTTCGACCGACCGGCAGCAGTTTGCATAATCTCAAAGATAATCAAGAGGCAATTCTTAAGGCCGTTAATAAATATCAAACCTCTATTCGGCGCGGGACTTTTGGTCGGAGAAGTCAGATTTCTGCTTATAAGCAAGTTAAAAAATTAGAGGGGCTCAAACTCACAAAAGATGATAGAAAGGAAATAAAACAGCTTTTTAAACATTTGGGCTCGCAGTCATCGGGTGCCAAGCCCGTTGCGGTTAATAAGGCCGTTATTGAAAGACCTTTTGTTTCTGGCAATGTTCAGAGAGCTTTATCTGCTACGCCACCGGCGCGGGGTCGTTCAATGATTAATCGTGATCCAAATAACCAAACGGATATTGGCGGTTTGAAGATTCAAGAAGATCAAAATAATCTTAGTCATAATCACGGCCCATCAAATGTGGGCGGCATGAGAATACAATCAAGCCCCGGCGGCCTGTCATCTGGCGGCTTATCCCGTCCGATTGGCGGTCCTGGTCGTTTAATTTAATCTGATTTATGATTTATATTAAGAACAAAGAAGAAATAAGAATAATCAAAGAAGGCGGAAAACGTTTAGGCGCTATTTTATCTCGTCTTGCCAAAGAAGTACGTCCCGGTGTCAGCACTGCTTACTTAGAAGATTTGGCTAATGAGTTAATCAAGAAGACCGGCGGTTTCTCGGCTTTTAAAAATTATCCCATGGGTGGCGGTATTTTTTTCCCCTCTACTTTATGTGTTTCCATAAATGACGAGGTGGTCCATGGTGCATCTTTACCGGACAGAATTATCAAGTCGGGAGATATTGTTGATTTGGATATTGGTATGGAGTGGCCGATAACTGAAGAATTAAGAAAAAAATATCAAGCACCGGTTAATCCTCACTCTAAACATGGCGGCTTTTTTACCGATACTTGTTTGACTGTGCCTGCCGGGAAAATCAGCGTTGAAGCTAAAAAATTGCTTCGTGTTGCCAGGGAGTGCTTGGATTTGGGAATCAAAGAAGTTAGGCCGGGAGCTTGTTTGAACGATATTGCCAGAGCTGTTCAGAACCACGCTGAAAAAAACGGTTATGGCGTGGTACGTGATTTGGTCGGCCATGGGGTCGGTTATTTTGCCCATGAGGCCCCCGATGTCGTTAATTTTGAAATTAGCGATAAATCTCCCGATAATATCATTTTAAAAACCGGCATGGTTATCGCCATTGAGCCGATGATTAATATTGGCGATTGGCGAGTTAGGGTTGCCGATAACGATTATACTATTCTGACTGCCGACGGTTCCTTGAGCGCTCATTTTGAGCACACTGTTGCCGTTACAGAAAGGGGAGGAGAAATTTTAACCGAACGATAAAAATATGAATAATTCTAAAAAGTATTTAGGGATTGATTGGGGCGAAAAACGTATCGGTTTAGCTACGGCGGACGAAGAAACTAATCTGGCTTTACCGTTGGAGACAGTTGCTACTCTGGAAGATGTTCTAAGAGTAATTAGAGAGGAAGAAATTGATATTGTTGTTTTGGGTGCGCCTAAAAAAATGAATGGTGAAGCGGCTAATAATCCTGATTGGTTGTATTTTTTAGAGCAGTTGAAGGAGCGGGGCGGACGACGGGTTGAATTGACAGATGAAAGATTGAGCAGCTTGGCCGCGGATTCTTTGGCTGGAGAGGCGGGCGAAAAAGCGGAGCGGGATGAAATCGCCGCTACCATTATTTTGCAGGATTATTTAGATCGTAATTAATAGCATGGATGAAACCAGAAGCACAGCGGCAATAATTTTAAGTCGCCAGCCCTATCGGGAAAACGATGTTTTGGTTTCCGCTTACACCGGTAATTATGGGCGTGTTTCGTTGGTGGCGCGCGGCGCAAAAAAAGCGGGTTCTAAATTGGCCGGACATATCGAACCCTTGACTTTAGCTGATTTGATGATTATCAAGGGGCGCGGTTTTGATTATGTTGGTAGCGCAATAACCAGTAATTCTTATCCCGTAATCAGGAATGATTTAAATAGATTATATTATGCCGGGAAAGTTGTCGGACTTTTTAATCGTTTAGTCAAAGAAGGGCAGGCGGATAAAAATTTATTTTTTTTATTGTCCGATTGGCTTGTCGCTTTTGACGGCCTTGTCGAAGCCGGTCGGGAATTGCCAAAATCTGAAGGAGCTTGGTATTTTATATTTTTTGCTTGGAAGCTTTTGGCGATTTTGGGCTATGAACCGGAAGTCCATAATTGTTTATTATGTCAGAAAAAACTTAGTCCGGGGCAGAATTTTTTTAGTTTTCGTGATGGCGGTTTGATTTGTCGGGATTGCGAGCATAAAGAAAGCTATTCCGGAAGCGACAGCCAGGGGCACAATTTATTGACAATTTCTGATAATTGTGTTAAAATATTAAGATTTATCTTCAATAATGACCTTAAAGTTGTTAAAAAATTAAAATTAACCAAGGGCTCGTTAGAAGAATTAACAATCTTAACCAATAATTTTATAAATTTTCATTGTTAGGCGGTTTTGAAACATTAATAAGACATTAATATAAAAACGAAATATAAATTTAAATTTATGGAGAATAATAAAGCAAAAAAAGCTATTAAAGACGGTGAAGGATTCTTGGGAGCTGATATTGCGGATAATATTGTTTCGGAAATAATTACTAAAGCCGGTTTATCCGATTTGCCGAAAGCGGATATGGATTATCTCCGGGAAAATTTATCTCTGCAAGTCAGTCGTCGTTTAGGACTAATTATAATAGAAAATTTGTCGGAGGAAGGCCAAGGAGCTTATATTAAGCTTATCGAAGGCGGCTTAGTCCCCGATGTTGATAAAATGCAGGGCTTGCTAGAAAAGTATTTGCCGGATTATCAAGATAAGATAAAAGCCGGTTTGGATATTTTTATTCAAGAAGCAGTTAAGAGTTTTTCAAAATAATTATATGAATTTTAATTTTCCTAATTGGATTAATCGGAATAAAAAGTCTTCTTCTGATGACATAAAGCCCGAGGAAGAAAATATTGGAGAAGAACAATTTCCGGATAAGCCGGAGGAAAGTTTTGAAGATGATATTCCGGCAGAAAAAGAATCGGAAAAAGAAGTGGAAAAAGAAGTGGAGGAAGAATCGAAAAGAGAAGTGGAAAAAGAATCGGAAAGAGAAGCGGAGGAAGAAATTGAGATTGAGGAACCTTCAGCTGTTGTTTCCCGCAGGCAATATGAAGATTTGAAAATAAAAGAGGGCAAAATTGCTCATGCTGAGTATCGAGATTTAGAATATACCAAGAATAATCTTGGCATGGAGTTGGAAATTATTTCTGAGTTTTTGTTGGCCACTTCGGAGGAATTAAAATCGGGCGTAAAAGAAAATATTTTTTGTAATTTTGAAAGCGGAATAACCACTATTTCCCAAAAGACCGGTTTGTCTGAAGAGGAGATTTGGAAGATTTATAAGCAGAATTCGGAAAGTTTGGAGGCGGAAGCGAAAACAGAAATAAATAAAAGCACGAGTTTAAAAGCCAAGATTGCGAAAACCGCTTTGAAATCAGGAATTTATATTGGCGCCGGTTTTCTGGCCGGCACCTCTACAGCTGCTACTCTTGGTCTTGGCGCCGGTGTTGGAGTTTCGGTTATCGCCGCGGCGCGGGTTTTTGATCGGTTTATCACTGAGAAAATCGGTGCAAAAAAATTATCTAAAAAAATTGAAGAAGTTAAAAAGAGCAAGACAGACGATGATCGCAAAGTAATTCAAGAAAGATTGGCCGCCGCAATCAGTTTAAGGAAGAAAATAGAAATTGATGATGTTAATTTATTTGAATCTCAAGAAGATTTAACCAGGATTGAAGTTATTGATAAATATATTGATGAGCAGGAGAAGGCCGGTTCTTTGGGTATTTCCTCGGAAGATATTCCTGCTTATAAAGAGAAAATGAGGCGAGTAATGGTTGGTCTTGATCAGATTAATTGGAAGAACGATGCTTGTGAGGAAAAAATTAATAAGAAGAGCTGGATGGATAAGCTCCAGAACTTAGAAAATAAAATATCCGGCGATACCGTTGAAAAGAAAACTATCAGTTCCGCTGTTTTGATTGGCGCCGGTTTAGCGGCACGAAGTATTCCGGGCGTTCGCCAAGTATTGATGGGTTATATTGGCTGGAAGGCCGGCGGCGCTATAATTGATTATCGGATTAATAAAATGAATAAAAAAGCCGAGAGTGACACCATTGATATCCGTTCCGGAGAAATAACCAATATGACAAGGTATCGGTTGGCTCGTTTGAAGCTTTTGGACCATAATTTCCGGGAAAAGGATCCGACGGGGTATTTAGAATTAAAAGAAAAGGTAGCCGCCAAGGAGGAGGAGATTTTGAATATGAATAAGGGCGTTGAAAATTTATTGAATAATGAAGTCGATGAAGAAATTGCTTTGAACGAGAACGAGAAAAAGTTGGATAATCTCGCTAAAATATCTGGTCGTTTCGCGGGAGCTATGTTCGGGGCGGCGCTTGGGGAGGGAATTAAGGAGATCGGCGAGCATTTCCGAGCTTCTAAGGGATCTTCCGGCGATGTGAAACCGGAAGAAATTATTGATAAAACAGTTCAATCATCCGGTTTTAGTCCATCTAAATCGAATTTTGAACCGGATTCAGTTCGAATCGATAGTATTCCGGTAGGGTTAAAGCCGAATGTCGAAGAATTAACACCGATATCTTCTGAAGTTGATTTGGAAGGCGTTTCTTCATCTTTTGAACCGGATTCAGTTCGAATCGATAGTATTCCGGTAGGGTTAAAGCCGAATGTCGAAGAATTAACACCGATATCTTCTGAAGTTGATTTGGAAGGCGTTTCTTCATCTGCGGTTCGATTTGAGGATGAGATATCTAATACCGGATTAAGACCAGGACAGCACGATTCTGTTTGGCGCTCAACCATGAATATTTTTAAAACCAATGCCCCCGAATTAGGTTATCAGGGCGATGTTAATGATGAAGCCGCTTTAGATAAATGGGCTTCCGCACAGACAGTCAAGACCATCAATAATTCCGGTGATATCACTGATAAAGTATTTGAGGGGAATAAAG
>Ga0265294_10007688_pt1 | contig 12723 bp, 10 predicted proteins | sample MunlanPumphouse3_FD_192504 | JGI IMG/M metagenome (GOLD analysis project Ga0265294, IMG submission 192504) | Groundwater microbial communities from a municipal landfill in Southern Ontario, Canada - Pumphouse #3 | ecosystem: Environmental > Aquatic > Deep subsurface > Groundwater | place... | reverse complement strand
AATGTTGGGGTTACCCCTAAATAATGCAACGTTATTTTTTTTACAAGCTACGGTTGCATCTAAATTGAGTCAATTCGTTACTAGGTTGCAAACAAAAGAATATATGATATAAGAAAATAGCTATTATTTACTACTCAAAAGAAAGGAGAACGCTTTATGGAAGAAATCACCGTTGATGCAGCAACAGAGCCAATCGATATAACTGAGGGACGCACTGAACGCTTGGAAAAACTTTCCAAAAATCATATCCTTGCATCTATGGGGGTAGGACTGATTCCGATCCCGTTGGTCGATCTAGTCGCATTGACGGGAATACAGCTTGATATGATCAAGAAGCTGTCGGTCGAGTATGATATTCCATTCAAGAAGGATGCTGGGAAGTCGATCATTAGCTCACTAGTTGGTGGATTCCTACCGGCATCTTTGGGAGGAACCATTGCAAGTCTCATAAAATTTGTTCCCGTTATTGGCCAGACAACCGGTGCGGTTACCATGCCGGTTATTTCGGGGGCTTCTACCTATGCCATTTACAAGGTGTTTGTACAACACTTTGAGTCCGGTGGTACCATCCTCGATCTGGATCCTGCCAAAGTTAAATCCTATTTCGCTGAACAATTTACTAAGGGCAAAAAAGTTGCAGCTGATCTGAAACCTGAAACGGCAGAAAATACTGCTGCCTGATATAGTTTGTAAATGCTAAACGTCGGAGTGACGCCTTGAACTATGTTCACGTGCGCCACTCCCTTCTGTTTTTTTCGAGGTGTTCTTGTCGAGCCAGGCCCTACTTAATCTGACCGAGTCAAAGCTGCTGGTATTCTTCAAACGCGAATCCGAAAGTCCGTGGCGTGCTATACTGGTTATGTCCGTGCTCTCGGGGATTGCCAACGGCCTGCTCCTGGCAGTCATAAATGCTTCAGCCGGCACCACCTCACATCTGTATCTCAATATCCGTTATCTTGTCATATTCCTGTTGGCATTTGTCCTGTTTTATTACACTAAAAAACAGGCGATGACTCAGTCCACAATCATTGTCGAGCAGGTTCTGAGAAAGGTGCGGGTGCGTATCACCGACAAGATCAGGTCATCATCCCTGCTTGCATTTGAAGGGATCGGTCGGGAGGTAATCTATAACCGGATTACACAGGAAACCACCACTATCTCCCAGGCGGCCCCGGTACTGATTAATGCCTGTCAGGCTGCCATTATGCTGCTTTTTGCCGCTATTTACATCTTTTACCTCTCAGGAGCAGCTCTGCTTATAAGTGTTGTCTCCATCGGCGCCGGCATGATCATGTATCTGGCTCATCACCGTCAAGTGTCTCAGGAACTGCGGCAGGCAGACCTAAAGGAACGGGAATTTCTTGCGCTGCTGAGTCAGGTGATGGACGGTTTTAAGGAGATAAAGCTGAATCACCACAAGAGTGATGACCTCTTTGCCCATTTCAGCGGCATAGCCGATGAGTCCGAACATCTCAGAGTCAGAACAGGCATCCTGTACGTGAAGGATTTCATGTTTTCCCAGGTCGCCTTTTATCTGCTTCTGGCCTGCCTCATCTTTTTGATGCCCCAATTCAGTCAGACATCAGCGGTTACCGTCATCAAACTGACCGCATCTATACTGTTCATCATAGGACCGCTTGAGACATTCATTTCATCGATACCGTTCTTTGCCAAGGCGAATGTTGCCGCCGTTAATCTGCAGGAACTTGAATGCCGGTTGGATGCCGCTCATGATATACCCTCATCGGAAACGGCTGTAGAAGTGTCGCCGCTGTTCAGCGCCATTACGATTGAAGACGTCATGTTCAGTTACACAGATGCCGAAGGACGGCAGCTTTTTTCCGTAGGGCCGGTCAGGGAGGAGGTTCGCCAAGGGGAAGTGCTGTTTGTGGTCGGCGGCAATGGCAGCGGTAAGTCTACATTCTTGAAGTTGCTGACCGGCTTGTATGAGCCTCGCTCAGGTACGATCATGATTGATGATATCACGCTGGATCGTAATAGCATGGCATCATATCGTGAACTCTTCTCGATCGTGTTTACCGATTTTCATCTGTTTGAGAGGCTTTACGGCATTGATGTGATTGATACGGCACGGGTAAACGATCTGATTTGCGAGATGGAACTTGATAAAAAAACATCATTCTCAAACGGCCGGTTTACTAATATAAATCTTTCTACGGGACAAAGGAAGCGACTCGCCCTTATAGCGGCTTTGATGGATGATAAACCGGTCTGTGTGTTCGATGAAGTTGCTGCTGACCAGGATCCGATCTTTAGGAAATATTTTTATGAGACATTTCTTGCAAAGCTAAAGAGACAAGGGAAGACGGTTGTTGCCGTCAGCCATGATGATCGTTATTTCCATGTTGCAGATAGGATCATCAGGATGGATTACGGAAAAGTGATCAGGGAAGGTGCATAGAGGATGAAACTGGATCGTACTGATATAAAGAATGTTCTTGCAGCGCTTCGCCTGCGCTGGCATCTGTTTATAAAGAACACAAGAGAGCATTTTCAGGAAAACAGGTCCCGCTGGATAGTGTCCACGCTTGTATTTCTTCTCTTGCTCGCGATCCTCTGGCCATTCGTATTTGTAACGATCCATGCCGGAGAGGCGGGAGTGTATTACAAACGTTTTGGCGGCGGTACCGTTGTTGATAAAGTATATGGTGAAGGGTTTCACGTGGTGGCGCCGTGGGACAAGATGTCGGTCTATAATGTCCGCTTTCAGACGAATGTTCACGAGATGGATGTCCTTACCAGCAAGGGAATGCAGGTTCATGTCTCGCTTGCGATAAGGTATCAACCTGAGTACGAGACGTTGGGCGTTCTCCATCAAAAGGTGGGTCCCGACTACTTCAACAGTATCATTGTCCCTGATGTTGAGGCCACTATCCGCAAGGTGGTGGGCAAATACGACGTGGAAGAGCTTTATTCATCGCAGAAGGATATCCTGCAGAAGCTCACGAACGAGGCGTTTTCCTCCGCCAATGACAAATATCTGAAAATTGACACTCTGTTGATAACTAAAATCGAGATGCCGCCCAAGATCAAGGAAGCTATTGAGAAGAAGCAAGAGGAACAGCAGTTATCAGAAGCCTATCTTTATAAACTGGAACGGGAGAAAAAAGAGGCTGAAAGAAAGTTGATCGAGGCCAGTGGCATCCAGGTTGCCAATTCAATAATTTCGACTTCATTGTCAGAGCAGATTCTGCGTTGGAAAGGAATAGATGCTTCACTGGAAGTTGCAAAATCCCAAAATTCGAAAATTGTTCTGTTCGGCTCCGGCAAAACGGGACTGCCGTTACTCTTTGATTCAAATACAGCCATTCCTTCCGGGAAAGGGAAGTAATGTTACCCGCAACAGCAGCACATAGCTTCATGTTGAGGGTATTAATGCGATCTCTTTGTATTCTTGCTGTTGCCATGTTGCTGGTTTCGTGCAGCAGGGAATATGTCGATGTTAGAAAAAAACGGGTCGAAGAGATAAACAAGGCCGATTCCATTAATATTGCAATTATATGGGATAAAAGAACCGCTAAGGATTTTCTACTGGTGGAGGGGAGCACCATGGCGGCCGATGAAATAAATAGCCAGAGTGGGGTATTGGGACGCCCCGTGAAATTGAAGTTCTTTTACTCGGAAAATGATACCGACGAACTGAGATTAGCCAAGCAGATAGCAAAAGACACCTCTTTAGCTGCTGTTATCGGTCACAGAAGTTCAACCAACGCCATCCTGGCCTCGGTTACCTACGAGTACTGCGGCCTTTTATATGTTTCGCCATCCGCATCAAATATTAATCTCACCAATCATAATTTCGAATATACGTTCAGAAGCATTCCATCGGACCATCAAGCCAGTAAAGGAATTGCAAAGCTGATGATGTCGCAGGGACACATAAAGATTGCGGTCATTGATGATCGTACCCTATATGGCAAGGGCGTGGCCGATGATGTTACCGAGTCTCTATCCGACTTGGGACTAAATATGGTGGTCCGCCGTTTTTACACTTTGGGAACGACCGATTACAAGCCGTTGTGCGCCGAATTGCTCCGCCATGATTTCGATGCCATTTTTCTGGGAGCAATACTTCCACAGGCGGCATATTTTATAAGTGAAGCCAGGCAAATGGGCCTATATCAGCAGGTATACGGCGGACATGCCATGGATTCGATGGCTCTCGAACGGATTGGCGGCAAAGCGGCCCTCGGCACTGTGGTGGCTACCTACTATAATCCAGATCGTGATAGTCCGGTAACTAAGAAATTTATCAGCAACTTTGAAAAACGCTACAGAAAGCCTCCGGATACTCGTGCAGCCCTGTTTTATGACTCGATGAACCTTATCATCGAGGCCATGAAGCTCAGCAAAACAGCCGAACCGGCTGTAGTTGCCTCACATTTGAGGTATCTTACCGACTTTCAAGGTGTGACAGGCAACTTCAGCTTTAATATCCAGGGAGATCCAGTTGGCAAGGAAAGTTATTTCAAATATCTGGGCCATAACGGATTTGCACCTCTGGCCGCTCCGGTGGAGAGTCATAAAGACAAAAGTGTTACTGATGGGCAGGCGCTTCTGAAACCAATTGGTAGTCCAAGAGGTGAATTATGATTATAATTACTTTAGCGTACATCGGTTTGTGTTTCTTTATCGCCTTATTGGGCGCCAACAGGAAGTTCGGTTATTGGGGATATTTTTTCTGTTCACTGTTTCTTACCCCGCTGATCGGCATCATTGTTTTACTTGGTTCCGATAACCGTCCGAAAGTACCTAAAAAATGTCCTAAATGTTCTTATCAGCTAGCGCGCCGGAGTTAAGAAATGACGGTAACGGCCACTCTTTTCTGTTTTCCCTTTGCCGGAGGGAACGCCTACTCATACAGACCGCTTGAGCGGAATATTCATCCGGCAATAAAAGTTGTGCCGCTTGAGCCTCCCGGCAGGGGGCGGCGTACGCAGGAAACCAGTTTGACTGGCATGCATGAAATGGCGCTTGACATGCTGTCATGCGTGCGCGCTTCACTAGATCGGCCTTTTGCGTTTTTTGGTCACAGTATGGGCGCCTTGTCCGCATACCTTGTTACGCGTCTGTTGGCCGAGGAGCATCTTCCGCTTCCGCTTCACCTGTTCATATCGGGCAAAGGGCCGCCCCATGGGACCAGCAGGGAGGCTCAATGGCATACCCTGCCGCCAGGGGAGTTTAAAGCCAAGCTGGCCGAACTGGGCGGGTGTGCGCCGGCAGTGCTTGCTGACCAGGAACTGTTTGCTTATTTCGCGCCGCTCATCCGTGAAGATATGCGGGCCATCGCGGAATACAGGCACAAGTCGGTTCCGCCATTCGATGTTCCTATTACAGTCATGATCGGAACCGCTGAAAGCACTACCTATGCCGAGGCCTCCGGATGGAAGGATATGACGACATCCGACTGTAGCATATTACAGTTTGAAGGCGATCATTTCTTCCTGTTCGACCATATTGACAGTATCTGTGAATTACTGAACTCGACACTCCTTGCTACTTGATGTTACAGGTATTTCTATCTTATTCGACAGGCAGGCTTCAGACCGATATTGAACGCGGGTATTTGGCGATGATGCCGGATTCAGTGCGCGCCGAGATTCTGAGATTCCGCCGTTGGGAAGACAGGCAGGCGTCACTGTTTGGTAAACTGCTTCTGCTGCATGCCTTGCGTTGCAATGGCCAGGACCAAGGTTCTGCTATTCTCGAGCGTCTTGAATACACGGAGACGGGAAAGCCGTTTATCCGTGGGGCGGGAGATTTCAATATCTCGCATTCAGGAGGTTGTGTTGCACTCGCGCTGGCGGCTGACGGAGAAGTTGGGATTGATGTCGAGATAATAAGGTCGATACAGATTGCGGATTTTTCCCGATATCTGCCTGAAATACCGGCACTTGAAACGTCTGATCCATCACTGAGTCAGAACATGTTTTATGCATGCTGGACCAAGAAAGAAGCTGTTCTCAAGGGAGATGGTTCCGGTCTCATGGCGCCATTGGAACAGGTAACTCTGCAGGGTGACACGTCTCTTTTTCATGAACGGCAGTGGCATCTTCGAGAAATCGATTGTGGCGCCGCTTATTGTTGCCATGCAGCTACCAGTATCCATCAGTCCTGCTGCCGGATCAAAGTAGTCAATTTCTGAAAGGGGGTGCATGTATCATGAATTATTCGAATGGTGCATTGGAAACGGGCGTTTCATCTGTTTATGATTTACAGTGCGAAGGAATGGATTGGGCCGGCTGGTCCGTCCTGTGGCTCCTTGCCGCAATCTGCATGTTCGGAGTTACGGTGAATGATGCGCGGGCCGAAGAGCCTAAACTCACACCGGAGCTGATCAAACAGACAAACCCGGATCTGTATCGCCAGATCCAGGCCGCGCCAAAGCTTCCGCCGGAGAAGGCCGATCCTGACAGGCCGTATGACCCGTATCCGGGATTTTTTGCCCAACCTGTGTTAAAACCGGATCAGAATGAGAATTGGTGGGAAACCAGCTCGTTTGACTATTCCCCGATATATCCGTATTTGCTTAAGCATACCCACATGAAGTTTTCCTATGACAAGTCAACGGGGAATGATGATGGCCATGCCTGGAAAGGCGCGATTTTGCTTGCTCTTCGCAAGGACAGGTTCACTAATGTAATCGGTTATGAAATCGATCAGAAAAATATTTCCTCTATGGATGGTTCATCAGTGGACAAGGATGTGCAGAATTTTGAAGAAACCGCAATATATGAGCTGAACCGTTATCTTTTTGTTGAAGCCGGCTTATATTGGCAGCGCCTCAGCCAGCAGTTCATCATGGACCGTTATGTGCCATTCGTCGGCATCGGTTCATATAACGTACTTCAGGATATTCTCGACAGGAAGAAAGATCGCCTGAAGATTGACTTGGGATTTGGTTGGGTAAGCGATTCTTATGATTCTCAAGTAGTTAATATGATCCATAAAAATTCGGATTCATTCAACGCATTGTATGTCAAGGGCGAGTTTGCCCATAAATTTAGCGACATGCTGACCTACAAACAGATTTTCGTGCTCAAGCAGGCAGTTGACAAGACCACTGAATACGGGATTACCACCATACCGCAGACACAGAATCAGGATCAGAAAGCAATAGTGACGGGGGCAACCAAACGCTATGACTGGCGCTGGACCAATTCGTTGGAATTTACCATTAATCAGTATGTCGGTTTTCTGGTTTCCTACGATGTGGCGTATGACAGTAATCCGTGGCCGATAGCGGCCAAACGGGATACGGAGTTTTTGACCGGCTTCAAGTTTGCTTACTAACCGCTGCCCTGTTAATGTAATCAAGGAAGATTTTACGGTGTCCAGACCTTTTTGCACATACAACCTCAATAATCTGGCCTCGATCCAACAGCTACGGCAATTGCCCGATAACCTCCGGCAGGCCATATCTGTGGTGGGAATGGTCTTCCCGTTCAGAACCAATAATTATCTGATCGATGAACTGATCGACTGGGATAATGCGGAAACAGACCCGATATACCACCTGAATTTTCCCTGCCGCGAGATGTTGCTTCCGGGACATTATGAACGGATACAGAGGTTGATAGAGAGCGCCGTTCCACGAAGCAGCATCAGGAAAGCGGTTCAAGAGATCCGCTACGAATTGAATCCTCACTCCGTTCAGAGCATGGATGCCACCCTGCCGGACATCAACGGCAGAAAACAGCAGGGGATCATCCACTCTTACCCGGAAACGGTACTCTTCTTTCCGTCCGAAGGGCAGATGTGTCATGCCCATTGCACTTTCTGTTTCCGCTGGCTACAGTTTGTGGGGGAAGAAGAAGAGATATTCGCCAGTACCGATGTGGACTCCCTGATCAGTTATGTGTCGCAACATGAGGAGGTACAGGACATCCTCCTCACCGGCGGCGACCCGCTTTTTATGAAATCAGGGGTACTTGCCGCATATGTTGACCGGATACTGGATGCGGACATCCCTCACCTGAATGCGATCAGAATAGGCACAAAGGCGATCACCTACTGGCCGTACCGGTTTTTGACCGATCAGGACTCGGATGAACTGATCCGACTTTTCGAGAGGATCATCAAAAAGGGGAAGCATCTGGCAATTGTGGCAAATATCAATCACCCACGGGAACTCTCCACGGATACCGTGCGGTGTGCGATTGCCCGCATCCGTGCCACCGGCGCCGAGATACGGGCACAATCTCCGATGCTGCGCCATATCAACGATACCCCGGAGGTGTTGTCCGCCCTCTGGCAGGAAGAGGTCAGGCTCGGCATAATTCCCTATTACCAGTTTATTGTCCGTGATACCGGGGCGCGTCATTACTTCGGCGTGCCTATCGTCGATGCGCTCAATATTTTCCGTGAAGCTTACCGGAGAGTAAGCGGAATCTGTAGAACGGTGCGCGGACCCTGCATGTCAACAAAACAGGGCAAGGTGCAAGTGCTGGATGTACAGGAGCTTCAGGGAGAAAAGGCGCTTCTACTCCGCTATCTACAATCTACTGTGCCGGAACAGGTCATGCGGACTTTTTTTGCAGTCTACGACGATCAGGCGGACTGGTTCACCGGCTTGAGGCCGCTGAGACCCCAGGACACCTCGTTTTTTTAGCAGCAGGGCCGCATTGTACGTGTTTTGCCGCATCACCCGTGCTGTTGCAATTACCACTATCTTAAAGGAGACTCGTTATGCAACGGAACATGATTCTGATCAAACTATTTGCCTTGTCGTCATTGATTATCCTGGCGCTGTCCGCCGGCGGCTGTAGCGACAGTACCTACATCTCGGGAAGTTCCGGGACAGAACCGCCGATAGCCCAGAAAACAGAAGTCTCTTTGAAAAAAACGATTGATGATTACATGACTTACGTAGGGACTCCGTCCGGTGTTCCGGGGACTATTGTTGCGGTAAAAATGAATGGCTATCAACCGTGGTACTATGCAACCGGTTCCGCCGAAATCAACGTGGCCGACGGTACTCAAAAGGTTGCCATGAAAGCCGCCCTCCCATTCCGCATCGCCAGCATCACCAAGATGTTTATTGCCCAGACGGTTATCATGCTGGCCCAGGAAGGGAAGATCGACCTCACAAAGAGTGTTGATTATTATCTGCCTGGTGCACTGACCGACAGGAACGCGGACAATGCAAGCAAGATTACCATCAACATGCTGCTCAATCATACCAGCGGGTTGTACAGCTATGTCACTTCAGATGCGGGTTTGTTAAGAGGTACCGGTCCTACTCATGATCTTCCTATGTACAGATTTGTTACCGGACTAGGCCAGGCCCACTGGATCCACTCCTTTTCCCCCCAGGATGATGTGCTGAAATTTGCCAACACCTTCTCACCGCCTGCTTCCATAGTGGTTCCAAACGGTTTTGACAGCGGGACCAGTGAAGTCGGAAACCCTTTTCTGACCAACCCTTACTTTGCACCCGGTACGGATCTGCATTATTCCAACACCAACTATTATCTGCTCGGTCTCCTTATCGAGAAAGTAAGCGACAGCCATGACGTCGCAACGGAGATTAAACGTCTGATTACCGATCCGCTGGGGCTTTCCGATACCTACCTGCCGACTACGTCAAATACGTTCACAAATCCTGCCCATGTACACGGCTATGCGGATTATTTCAATAATCAGTCGTACTTGACGGCAATGGATGATGCCCTGCTTAAATTTCATTGGGCTGCCGCCACCTCGGGCTGGGAAAACGGCGATGGCAAACTTGAGGATTTTACCGATATTGACCCCTCTTTCACCTGGACGACCGGCGGCATCATTTCCAGCGCGAAGGACCTGCTCACATTTAGCGAATTCATTATGAAAACCCGGGTCCAGTCAGGGCAGGAAGCTGGTAAATGGATACTGGGCGCGCCTTTGGATGTATCAACTTCATTCCAGTACGGTCGCGGCATTGCACGGATAAATGACGTCATGTTCGGCCATGGCGGGCAGTTTGCCGGATACAATGTGGCCGTCTACTGGTATGCGCCACTCGATATCTACTTTTTGGTCATGACAAACAAATATTCATATACTGATAATGACCCGAATAACATCGGGGGAACTATTGTAGCAGGAGCCGATACCTTGTACAAACCGGTGGCCAAGACATCCGCTTCCACGGAAGATCCCAATACGGCCATTATCAACGGCCTGCTCGGCGTTCTCGAACAGGATCCGGGGGTGGCCAAAACAATGAAAAAGGCCATGGTTGCTCCATTCAGGCTCCCCGATGTTTCGTCGCTGATGAGATAGGAGGAGTAATATCACATGATCGGAACATCCTTCATATATTCCGGGATGGGTGCTCAATGGAAGATCATGGGGCAGCATCTCTTCAAGAACAACGAGCTCTTCCGCTGCAAGGTGGAAGAGCTCGACCCCGCCATCAAACAATATACCGGCCTGTCTGTTGTCGAAGAAATTCTACGTGATAGTGTCTCTTCACGCGCAAATACTCCCTGGATAGCCCATCCGGTCACCTTTGCTATTCAGATGGGGATGACATCTCTTTTTGCCTCTTGGGGAGTTGTTCCCGGCGCCGTGTTGGGGCATAGCGGCGGCGAGGTGGTTGCGGCTCATGTTGCAGGTGTACTTTCTCTGGAAGATTCTGCACGTCTGTTGGGCGCCCATGGCCGGGTCATGCGTCAGGTGGAAGGGAAGGGGAGGATGCTTTTCGTTGCTCTACCGCTCCATGAGACGGAAGAGCTGATCAGCGTCAACCACCTGCAGCTCTCCATTGCGGCGGTCAACGGGCCCGGCTCCACCGTGGTTTCAGGCGCCGCCGGGATAGATGATCTGATGGCGCTTTTGGAAGGGCGAGGGGTGTTCCAGCGCATACTCAATACCGACGTGGCTTTCCACAGTTCCCAGGTGGAGCCCGCTCTGGAGGAGTTTCGGATCTCCCTTGAAGGCATCTTACCGGAACGGGCAAAAATTCCGCTCTACTCTTCATTGACGGGCGTCAAGGCATCATCTGACGATTTCAACGCGGCGTACTGGGTTCGCCATATCAGGGAGCCGGTACGGTTTGCCCCGGCTATCGCCGCGATGCTGAAGGATGGCCTGACTCAATTTGTGGAAATATCTCCCCATCCGCTCCTTCAGACCGCTCTTGCGGAGTGTTTTGCGGAAGCCGGCAGTACGGCATCCGCTGCCGGGACAATGGAAAAGGACTCCGGCACACTCGACGATCTGCTGCGTACCATGCTTTCTCTGGAGAAAAGCGGCGTCTCCGTGTCCTGGAATTTAATGACCGATGCAGATCGCCGTGCCGCTGAAACCCTTCGCCGCCCGTCGCATTCCGGCGCCTTGCGCCCGAATTCCCGCGTCCTGGATCGCGCCGCCATTTTGAAGCATGTCAATGATGCCCTTGATGCCGCAAGCTCCGGAGCGATCAAGTCCGCCGACGAACAGAGCGGCTTTTTCGACCTGGGCGTAGACTCACTTATGAGCATCAGGATTGTGCATGAGCTGGAAGCGAGCATCGGCGTGTCGTTGCCGGTAACAACCATATTCGATCATACGTCACCGAGAGCCCTCGCGGACCATCTGCAGCGCCTTGTTTCCGACGAAAACCAACCGGCAGACTATTCTGACAAAACGATAGTCGAGAACGACGAGCCGATTGCCATTATCGGGATGGGGTGCCGTTTCCCCGGCGGAGCCAATTCGCCGGACCGCTTCTGGGAACTGATCGACCGCGGCGGGATGGCCATGTCCGAAGTTCCTGGCGCCCGCTGGGATCCGGAGCAGTATTACGATCCCGATCCGGAGACTCCCGGTACCAGCTATGTCAAGCGTGGAGGTTTTCTCGTCCCTGACCGGCTTGACCAGTTCGATGCTCCGTTTTTCCGTATTCCGCCGCGGGAGGCCCGTGCTCTTGACCCCCAGCAGCGCCTGCTGCTTGAGGTTGCCTGGGAAACCCTGGAGCAGGCCAATATCCCGATCGAACAGCTGAAAGGGCGGAATGTTGGGGTCTATCTCGGAATCTGTTCTGATGATTACAAGACCGCCCATCTCTATTCCGGCAGCCTCGACCGGATCGACGCCTATTCCGGCTCCGGTTCCATGTTCAGCTCTTCCGGGGGGCGGATCTCCTACATCCTCGATTTTACCGGTCCCAATTTCTCGGTGGATACGGCCTGTTCATCCTCGCTGGTGGCTCTGCACCTGGCCTGCCAGGCCCTGCGCCTGCGGGAGTGCGACGCCGCACTGGCCGCTGGCGTCAATCTGTTGATAACACCGCACCTGTTCGTCTATTTCTCCAAGCTGGGGGCGCTCTCTCCTGACGGAATCTGCAAGCCGTTCGATGCCGCGGCCAATGGTTATGCGCGCGGTGAAGGCTGCGGGGCGGTCCTGCTCAAGCGGTTGTCCGATGCCAGGCGCGACGGCGATACCATTCTGGCGCTAGTCAAGGGGAGCGCCATCGGTCAGGACGGAGCCAGCTCAAGCTTTACCGCGCCTAGCGGTCTGGCGCAGCAGCAGGTCATCCGCAGGGCCTTGTCCAATGCCGGACTGGCGCCGTCCGATATCAGCTATGTCGAGGCCCACGGAACCGGCACCCCTCTGGGCGACCCGGTAGAAGCTTCCGGCATCAGCGGTGTCTACTGTACTGGACGGGACTCCGGCAACCCGCTGCTCCTGGGTTCGGTCAAAGGGAACATAGGGCATTTGGAAGGGGCTGCCGGTATG
>Ga0265294_10007686_pt1 | contig 12725 bp, 11 predicted proteins | sample MunlanPumphouse3_FD_192504 | JGI IMG/M metagenome (GOLD analysis project Ga0265294, IMG submission 192504) | Groundwater microbial communities from a municipal landfill in Southern Ontario, Canada - Pumphouse #3 | ecosystem: Environmental > Aquatic > Deep subsurface > Groundwater | place... | reverse complement strand
GGGTAAAGATTTAAGCGAAGTTTTAAAAGATTTGCAAAAGAATCGAAAAAAAAATAATGCCTTGTCAATGGAGCAGCTTAGGAATGTACAATCTTGGCTTGAAATGACTAGCTTTAATAATATTCCAAAAGTGCTTATTTTAGAAGGAATAGAAAATCTTAATATTAATGTTGCCAATGGGCTTTTGAAACTGTTAGAAGAACCAAATACTAATTCCAGAATTGTATTAATTAGCACAAGTTATCAAAAACTACTTGAAACAATTTTAAGTAGGGTTCGTAAATTTGATTTTAAGCCAATCGTTGGTAAAACACTTGAAATTGTAATTAATAGCTTTTCTGGAGAGAAATCTTCCTATAGAGATTTTGAATCCTATTTTTTGTTAAATGGAATAAGCTGTGGAACAAAGATTGAAAATTTATCAATTGATTTTATTTGTAATAAGACTTTTGATTTAGGTAATTTGTTTAGAATTATTACTAAAGAAAAATGTGAGAATGTTTTTTTAAAACAGTTGTCAAATTCCAATGAGGATTTATTTTTAAATGGAAAATTGCCTTTATACCAAAGTCAAAAGATTCAAAATATGATTGATTTATGCTCAATAGACTATAATTTATACAATCAGAATATTAAAACAAGCTTACAAAGCTTATACTATAAAATAAACAAGGATTAAGTAAATGAAAAAATTTATAGAAAAAGCAGTAAAAAAAATTGAAATCCTTGATAAAGAAGATATCAAAAGGATTTTTGCTCAACAACTTGAAGAATTGGAAATGAGGGATGTTTTATTAGATTCTTATAATGCTGGATTTTTTTTAATAAATGAGAAAATGAAGGTATTATATTGCAATAAAACTGTAAAAAACCTTGTTCCTGTATCAAATTGTAAAGATTTTAAAAATAATGATATATTTTCAGTTATAAAAGATAAAGAAATAAAAGATTTTCTCAAACATGTTTTTAACGAAAAGATTGATAAAGAAGAATCTGAGGAATTTTCTTTTCAAATTGGTTCAGACATTAAAATAATACGAACTACAGTATTCCCAAAATTTACTGAATTTCAAGAACAAATTTGCTGTTTAATAAGATTTAATGATGTTACAGTAGAAAGAGTTCAAGCAACAAAACTACGAAGAAGTGAAAACCTGGCTTCTATGACTACAATGGCAGCTGGAGTTGCCCATGAAATAAAGAATCCTTTGGCTTCTATTAGTATTTACCTACAATTATTAAATAAGAAATTTGAAAAATTAGGATGCTTAGACAAAGAAAAAGCAGATAAATATCTTTCAGTCATTGGTGAGGAAATTGAACGTTTAAATTCAATTGTTGTTGATTTTCTTTTTGCGGTTAAACCGTTAAATATTAATTTAAGGTTTGAAGATATTAATAAACTAATAAAAGATCTTGTGGATTTTGTAAAACCTGAGTTGAACGAAAAAAATATTAAAACAACTCTTGACCTTTCAAAGTTTTTACCAAAATTAGAAATAGACAGTGCTTTATTTAGACAAGCAACTTTAAATCTAATTAATAACTCAATATATGCCATAGAACAAAAGAAAGGGCCAAAATTTGAAGGAGAAATATCCATCAGTACTCAACAAGTTGGAGATAATGTTCAAACAGTTTTTTCAGATAATGGTTGTGGCATGTCAAATGAACAGATGTCCAAAATTTTTGAACCTTATTTTACAACAAAAGATACTGGAACTGGATTAGGTTTAACTGTTTTTTACAAAATAGTTAAGGAACACAAAGGAGAATTTTCAGTTCAAAGTGAACTAAACAAAGGTACAAGTTTTTTAATATCTTTTCCAGTTCCTTCTTCTGAAAGAAAGAAAATTGAAAGTGGAATTGATTTGGATGAATATGAAGAGGAAAAATAGATGAAACGGACTATTTTAATTGCTGATGATGAAAAACATATACGAGAAGGATTGTCCCTTGCTTTAAACGATGAAGATTATAATTGCCTTTTGGCTGAAGATGGTGAAAAAGCTTGGCAAATGGTCAATGATAATGATGTTGATTTAGTTATTTCTGATTTGAGAATGCCAAAACTAAATGGTAATGAATTATTAAAAAAAATTGTAAGTTCTTACCCCAATATTCCTGTTGTAGTTCTTACTGGTCATGGAACAGTTGAAAGTGCAGTTGAGGCAATGCAAAATGGAGCTGTAGATTTCATTACTAAACCTGTTAATCTAAATCACCTCTTCTTACTTATTAGAAGATCTTTGAAACAAAGAGACACCGAAGAAATAAATGTAAAATTAACTGCTGAATTGAATGAAATCAAACAAGAAAGCAAATATGGTAAAATTATTGGAAAAAGCAAGTTAATTAAAAACCTTATGGATAAAGTAGCTGTCGTAGCTCCTTCGAAAAGTTCAGTTCTAATTACAGGGGAAAGTGGAGTAGGAAAGGAATTAGTTGCAGATGCTCTTCATGAATTATCCGATAGAAAAGGGAAACCTTTTATAAAAGTTAACTGCAGTGCTTTAACTGAAACTTTGCTTGAAAGTGAACTTTTTGGACATGAAAAGGGTTCCTTTACAGGAGCTATTTCACAAAAGAAGGGTAGATTTGAATTGGCTGATGGTGGAACAATTTTTCTAGATGAGATTGGAGAAATTAATCTTACGACTCAGGTTAAACTTTTAAGAGTATTACAAGAAAGATCTTTTGAAAGAGTTGGTGGACAATCAACTTTGAAAGTTGATGTAAGAATTATAGCAGCCACAAATAGAAATTTAATGGAAGAAATTGAAAAAGGAACTTTTAGAGAAGATTTGTATTATAGATTAAAGGTAGTTTCTTTGGATGTTCCACCTTTGCGAGAAAGGAAAGAAGATATTAATTTATTAGCAATTGAGTTTTTACATAAATTTAATAAAGAAAATAATAAGAATATTGAAGGTTTTTCCCCAAAGGCAAAAAAACTTCTAAATAAATATAATTGGCCTGGAAATATCAGAGAGTTAAAAAATAATATTGAAGGGGCAGTTGTGGTTTGTCAAAAAACTGTTATTGATGTTGAAGATCTTTCAATTGAAAACACTGATCAGAGCCAAGATAACATGATTAGTGTACCTTATGGAATAACTATGGAAGAAGCTGAAAAAATAATTATTGAAGAAAACCTTATGATGAATAATGGAAACAAAAGTAAAGCAGCCTCGGTTTTAGGGATTGGAAGGAAAACCCTTTCCAGAAAGATGGAGACTTGGGGGAAATGATTTGTTAAAAATTGATGAGTTTTTTGATGCAGGAGGTCTTCTTGATATTAGCATTTCAGACTTTGAATATCGTGAAGGTCAAATGGAAATGGCTAAACAAGTTAATCAAGCTTATGAAGAAGATGCTATTGCTGTTATTGAAGCCGGAACTGGTATAGGTAAAAGTTTTGCATATCTTGTTCCAGCTTTAATGAAAATTGAGCAGGATAGTGAAGATAAAACTGTAATAGCTACAGCAACTAAAAACTTGCAGAAGCAGTTGTATGAAAAAGATATTCCCCAATTATTTAAGGCTTTAGGTAAAACTTGGAAAGTGGCAATTTTGTACGGAAGACAAAATTATATTTGTAAAAGAAAAATTGAAGAAAAAATGGCTTTTGTACCACTTCTCATCGATGATGATTCAAATGAACTTAGTCTTTTATATAAATATTCAAAAGCAAGCCCAAACGGTCTATACAATGATTACAATGGCTTTTTTTCAACTGAACTTCGCCAGGAAACTTGTAGTGATAGTGAAACTTGTTTAAGTTATAAATGTCCTTATCTTTCAAATTGTTTTTATTATCATGCTAAACAGTTGGCGAGGGAAGCATCTCTTTTAATTACAAATCATCATCTGGTTTTTACTGATTGTGCATATAGATATCAAAATGAAATTGATTTTACTAAAGATGCAATATTACCACCCTATTCAAGATTAGTTTTAGATGAAGCTCATAATATTGAACAAAATGCTACAGATTTATTTACATTTGTTTACAGTAGTTATGAATTAAAAAAGCAACTTTTAAAATTGACTAAAAAACATTCAATGAACAAGAACCTTCTAGAGTTGTTAGCTCCTTTTAGCAGTAAAGTTGAATTAATTGATATCATTATGGATCTACAATCGTATTTAAAAACTGAAAGTGATACCTTAAATGATTTCTTATCAAGTTTTTTTTCAAATAATAATACTACTAATTTTCGAATTAAAAATCCACAAGATATGGTTTATGATAAATTCTTCCCATTAATAACCAAAATTGGAAAATATATTGAAAAAATATCATTAAATGTTAGTTTATTTATAAAATCTTTAGATGATGATAAGCAAAGCCCATTCAAGATCGATGAGTTACAGATTGTTTCTAGCCGTCTAGCTAGTCTTGCTTTAGCAATTAATAAGTTTTCAGATAGAAACAACTGGACTAAAGATGTTTATTTTATGGAAAAACGGTACATAAATAGAAATGATGTATATGAATTAAAGATAGCACCTCTTTCAATAGCAGAAATGATGCAATCATATGTTTATTCTTCCTTAAGAACCGTTATTTGCACAAGTGCTACCTTGGATTTAAAAGATGATTTTAAATACTGGGGTTCTAGAGTTGGCCTTCCTTGTCCAAATAAAAAGATTTTAACAATGAAAATTGATTCTTCCTTTAATTATAAGGACAATCTTCTTTTGTTAACGGCTTTGGATAGTCCGGAATATGATGATAAATCACCTGAAAACTATGTTTCATATATTAAAGAAATGGTTTATTCGAGTATTATTAGTAGTAATGGTGGAACCTTGGTATTATTTACCAGTTATAAAATGATGAAAGATGTTTATAATGCTCTTTCAGACAAACTACAAAAGAATAATATTAATGCCCTTATTCAAGGGAGTATGGATCGTTTTAGGATTTTAAACATATTCAAGGAAGATGAGAATAGTACTCTTTTTGCAACTAGTAGTTTTTGGCAAGGTATTGATGCTCCTGGAAATACATTAAGATTAGTTATTATTGTAAAACTACCTTTTCCTTCTCCTGGGGAACCCATTTTAGGTGCCCGTCTTGAGGAAATTGACAGTCGTGGAGAAAGCGGGTTTGCAAAAATGTTACTTCCTGAAGCAATTATGCGTCTAAAACAAGGATTTGGCAGGTTAATTAGGAAAAACACTGATAAAGGTATCGTTTTAATTCTTGATTCTAGAGTTGTAAAAAAGAGTTATGGGGGTTATATGTTAAGTGTTTTACCTGAGTGCTATCAATTAATTACAGAAAGTAAAAATATTTGTGATAAAATTGAAAATTTTTTATATTAAAAAAAAGAACTGCTTATAAATTATAAACAGTTCTTCTTTTTGTGAAAGGTTAATTTAATTAATCAATTACAGCTAAAACATCTTTTAAATCAAGAATAAGATATTCTTGGTTGTCCATTTTAATTTGGGTTCCTGCATACTTGTCATGAAGGATTTTATCACCCTTTTTAACATTTTTAACTTCAGTTCCAACTTCCTCAACAGTAGCGATTTGAGTTTTCTCCTGAGCTGTCTGAGGGATAAAGATTCCACTTGCTGTTTTTTCTTTAACTTGTTCTGCTTTTACAAGAACTCTTTCACCTAGAGGTTTGATATTCATAATTATTTCTCCTTAATGATATGTTTTATATTTCAATGTTAAATATAGTAAAAAGTATCTCCATAAGCAAGTTTTTTTGTTATTTTTTTAATATTTATTTTTAAGAAGAAATGTGAAGTTTTGACTTTCCTTTTAATAATTTTCTTATTATATTCTCTTTAACCAATTAGGGAGAAAAGAATGAAAAACTGGATGGAGATTTCGGAAAAATTTAGAGTAGAAGGGGCTCTTTATAAAAAGGCTAAAGCTAGTCTCCGTTTAGGTGATATTCCCAATTGTCTTGACTATATTACAAGATACTTCTTTTTGAGGAATAAAAGGAAATTAACGTCAAAAGGCGAAGTTTTTTTTAGAATTCAATTTGCTCTTTATCTTCTTGGGAAAGAAAAGATGGACTTTTCAAATATGGAAGGTGATATGATAGCTGTTTATATTATGGATAGTTATGAGGAAATTGAAATTGATTTGAAAAATAGTCCCATAAGTCCAAATGAGAATTTTGTTTCATGGTGTTCTACTGTTTCACTGGATTTTCCCTTCTTTTATCAATTTTCAGAAGATAAAAAGGACCAAGAAATCAAGGATTTTGGGTCAGAGTGCATCAAAATGAAGTTGTGTTGATTTTTTAGAGGAATTTTGACTCGTTTTTAAGCAATATATAAATTCTGTGGGTCAATTTGATACAATTATAAAAAAATAAATTTTAAATGACTGTTTAAGCGTTTCTAATAAAGATTAATTTTTGGCATGCATATTGCATGTATTATTAGAAAGGAGATTAATATGTCAAAAACAATGTTACAAACGAAGGCTTATAAGTCTGATGACAATTATCTTTCAGTTTATCTTCATGAAATCGATCAAATAGCGTTATTAAATAGAGAAGAAGAATATGATTTAGCAGTAAAGGCTAAATCAGGAGATTTATTTTCAAGAAATCGTCTTGTAGAATCAAATTTAAGATTTGTAGTAAGTATTGCAAAGCAGTATCAAAACAGAGGATTAGGTTTATTGGATTTAATTAATGAAGGCAATATTGGTCTTATGACTGCTGTTGATAAGTTCGATCCAGAAAAAGGTTATCACTTTATTAGTTATGCTGTTTGGTGGATTCGTCAGGCAATTTTAAAAGCAATTGGAGATAAAGTACGTTTAATTAGACTTCCAATGAATAAAGGTGCAGATTTACTTAATATACAAAAAGCAAAAAATGAAATTGAAAGATCTGGTATTGAGCCTACTATAGCTCAAATTAGTTCAAAATGTAATATTTCTGAGGATGACGTTTCTTCATTGCTTAAGTATAATAATGAAATTTCAAGTTTAGATGCACCAGTGGGAAGCGGATCTGAAACAAAGTTTGGAGATTTTATTGAAAGTGATTTACCAGAAGTTGAAGATTATATTTTTGATGAATCTTTAAAAAGTTCAATGAATAAAGTCTTAGATAAACTTTCAGATAAAGAAAGAAACATTATTGAACTAAGATTTGGACTAAATGGAAATTATCAAATGAGCTTAAAGGAAATTGGTGAACTTTATAATTTAACAAAGGAAAGAATCAGACAAATTGAAAAGAAAGTTTTGAATAATCTTTCCAAAGACGAGGATTTTAAAGAACTTGAGGTTTTCTTAGCCTAGGGTTTTCCAGATTAATTTCTGTTCATATAGATAGCTGACTTATTAATTTGAGTCGGCTTTTTTTTGTTTTAAAAAATAGAAAATGATAAGCAAATTGAAACAAATTTTAGGTAAAATTTGAAAAAAAATTATATAAAAACTAAAAATTAAAAATAATATTGACAACTCATTTTATATCGTCTAGATTTAAATCTGGTTAAAAATATAAAAGAACAAAACAAGAATTAAGGAGTAATTATGTCAAGTCAGAAAAAGTACGTTTTCTTTTTTGGGGACGGAAAAGCAGAAGGAAAATCTTCAATGAAAGATTTACTCGGTGGTAAGGGCGCAAATTTAGCAGAAATGACTGCTTTGCAACTTCCAGTTCCACCTGGATTCACAATCAGTACGGAAGCTTGTGAATATTTTTCAAAAAATGAGGATTCCTATCCAGAAGGATTAAAAGAAGAGGTTTTAAAGAATTTATCAAAACTAGAGAAGATGATGGGGGCTAAACTTGGAGACAAGGATAACCCTCTTTTAGTTTCTGTACGTTCAGGCGCAGCCCAGTCTATGCCGGGAATGATGGATACGGTTTTAAATTTAGGTTTAAATGCTGATTCAGTTCAGGGTTTAATTAGGAAAACAGGAAACGAAAGATTTGCTTGGGACAGTTACAGGAGATTTATGCAGATGTTTGGAGACGTTGTCATGGGAGTACCCCACAGCGAATTCGAACAAGCCTTCCAAGACGTTAAAGAAGAGGAAGATAAAGTCTATGATACTGAACTTAACGTAGATGATTTAAAAAGTGTTATTAAAAGATATCGAAGGATTTATAAGCATTACACAGGTGAACAATTCCCTACAGATCCTTTAGTTCAACTTTTCAAAGCAATTGATGCAGTATTTGGTTCTTGGAATAATGAAAGAGCTAAGAAATATAGACAGATGAATGATATCAAAGGTCTTTTAGGAACTGCAGTTAATGTTCAATCTATGGTTTTTGGAAACATGGGTGAAACCAGTGGAACTGGGGTTGCTTTTACAAGGGATCCATCAAGTGGTGATAATAATTTTTATGGTGAATTTTTGATGAATGCTCAGGGTGAAGATGTTGTTGCAGGAATTAGAACTCCTAATACAATAGATACGTTGCAAGAAATTAACCCAGAAATTTATGATCAACTTTGTGATATTAGAAAAACTCTTGAAGCTCACTATTTTGATATGCAAGATATTGAATTTACAATTCAAGATGGAAAGCTCTTTATGCTTCAAACTCGTAATGCTAAAAGGACAATATTTAGCTGGTTAAGAACTCAAGTTGAAATGGTTGAAGAAGGTTTAATCGATAAAAAGACTGCAGTATCAAGAGTTCCGGCTGGTGAGTTTAGTAAATTATTTGCTCCAGTTCTTGATAATAAAGTTATTAAAGAAATGTCTTTAATTCCGCTTTCAACGGGTTTGAATGCTTCTCCAGGTGGAGCTTGTGGTGAAATTTATTTTACAGCAGCAAAAGCCGAGGAAATGGCAGCCTTAGGCCATGATGTAATTTTAGTAAGAACTGAAACAAGCCCAGAAGACATTGGTGGAATGGCTATAAGTAAAGGTGTTATTACCTGCCGAGGTGGAATGACAAGTCATGCAGCCGTTGTAGCTCGTGGAATGGGATGTCCTTGTGTAAGTGGTGTCGGTGACATTAAAATCAATCTTATAAAAAAAACTTTAGAATGTAATTCAACAATTTTGAAAGAAGGGGATTTTATGAGTATGGATGGCTTTACAGGTCATATTTATGCTGCAAAAATTGCTGTTAGAGACCCTGAAATTATGCAGGTTCTTTCTGGACAGATGAAAGAAAACGAATCAACTATTTTCAAAAATTATAAACAATTCATGACTTATGTTAATGAAATTAAAACAATGGGTGTTAGAACTAATGCTGATACTCCAAAAGATGTTCACAATGCAAAGATGCTTGGTGCCGAAGGTATTGGACTTTGTAGAACTGAACATATGTTTTTTGGTGGTTCTCGAATTATTAGCATAAGAAAAATGATTCTTGCTAATAATGTAAAAGAAAGAGAAGTTGCATTAAAAGAATTGCTACCAATGCAAAGACAAGATTTCATTGATATTTTTACAGAGTTAAATGGTCTTTCTGCAAATATTAGGCTTTTGGATCCACCTTTGCACGAATTCCTTCCAAATGATCATACCTCAAGACATGAAATGGCATTACAACTTGGAATGAGTGTTGATGATATTGCACAAAAAATTAATAGCCTTCATGAATTTAACCCAATGTTAGGTTTTAGAGGTTGTAGACTAGCAATTGTTTATCCAGAAATTCTTCGCATGCAAGTTCGTGCAATTATTGAAGCGGCAATTTTGGTAAAGAAATCCGGGATTGAAGTTCATCCAGAAATTATGATTCCACTTGTAGGTAACTATAAAGAATTTAATTATTGTAAAAAGATTGCAGTTGAAGAAATTAAATTAATTTTTGAAGAAAAGAAAGCTACAATTGATTACAAAATAGGAACAATGATTGAGGTGCCTAGAGCTGCAATTACTGCAGATGAAATTGCAAAAGAAGCTGAATTCTTCAGTTTCGGTACTAATGATTTAACCCAAATGACTTGTGGATTTAGTAGAGATGATGCAGCTAGTTTTCTTGGTCATTATGTTAAAGATGCTGATAAACAATTTTATGAGTATGATCCATTTGCAACTATTGATGAAGAAGGCGTTGGAAAACTGGTAAAAATAGCAACTGAACTTGGTAGAAAAACTAGACCAGATATAAAATTAGGAATTTGTGGAGAGCATGGTGGTGATCCTAAAACTATTGCTTTCTGTCAAAAGATAGGGTTAAATTATGTTTCTTGTTCTCCTTTTAGAGTTCCGGTTGCTCGTTTAGCCGCAGCTCAAGCTGTATTAATGGAGAAATAGAAAAATTTAATGGATAGTGATAGCAAACAGAAGATTAAGGGTATTATTTGTATAATATTAGCTGGTTTCTGTTTTGCTACCATGAGCTTGTTTGTTCGCTTAGTTGGAGATATCTCAGTATTTCAAAAAAGTTTTTTTAGAAACCTTTTTGCTTTTGTCTTTGGTTTTGCAATTTTGATTAATTCTGAAAGAAAGGAACGAGCAAAAAATGGTAGCAAAGAAGAGAAAATAATAAAACCAGGAACGTTTAAATATTTAATTTTACGATCTGCCTGTGGAACAATTGGAATGATTTGTAATTTTTATGCAGTGGACCATCTATATTTATCAGATGCAACGATGCTTAATAAATTATCTCCTTTTTTTGCGATAATTTTTAGTTTTCTTATTTTAAAAGAAAAAGTTAATTTCAAACAGATTTTAATGATAATAGTCGCCTTTGTAGGTAGCCTTTTTGTCATAAAACCTTCTTTTGATTTTGCCAAATCCTTTCCTGCCTTTATTGGTTTCATAGGAGCTATAGGGGCGGGAAGTGCTTATGCTTTTGTGGGGAAACTTCGTTCCTCGGGAGTAAAAAGCTCCGTAGTCGTTGTGTTCTTTTCGGCTTTTTCCACTATTTTAACAGCTCCTTATCTAATATTTTTTTATAATCCCATGACCTTACAACAAATACTATTGCTTTTGTGTGTTGGTCTAGCTGCTTTGGGTGGACAATACTTTATTACCAATGCCTATTTCTTTGCCAAAGCGAGAGAAATCTCCATTTATGATTATTCTCAGATTTTATTTGCCTCAATTTATGGTATTATTGTGTTTTCTCAGTATCCGGATGTGTTTAGTATTTTTGGATATTTGATTATTCTATCAATGGCATTTTTAATGTTTAGATATAATTTAAAGAAAAAGGAATGAGAATATGGAAAAAGAAAGAGTATTAGTTGTTTGTTTAAATCCAACTTTTCAAATTACCTTTAATTTTGACAAACTAAATCAAGGCGAAGTAAATCGTACAAAAAATTACACTAATTTTGCTTCTGGAAAGGGTGTAAATGTAGTTAGAATGATAAAGCAACTTAATGAAGATGCTGTTCTTCTTTCTCATCTTGGTGGTGAAAGAGTTGAAGAATTTATTAAACTAGCTTTAAAAGATAATGTTAATATAATCTCAGCAGATAGTAAAAGTCCAATTCGAACCTGTGTTACCTTGAATGATGGTAAAACCACAGAATTGGTTCAAGAACCTGAAAGTGTAGATTTTGAGACAGGAAACAAAATTCTTGATAAATATAAAAAGGCCTTAAAAGAATTTTCAATTGTTGTATTTTCAGGAACGAGAGCTCCTGGTTATCGTAAAGATTTTATTGCAGATATGGTAAGAATAGCAAAGGAAAATGGCAAACAAGTAATTTTGGATATCAAAGGTTTCGATTTACTTGATAGCCTAAAATTCAATCCTGATTATATAAAAGTCAATTTATCAGAATTTGCTGATACTTTTTTAGATAAATCTAATCTAATGGAGCAAGATGAAAATCTTCAAATAAAAAATATAGTTTTTGATAAAATGAAAGAAATTTACTTAAATAATAACGCCATGTGTATCATTACTAGAGGAAAATATCCTACTTGGTTTTTGGATAAAGATTTAAATTTACAAGAAAAAGAAATTGAAAAAGTTAAAGTGGTAAATACCGTTGGTTGTGGGGATGCCTTTACTGCTGGATTAGCTGTAGGTCTTTTAAGAAAAAAAGCTTTCAAGGAATGTTTAGTTTTAGCTAGTCAATGTGGGTCAAAAAAAGCGACTTGTAGTAAAGTTGGAAGCTTGTTTTAATAAAATTTAATAAGAATATTGACATAAATATGTGATTTGGTTACACTCTCAATGTTAGTCATAACTAACAAGGGAGCGATTATGATTCCATTAGCACTTTTTGAAATAGGCAAAAATTCTTCAATAAAAAAGATAAACGGAAATGATAAAGTTAAAAGACATCTTGGCGAACTGGGATTTGTAGTAGGTTCTCCAGTTAAAATTGTTTCAGTTCTTTATGGTAATTTAATAATTCAAATTAAAGATAGTCGGATAGCTTTAAATCGTGATACAGCAAACAAAATTTTAGTATAGGAGTTATAAATGAGAACTTTAGATTGTGTAAAGCCAGGGGAACAGGTAAAAATTGTTAAATTAAACGGTGAAGGTTTATTGAGAAGAAGAATTATGGAAATGGGAATTACAAAGAATATTATGGTAAAAGTTATTAAGGTAGCTCCGTTGGGAGATCCAATGCAACTAAATGTTCGTGGTTATGAATTAAGCCTTAGAAAATTTGAATCTAGTCTTATTGAAGTTGAATAAAAAAAATTTATGAATAAAGTTAGTTATAACTAAGGAGAATTGCATGAGTTTAAAAATTGCCCTTGCCGGAAATCCAAATTGCGGCAAAACGACTATGTTTAACAATTTGACTTCATCCAGTCAATATGTTGGAAATTG
>Ga0265294_10007685_pt1 | contig 12729 bp, 12 predicted proteins | sample MunlanPumphouse3_FD_192504 | JGI IMG/M metagenome (GOLD analysis project Ga0265294, IMG submission 192504) | Groundwater microbial communities from a municipal landfill in Southern Ontario, Canada - Pumphouse #3 | ecosystem: Environmental > Aquatic > Deep subsurface > Groundwater | place... | reverse complement strand
CTCTTAGTCTTGCAAAAATTGGTAAAAAATTTCATCCTACAAGTACTTTTCTTGATATCGAATTGGGGAAATTGTATTTGCTTTTAGATTGTCCTGAAAGAGCTTATAAATATATCAAGAAAAAAGACATTCTGGATTTATTAGATCCAGATATCTTTCTGATTAAATTGTTTTATTTCATTAAATTAGAGAAACTTCAAGATTTATTCGAATTATTGGATAATATAAAAAAAGAAAATTTAAATTTATTTGAAACTTTACTTAAATATATTGTAGAAAACGATAAAATTTCAGATTATTTTTCGTCTTTAACGATAAAAAGGAAATTCTTTTCTTATTGCGTAAAGGCGTTACCTGATAATTTAGTTATCACTAAAAAAATTATTGAAATTGAAGAAGAAAATTCAACAAAGGCACTCACTATATGTGACAATTTTATCAAAAGAAATAAGAAGATTAATGATTTTGATTTTTTAGTATTAGCTGATTCACTTTATATAAAAAACAACAAATTCGATGAAGCTAACGAACTGACCAATCAACTTAATTTGATTTTGCTTAATAATGATATTAAATATTTTGATACACTTTCAATACTTACTTATCATTATATTATGGTTTTTCTAGCTATTAATGAAAATAATTTTGAGAAAGCTAAAAGCTTGTATGAGGAAGCTATGAATTACACTACACGAATATATTCCTTCAAGGAATATTGTGTTCGAGCTTGTGATAAATTAGAACAGCATCAAACAATCTATAATTTATTATTTGTAGATATAGAAGAATTTGAGAAGTTAGAGGTTCGTTTGATTCTATATTATATACATGCTTGTTATGAACTTAATAAAAAAAATGAATATAAAGAACTCATAGCTCTCCTAAACAAGTCTAAACGTCTTCACCGTTATTTTAACAAGGCCGAAATGGGTTTTGCAAAAAAAACAATATTGCTGAACACTAATACAATTTCTTTATCCGAAAGTACCTTCCCTGATAACTTTACATTTATGGTTCAATGGGATGAAGATGAAGATGAAGATCAAGATGAACAAACCTCATTTAATACGATAAAGAAGTTTATTAACATTTTTTTGAACAGTCCTAAGCTGGATAATATAATGGAAAGATTCGAAAAAAAGCACAAGGGTATATTTGATAAACTAAATGCTCTTGACAAGGATGCTCTTATTGATGTTACTAGTCTATTTAGAAAGGACAATGATAATAAATTTGAGGATAAGGATATTATTGATATTGCTGATCTATTTAAAAAGGAAGATTACGATAAAACAGAGACTGATCGTGAACTTTTAAACAAACCAAAAGACAATACCATTAAATTATTATCAGAAGACTTATTTAAAAACACCTCGGATAAAAATTAAAATGAGAACCCTCAAACAGTATACACTTATCGTATTAAAAGGTATGGGCATGGGAGCTGCTGATGTTGTTCCTGGTGTCTCAGGAGGTACTATCGCTTTTATTGTAGGGATTTACGAAGAATTAATCTTTTCGATAAAAAGTATAAACCTAAATGCCCTCCGTTTATTTTTTAGTGGTAAAGGAAAAGATTTTTGGAAAGCAATAAACGGAAATTTTTTACTTTCTGTTGTCTTAGGTATTTCGATTAGTGTATTTTCTTTAGCACGACTAATCACTTATTTATTAATCAACCATCCCATTTTAGTATGGTCCTTTTTCTTTGGGTTAGTTATGGCTTCTACACTTGTAGTCGCTAAAGATGTAAAAAAATGGGATTGGAAGTCTATTACGAGTTTTATTCTCGGTGCAGCTTTGGCCTTTTACATCACCATTGCAGCTCCTGCTGAAACACCCACAGCCTATTGGTTTATATTTCTTAGTGGTGCTATCGCTGTTTGCGCTATGATACTACCAGGCATATCTGGTAGCTTCATCCTAGTCTTACTGGGAAAGTATTTTTATATCATGGATGCTATCAAATCATTTAAGCTCCTTATAATAGGAGTTTTTATAAGTGGAGCAGCTATTGGAATAACCACTTTCTCAAGAATATTATCCTATGCCCTTTCACGGTTTCATAATTGTACCATAGCTTTATTAGCTGGATTTATGCTAGGATCACTTAATAAAGTATGGCCTTGGAAGCAAGTCATTGAAACGTATACGGACAGTCATGGGATTATAAAACCACTTATCGAAAAGAATATTTCTCCCAATGAACTCGTGCTTCCCGCTATTGGTTTTATCGTATTTGGCTTTGTTTTAGTCTATGCTTTAGAATATGTTTCACACAAAGAAAAGTAGTAAAGGCTGTTGAGAAAAGATATAATTTTATATCTTTGCAAGAATTGTATTTAAAAATTGAATCACTAATTTCAAAATAAAGAAGAATGGCTAAAATGAAAGGTGCAGTGGTAGTAAACACTGAACGTTGCAAAGGTTGTAATCTTTGTGTAATTGCCTGTCCTTCTGATGTACTAGAACTACATCCAAGGGAAGTCAATAACAAAGGTTACCATTATGCATATATGAAGAATCCCGATTGTTGCATTGGCTGCGCTAGTTGCGGAATTGTTTGTCCTGATGGCTGTATCACCGTATACAGAGTAAAAAAATAATAGTAATAAAGTAAGCTAAACTAATATGGCAGAAGATATTAAATTGATGAAAGGAAACGAAGCTATCGCTCATGCCGCCATTCGTTATGGTGCTGACGGTTACTTTGGATATCCTATTACTCCCCAATCAGAAGTATTGGAAACACTCACGGTTGAAAAGCCATGGGAAAAGACAGGAATGGTCGTTTTACAGGCAGAAAGTGAAGTATCAGCTATTAATATGGTTTATGGTGGTGCTGCTACGGGTAAAAAAGTACTGACTTCTTCTTCTAGTCCTGGCGTAAGTTTAATGCAAGAAGGTATTTCTTACATCGCAGGCGCAGAACTTCCTTGTTTAATCGTAAATGTAATGCGTGGAGGTCCTGGCTTAGGAACCATTCAACCAAGCCAGTCTGATTATTTTCAAACCGTAAAAGGCGGTGGACACGGTGATTACAGATTAATTACATTAGCCCCTGCTTCGGTACAAGAGATGTCCGACTTTGTAGGTTTAGGTTTTGATTTGGCTTTTAAATACAGAAACCCTGCTTTTATACTAGCAGACGGTGTTATCGGTCAAATGATGGAAAAAATTGTTTTACCTCCTTATCAAAAACGTCGTACGGAAGAAGAAATCCGTCAACAATGCCCTTGGGCCGCCAATGGCAAAGAAGGTCGTAAAAACAAGAATGTAGTTACCTCACTAGAACTTCAACCTCAACAAATGGAAGAGAATAACCTTCGCTTTCAAGCTAAATATCGTGAGATTGAAAAGAATGAAGTACGCTACGAAGAATATAGGTGTGACGATGCAGACTATTTATTAATAGCCTTTGGCTGTTCTGCTCGTATTTGCAAAAAAGCGATTGAGATTGCCCGCAAAGAAGGGATTAAGCTAGGTTTAATTCGTCCTATCACACTCTGGCCTTTCCCCTCAAAAGTTATTGCTAGTTATGTAGGTAAAGTGAAAGGGATCTTATCTGTCGAACTTAATGCAGGTCAAATGGTCGAAGACATTAGATTGGCAGTAGAATGCAAAGTAAAAGTTGAACATTTCGGTCGTCTTGGAGGTATTGTCTTTACTCCCGATGAAATCCTTTCGGCCTTGAAAGAAAAATTGTTCTAACATGATGATGCGAGGAAGTAGATTAGATGAAGGCATGACTTTAGTATTTATGCTATTGGCCATAGCTGCTGTTGTGTGCTATTTTGCAATAGACAGCCGTACACCATTTTTATATTGTGCTGGTATTGCCATCTTGGTCCGCCTTGCACAGTATTTTTTACGATTTATAAAATAAAAGAGTATGGAACTAAACGAAATAATTAAACCGGAGAATTTGGTCTATCAAAAGCCTAAATTGCTTAATGATACGGATATGCATTATTGCCCTGGCTGTAGTCACGGTGTAGTGCACAAACTAGTCTCCGAAGTTATAGAAGAACTGGGTCTTGAAGATAAGGCTGTCGGTATCTCACCTGTAGGATGTGCTGTATTTGCTTACAATTATATTGATATTGACTGGATTGAAGCAGCTCATGGGCGTGCTCCTGCAATCGCTACAGCGACGAAGAGACTCTATCCTGATAAAGCGGTCTTTACCTATCAAGGGGATGGTGACTTAGCTGCTATAGGTACAGCTGAAACTATTCATGCGGCAAATAGAGGTGAAAATATTGTCATTATATTTATCAATAACGCCATTTATGGTATGACTGGTGGACAAATGGCTCCTACAACCCTTCTAGGAATGAAAACAGCGACTTGCCCCTATGGCCGGGACGTTGAACAAAACGGATATCCACTTAAGATTACTGAATTATTAGCTCAACTAGAAGGCACATCCCTTGTTACCCGTCAGAGTGTACAAACGCCAGCGGCTATTCGTAAAGCTAAACGTATGCTTAAAAAAGCATTTGAAAACTCTATGAATAAAAAAGGGACTTCTGTAGTAGAATTTGTTTCTACTTGTAGTTCTGGTTGGAAATTAAGTCCTGAGAAAGCAAACGAATGGATGGAAGAAAATATGTTTCCTTTCTACCCTCTTGGTGACTTAAAGAATATATAATCCCAATAACTATTGACATGACAAAAGAAATAATTATAGCGGGCTTCGGAGGTCAAGGTGTTTTGTCTATGGGCAAAATTCTTGCGTATTCTGGATTAATGGAAGACAAAGAAGTATCTTGGTTTCCTTCTTATGGTCCCGAACAACGTGGAGGTACAGCGAATGTAACCGTCATCTTAAGTGATGATCTCGTAAGCTCTCCTGTCTTAAATAAATACGACATCGCAATTGTACTGAATCAACCTTCTCTTGATAAATTTGAAAGTACAGTAAAACCAGGAGGTATCATTATCTATGATAGCTATGGAATCAATGGCAAAGTAAAACGTAAAGATATAAAAGTATATCAAGTAGATGCTATGGATGCCGCTACAGAGATGAAAAATGCAAAAGCATTTAATATGCTTATCTTAGGTGGCTTACTTAAAATTGTTCCTATAGTAAAATTAGAAAGCGTACTGAAAGGATTGAAAAAATCTCTTCCTGAACGTCATCATCATCTTATTCCTATGAATGAGAAAGCAATTCTTAAAGGAATGGAAATTATTCGTGAAGTACAATAGTAACGAACTAAGCTTCGACTATCTCTAGGATATAAAGAATAACAAGGTCTTCAAATTAATGTTTTGAAGACCTTTTTATTTTATTAATGATAGTGATTACTTGATCTCAAACGGTCCTTTTTTTAGGCCACATGGAACTGCAATTTATTCGTTATGTTTGTGTCCAATTCCACCGACTTTTTACAAAAAATAAACGAAGATTTTTTGTAAAATTTCCTAGTCAGATTCATCCTACGGATTTTCTCAATAATTATATTTTCTACACATTTTGAATATAAATAACGGATATAGCTTCACCTATACCATATATTTCAGTACTTTTGCACTGTTTTCATTGAATAACTTAGAGTAAAACAAAAAAAGTATATGTTAAAATTTCTAAAGCAATGGACCCTACCCATTGCTATACTTATCGGTTCCGTATTCTATAAATACGTAGGAGCCATTTCATTCCTAACTCCGTATCTGATCTTCTTTATGTTACTTTTGGCCTTTTGTAAGATCTCGCCTCGTCAAATGAAACCCCATCGTTCACATTTACTACTACTGGCTATCCAGCTCTTGGGTAGCATTGGCGTATACTATCTTTTAGCGCCCTATAACGTCATTGTAGCACAAGGAGCTATGATGACTATGCTAGCACCAACAGCGACGGCAGCAACCGTTGTAACCTCTATCTTAGGAGGAGATGTAGCCTACCTAACCACCTATTTGTTACTTATTAATGTATCCGTAGCCTTTTCAGCACCCGCTATCTTTTCCGTTTTAGGAACAAACCCTGATATGCACTTCTGGCAATCTTTCTTTTATATTTGTCAACACATTGGACCTCTTATGTTACTTCCTTTAATTCTCGCTATGGCCCTACGTAAATGGACTCCTCGCTGGCATGCTAAACTACTAGAAATGCATGGATTAGCCTATTATCTATGGGCTATTGCCGTAGTAGCTGTAATGGGTAAGACCGTGAGCTTCATTGTCGAAAGGGGCATAAAAGATATGAAAATAGAAATCGCTTTAGGGCTTGTATCGATTATCCTTTTAGTTGGGCAATTCTTTTTAGGACGTTACTTAGGACACAAACGAGGTGAACCCATCTCCTCTGGACAAGGACTAGGACAAAAAAATACAGTCATCGCCATATGGATGTCACAGATGTATTTAGATCCACTTTCCTCCGTAGCTCCCGCCGCTTGCGTGATATGGCAAAATGTCATTAACAGCTGGCAGATGTGGCATCATGAAAAAAAACAAATCAAGAAAAGATGAAAATCAGTATTTGAGCCGTGATCACTCTAGCAAACATTAAGAAAGGATAAACCGTAGCATAAACAACGGAAGGTTCATCATTATCAACTACGGAATTCACATATGACAGCCCCATAGGACTAGCCATACTTGCGGTAACCATACCCATATTTTGAGAAAAGTTGAGTTTATACACGTACTTTGAGATAAATGCGATCAGTAAGACAGGGATCAAAGTCATTGCTGCACCAATACCCACCCAATGTAAGCCTTCAGCACAAAACATTGTTTCGACAAATTTACCGCCTGATTGTAATCCTAGTCCAGCAAAATAAATCGTAATACCGAACTCACGCATCATTAAATTAGCACTTAAAGTGGTATACGTTGTAAAATGAAAACGGGAACCAAAGGCACCCATTAAAATACCAACCACTATAGGCCCCCCAGCTAAACCAAGACGAACTGGCGCTTCTAATCCAGGTATTGAGATAGGTATAGATCCTAGAATCAAACCTAAAGTAATCCCTATAAATACAGAAATCAAATTCGGTTTATCTAATTTCTTTATCTGATCTCCTAATATCTTTACTACATTTTTGACCGATTCTTTTTCACCAACAATGGTCAATTTATCACCCAACTGCAAATGTAAATCACGAGAAGCTAATAAAATAATACCCGCACGTGAAATACGTGTAATATTAATACCATATAAATTACGCAAACGTAAATTACCCAAGCGAACCCCATTTACCTTATTCTTCGTAATAACGACTTGTTGGGAGATTAAATCAGGATTCTTTTGCTGCCAATTTATTTCAGGTTTCTTGTTCTCATCAACCTCCAACTCGCCGAAGAATAGTTTTATCTTATCTACATCGTTCTTGAGAGAAACAAGATGTAAATAGTCATGTTCATTTAAGACTGTTTTTGAGGTAGGGATTAATACCTCTCCATGACGCCAGATACGTGAAATAACAAAATTCTCATTCGACAAATGACCTATCTCATCAATAGTTTTACCATAAACCGCAGGATTAACAACCTGATATTCATTTACCACTGTTTCGCTCCTTGTATCAAGCGTTTTTTTAAAATCCTTTTCATTGGTCAGAAAACGATGAAAAAAAACAATAATCAACATAACCCCCACAGCACCAAGAGGATAAGTTACCGCACAAGCCAAAGCCATATCCAATACTCCTTTTGTTTGACCAGGGAATAGATGCAAATAGGCCGCTTGACCTGCACCTAAAGCAGGAGAGTTAGTCACTGCACCTGAGAGTAACCCTACTAATTTATACATAGGGATATCAGTGGTGTACTTAAAAATAAGCGTAATGGCCACACCAAAAATTAAAACACCCATCCCTAACAAATTATACAATTTACCTCCTTTCTTCATCGTAACAAAGAAACTTGGTCCTACCTGTAGGCCCACGGTATAAACAAAAAGGATCAAACCAAAACTCTGAATAAAATTAACGGTATTAGACTCAATAACAATTCCTAAATGTCCCCCTAATATACCTACAAAGAAAACAAAAATCATTCCTAAAGAAACCCCGAAAAACTTCAAACGTCCTAAATAAATACCTAACCCTGATACAAGCGCTACAGCCATAACGGACTGCATGGGTGAGGGTTGTCTAAAAATCTCGAATAACCAATTCATCAACTAATCTTATTAACTATAAAATCAAAAAATAATTCTATTTTTACTCAAAAAAGCCTCAACTTGAAAGTTGAGGCTTTTTTTATCTTTCTTCAAAAACTCTTAGTTTTTTTTGCGATTTCCATAACGAGTTAAGAACTTGTCTACACGACCAGCTGTATCAAGTAATTTAGATTTACCAGTATAGAAAGGGTGAGATGAACTAGAAATCTCGACCTTTACCAATGGATATTCTACACCTTCAAGCTCAATAGTTTCTTTTGTGTTAATTGTGGAACGACTGATGAAAACATCATTGTTCGACATGTCCTTAAAAGCTACAGGACGATAATTGCTAGGATGAATTCCTTTTTTCATTGCTTTATTGCTTTAGTAATTTAATATTCAACTTTATATATATAGTTTGGTAACCGGCAAATTTTGAAATGCAAAGGTATTGATAAAAGGATAAGAAACAAATCTTTTTCTACTATTTTTCCCTTTTCAATTTCTTTTTCAGATATTTAATCCCTCATGGATTGTTTGTGTAGTATAATTCGTTATCTTTGTGAAAGTTTATTTCAAATATTAACGTAATACAAATACCAAAATGGTAAATTACAAAGATTTAGGTCTTGTAAACACAAGGGATATGTTTGCAAAGGCAGTTAAAGGTGGATATGCTATTCCTGCTTTTAATTTCAATAACATGGAACAGATGCAAGCTATTATTCAAGCTTCTGTAGAAACTAGTTCTCCTGTTATTTTACAAGTATCCAAAGGTGCACGTAACTATGCTAACCAAACCTTGCTTCGTTATATGGCTCAAGGTGCAGTTGAATATGCTAAAGAATTAGGTTGTGAAAAACCTCAAATCGTATTACACCTAGATCATGGTGATACTTTCGAAACTTGTAAAAGTTGTGTAGATTTCGGTTTTTCTTCTGTAATGATTGATGGTTCTTCTCTTTCTTTTGATGAGAACGTTGCTGTAACAAAGAAAGTTGTTGAGTATGCTCACAAATTTGATGTTACTGTAGAAGGTGAATTAGGCGTATTAGCTGGTGTAGAAGATGATGTAGTTGCTGAAGAGCATACCTATACTCGTCCTGAAGAAGTTGAAGAGTTCGTAAGACGTACAGGTTGCGATTCTTTGGCTATTTCAATTGGTACATCACACGGTGCTAACAAATTCAAACCCGAACAATGCACACGCAATGCTGAAGGTATGTTAGTTCCTCCTCCATTAGAATTTTCAGTATTAGAAGCATGCGAAAAGAACCTTCCTGGTTTCCCTATCGTATTGCACGGTTCTTCTTCTGTTCCTCAAGAAGAAATTGCTACAATCAACAAATATGGTGGTGCAATGAAAGATGCTATTGGCATTCCAGAAGATCAATTACGTAGAGCTGCTAAATCAGCTGTTTGTAAAATTAATATTGATTCTGATAGCCGTCTAGCAATGACTGCTGCTATTCGTGAAGTTTTTGCACTTAAACCAGCTGAATTTGACCCACGTAAGTACTTAGGCCCAGCTCGTGAAAATGCTAAGAAACTTTACAAACATAAAATCCTTGATGTATTAGGTTCAGCTAACAAGTTGTAATCCTTACATTACACTCTCCTTTGAGAGAAAGGTAGAATAAATAAGCCTGCTAACTTTTTTGTTAGCAGGCTTACTTTTTTTGAAAGTGCTTAACCTTTATCAAAAACTTTACTTATATATCGGAGACACCCAATCTTCTTTTTCACCATATTTACTCTCTGAAGCCCAACGAATTCCTCGTTTCATAATCTCCAAAGATTCTGGTGCTGTTTTAAAGTCTACGGCGATATGTCCTAACGAAGAAAAGAAAACACGACCTTCTCCATAATATTTTTTCCATACCACGGGCATAACAGCTCCTTTTATCCAATAGGCATGCTTTCCATCATATGTTGTGGTAGCTAAAACTTTCACATTAGGATCCACGTGCATATAGTATTGTTCAGATTCCTCGGTGAAATCTTTTATACCTGCCGTAACATAATCCTTATGATTCTTAATGTTTACCACATAGGGGATTTTATAATTACCTGGATGTGCAACCCATTGTCCCCCTACCATAAACTGGAAATCTGTATTCTGACGAAAAGAATCACCTAAGCCACCATGCCAGCCCGCTAAACCGACACCACTCATCACAGCCTTTAGTAGCCCCTTTTCTTCTTCCTTCTTAATAGTGCCCATTGTCCATACCTGAATAACAAGATCTATTTTAGCCATTAATACAGAATCCTTATAGCATCCTAAACTATCTGAGACAATCACTTCAGCCCCTTCAGAACGCATCCAAGGAACAAATAAATCTCTGCATTTTACGGGATCATGTCCTTTCCAGCCACCATAAACAAATAAAACTTTCTTATTTTTCAACGAAGGTTCTGATTTTTGAGCCATTGTGTCAATGGATACCAATTGACACAAGGCTATAAAAAGAACAATCATTAGATTTATCTTTTTCATTTTTCGATACATTAGTTTCTACAATAAGGTAATTTATAAGGATTACGATACGCATATTTATACAAACGATGCGCTTTAGCTTCCTCATCACCCCCGTCAAAGCTTACGGTAGCTGGATCCCATTTCAAAGAACGACCTAGTTCTACTGAAATGTTTATCAAACAGCAAGCGATACAAGTACTTGCTCCCACTTCTACTGGAGCAATCGGATTCCGACGAGAACGAACACTATCAATGAAATTTTGCATATGGGGTGCACTGACCTCAAATTGTCCTGCTTCAATCTTCTTTTCACTCTTTTGCAACAAAGAAGGATCAGAACATTCGATATACCCACGTTTTACTTTCAACCAGCCATTCGTACAGTTGAAACACAGTCCTTTATCGCCATCTTCTACATCGTCGCTAAACTTATGTTCCTTCATAATGATCCCATTCGCATACTTTAAAGTCCAGAATCGAGCACCATCTACGGCTCCAGGTATAATTTCAACGGGTCCAGAACCATCCATTCCTATAGCGGCTTGTGCTATATCAATCATATGGGCTCCCCAATCTCCTGTATATCCATTTCCTGTCTCACGATAATAACGCCAGGTTGCCCATGGCCCAGTCTCATGATCCATAGGTGTAGCTATTTGTGGACACATTTCAGGATTATAATGAACGACCTCACTATTCAACGGCCCTAACCATTGATTAAAATTCAAATGAGGGGGAACTTTAAATTCTTTTAAATCAAAGGGGGCAGGTGGCTCTCCTATCTGACAATAAACAGTATCCACATGGCCCAACTTTCCTGATCGAATCAACGTTATCGCTTGTTGAAACTCTTTACTAGAACGTTGTTGACTACCCACTTGTAATACACGACTATTCTCTCTCACAGCTCTTACCATGGCCAAGCTTTCTGCGATCGTATACGTAAGGGGCTTCTGACAATAGACATCTTTTCCGGCCTGACATGCATTGATAGCAGCCATCGCATGCCAATGGTCTGGCGTAACGACTTCAACAGCATCAATATCCTTACGATCAAGTAAGTCTTCATAAAATTCGTACTTATCGCAACGGGTGTTTTGGCCTATTTTATTCTGCCATTCTCCTACACGAAGTTCAAAACGATCTCGCTTAATGCTATCCACATCACAGCATGCTGCAACTTGGACTCCAGGACAAGCAGAGAACCCTCTAAAATCTGAAAGGCCTTGTCTTCCTAAGCCAATAAAGCCCAAGACCACACGGTCACTAGGTGCAATGCGAACACCATTGATGGCCCAACTAGGTAGAATGGTCAATCCTGCCAAGCCTAAGGCAGAGAGACCTAAAAAGTCTCTCCTGTTCATGTTCTTCTTTTTGTTATTTTTCATCATATAATAATTAATAAATTAATAGTATAAAATATTCGTATACGTTCTTTTAGTATCCTGGATTTTGAATTATCTTAGGATTTTGATCAATTACATCTTGAGGTATTGGCGTCATATACTGCTTAGGTTCAACCTTAACGGAATATTTCACTTCGGGTTCTACGCTATAAACCCATACGCCTGAATTATCTTCGGGTTTTGAATTCTTAATTACCATATTATGGCGAGCAACACCCATTCTGTCTTCTAATTTTTTCAAACGTTGTGTATCAAAATAGCGTTTACCTTCAAAACATAATTCACGACGACGTTCTTTTTGAATTTCTTCACGCATTTCATCTTTCGTTAATCCTGTGTTCAATTCAGGAAGTGTTGAACGAACTCTGATTCTATTGATTGCTGCATAAATAGAAGCATCAGGTCCAGATACTTCATTCTGAGCTTCTGCATAATTCAAGAAAATCTCTGCGTAACGAATGAATACTAAATTTTGTCCACTTGCATTAGGTCCAGGAGCTGCTTCTTGATTAATTCTTTTTTTCTGATAATAGCCTGAATCACCTGTATCCGTTTTACCAGCCAAATCAATTTCATTTTGACTTGGATTTATTTTGTCGATGCGAGTATAAATGATTTCTGATTGTGGCATCCAATCCATTTTATATTCACATCCATCATATACTATAAAATCATAAAAACGTTTTTCACGTCCTGTAAATGGTTTTTGTGGA
>Ga0265294_10007684_pt1 | contig 12730 bp, 9 predicted proteins | sample MunlanPumphouse3_FD_192504 | JGI IMG/M metagenome (GOLD analysis project Ga0265294, IMG submission 192504) | Groundwater microbial communities from a municipal landfill in Southern Ontario, Canada - Pumphouse #3 | ecosystem: Environmental > Aquatic > Deep subsurface > Groundwater | place... | reverse complement strand
ATTTTGGAGGTATTTTATGACTGAAAATATATATACTCTTATAGGTAAAAGAATAAAAGAAGAAAGGCAAAGACTTTCTTTAACTCAGGAAGAACTTGCTACTAAAGCTCATATAGGTACAAAATTTGTCGGGAGTATTGAAAGAGGTGTAACAAAACCAAGTCTTGATACCTTTATTAAGATAGCAAAAGCACTTAATGTATCTTGTGATTCTTTAATCAATAAAGAAATCAAGAAAAAATCTAGTTATAAAACTTCTGTTTCAAAACCATTAGAATATCTGGTATCAGAATTTCCGGATAATAAGCAAGACCAACTATTAAAAGTATTCAAAGATATTCAAAAATTAACTTCAAAAAAATAAAAAGTTACCACTGATGATTTTTATTTAAATATTATTTTGTCAGATTAGAATAACGGAGTTTTTGCATTATTTGTTTTCTGGATAGAACACCTTTTATTTGTTTGTTTCTGCTTATGACAATAATATCTTTAATACCATTTGAATGTAAAATAAATAATGCTTTATATAAATCATCTTCTTGATTTATATAAATAGGTTCAGGATTCATAATAGTTTCAATATTTGCATTAGGATTGCTTTCTCGTAATGTATAATCTTCTAAATCATCTTTACTTATTGTTCCAACTAAATTGCCTTTTTTGTCCATAATAGGGAGGACATCATAATATTCTTCTTTAATTAAGTTTATTACATCTTTTATTTTTGTATCTAACCCAATTTTTGTTATGCTTGTATCCATAGCATCAGTAACCATAATTTTAGTTAAAATTGTTTTCTCTTTTGATGGGGTATCTTGTTTTAGAATTAAAGTTGAATATATAGGGGCATGATTCAGTTTTTCTGCAACTAAATCAGCAATGGCAACACTAAACATTACAGGTAAAATATTATGATAATCACCGGTCATTTCAAAAACCATTACAACAGCAGTTATTGGTGTTCTTGCAACTGCCGCAAGAAAAGTTCCCATACCTACAATAGAAATTGTTATTAAATTAACCTCAATGCCAAAATAATTTGATATCATTCCTATGGCATATCCCAAGAAAGATCCTAACATTAATACCGGCAAAAATATTCCCCCTACTGATCCGGATGAAAAACATAACGGAGTAACAAAAAATTTCCCTACAAAAATTAAAGCAATCCATCCTATAGTAAACTTATGTTGTAATAATTGATCTATAGTTAAGTTTCCTCCACCTAAAATATATGGTAAAAATAAACCTAAGACTCCTATTATAAAACCGGCAATTGCCGGTTTTGCCCAATTAGGGATTTTTTGCATTTTATCATACATTTTAAGATCAAAAAATATAGTTTTAGCAAATAAAACACCTAATATACCTGCTGCTATTCCAAGTGCTATAAAGATAACAAAACTTTCCGGAGATATGTGTACAGATGTGCTGGATAATGGGACTAAAAAAGATGGATTTTCACCTAAAAAATATCTGGAAACACTTACTGCGCTTACAGTTGCTACTAATACCGAGAACAATGTAGCTGCAGAGAATTTTTGAGTTAGTTCTTCTAAGGCAAATATTGTTGCAGAAATAGGGGCATTGAAAGTTGCTCCAAGAGCAGAAGCAGCTCCGCTGGCAATAAGATTATGCTGGCTGGTTCCTTTCATCTTAAATATTTTTGCAACAAAAGCTCCTACACCTGCACCAATTTGCACGCTTGGACCTTCTCTCCCTAAAGAGAGACCGGTTCCAATTCCTATAGCACCACCAAAAAACTTAACAATAATGCTTCTGATTCTGGTTCTTTTTCCTAATCTGGCAAGAGTTAATTTGACAAAAGGGATTCCGCTTCCCTTTGTTTCAGGTGCAATCTTGAATACCAACAAGCCTGCTATTAATCCGGCAACAGATGTCATAATTGGGAAAATAAAAAGCTTTTCAATGAAAGTAAAGTGAGAAATAAAACCTTGTGTTAGTGCAAATATTTTAGTTATAGTTAAGTTGAACAGTACTATTAATAATGCAGCTATTACACCTACAAATATAGCTTGTAGAATTATTTCGCTTCTGGAAATGTCTTGAAAGAATATTTTTGTTTTATTTAATATAGTAGTTTTCATAAAGATATATTATATAATTTTTAGCAAAGTTTAAATAAAAACTTGAAAATGCAATTCATGTATCAAAAAACAAATCGCAAATAATGTATAATACAAAATAGTACTAATATTAAAATTTAAGAGTATTAAAATAGGTAAATGGTATGAAAAAAATATTATTTTGGTTGATTATTATTTTTTGTTTATTTGCAATTGCGGTATTTATTGCTTTTAAAATATTCTTAACCCAAGAAAAAATAAAGTCGTATATTATTGACTATGCACATACTGAATTAAACCGAGAAGTTACATTTGATAAACTATCTTTTAATCTGATAGGTTTTAATTTAGAAAACTTTGCTATGTCAGAAAAATCAACTTTTGCAGACGGTACATTTATTAAAGCAAAACAACTCATTGTAAAAATAAATGTGCTTCCATTATTACATAAAGAAATAACAATAGACACTTTAGGTATAGATAATATGTATGTTGAAATCAAAAGAGATGAAGAAGGAAAATTCAATTTTAATGATATTATAGATTCTAAAAAATCACAAGAAGAGCAAAGAACACCAGAAGATGATAGCAGTAATATGTTACTTAATATAAATGATTTGTATGTAAAAAATTCTACTGTAAAATTTAATGATAAAAAAATTAAATTAAATACAGAAATCAGTGATTTCAATATAGATTTGAAAGGATTTTCTTTTACAAATTTGTTTTTATGTAAAAGTTCATTTAATATTAAATATAAACAAGATACAATAGATGTTTACCTGCCAATAAATATTAACTTTCAAACAAATTTAAATGATTTTGATCAAGATAAATTGTTCCTAAACATTTTATCGTTACAAACAAAATATAATAATTCAGATATTATTATAAGCGGTAAAGTCGAAAACCTTAATATGCCAAAAATTGATTGTAATATATCAATGAAAAATATTGATGAAACAACATTTAGTGATTTTTTTACCGGTATTAAATATAATATAAAATCACTTGATTTAAAATCACAGGCTACAATAAATATTTCAAGTAAAACAGCAGTAATTGATAATTTAAGTTTAGTTTTACCACAATCTTCAGCAAATATATCCGGTAATATTGATTGGAGTAAAAAAGATATTTCGTATGATTTAAAATCAGATATTGATATTTTATTAGATAATTTATCTGAAGTTATACCGGAATACAACTTAAAAGGAAGATTTAAATCTAAAGCTAAAATAACACAAAATTTATTTGATGGCAGTATAGATTTTGAAGATGTTTTTTCATCAAATCAATCATATGGCAATATAGCAAATCTTAATGCCAAAACACATATAAAAGCTGAAAATAAAAAACCATTGTTAAGAGCAGATTTCAAATTTTTTGATATAGATAATCTTAATATAAAAATCACATCATTAAATGCAAATTATAATGATGCGGTATTATCTTTAAGCGGACAATTAATAAAATCTGCAGTATCAAAAATAAATCTTAATTTACAATCAAAAAACCTTTCAAATAATACAATTAATAATTTCTATCAAAGTAAAATAGAGTTTATCATGCCGACTTTAGATTTAGTTGCAGAAACCGCTTTTGATTTTAAGAATAAATCAGCAAATATTGCAAAACTTGACATTAAATTACCGGAATCATCGATTACTACATCCGGCAATATTGATTGGAGCCAAAAGAATTTTATATATAAATTGCATCTTGATGTTGACTTGTTATTAGATCAATTGGCTAAAAATATTACGACATACAATTTAAAAGGAAGGGTAAAATCGCAAGCGACAATATCTGACAGTAATTTTAGTGGAACTTTAAATTGTACGAATGTAGCTTTTGTCTATTCGCCTTTTGTTGATATATCGGGATTAAATTTGAAAGTTATTGCTCAATCCAAAAATGATATTGTCGTTGAACAGATGAAAGGTGTTTTTAACACAGGTAATTTTATGGCAAATGCATCATATACGGATGACAATTTAAATATTAAATTAAGAATGGATAAATTAATAATAAAAGAATCTTCACAAACTAATGCCCAAAAAGAAGAAAATAAAAAAAATGAATCGATATCAAACGACAAAAAATCAAATATAAATATTACTACGGATATAGTTATCAATGAAATCAATATACCATATCTTATAAGTAAACAGGCTGTTTTAAATACATCGTTGCAATCCGTATCTGATAAAATGGATAAAACAAACGGGACATTAAATTTGACTATTGCAAGCGGTAAAATTACAAATGTTAATAAACTTTCAAAAAATAAATTTGCGAAAGTATTTCTTATGATATTTAATGTTTTAAATAACAATATATTAAACAGTAACAATGTTAACAATAAAGAAAAAGGAATAATATATGATAATATGAACTGCAATTTATTGTTTACAAATGGTTTAATGAAAACTCAGCAAGTTTCTATAAAAATGCCTCTTACTACAATTGCCACATCAGGTATCATTGATTTTAAGTCAGGCAACATAAGTATGAAAGTTAATACAGGTTTATATGCAGCTATGAAAGTTTCAGGAACAGTTGATAATCCTAAAACTTCATTTGATTTAATTGGAACAGCTACAGATATATTAAACAGTCCCAAAGGAACTATAGAAGATGTAGGTAAAAAATTAGGAAAATCTCTTGGAAATATATTTAAATAAAATAATTATACGATTGTGTAACATTTTAGATAGGAGTGTTGTCTAACTAATCATTATGAGAAAAATATATCTATTAATTACCTTGATGTTTTTTACAAATTTGTTGTTTGCACAGGATACAAAAATTTTGACTTGGCAGCAATGTATTGATATGGCAAATAAATATAATCAAGATCTTATAGTTGCAAAGAACAATTTAGCCATTGCTGAATATGATTATTATATTTCTTGGAATAATTATTATCCTTCCGCTGATTTAAAATATGGTTTTAACAGAAAAGGCAGTGATGTTACGGAAGACAATTGGGATTTAAGTTTGAATGCTTCTCAAACTCTGTACAATTTTAAAGATATCAGTGAACTGAAAAGCAAAAAAGCCGGTATAGATAAAACTGTTGCCCAGTTAACACAATCTTGTGCAGAAGTTTATTATTCTATTAAAGATGCTTTTTTACAAATGTGTTATGCACAAGAAAACATAACTCTTTTAGAAAACATATATACTTTAAGAACTCAAAGTTCAGATATTGTCAGGTTGCAGTATGAAGGCGGAAAAGAAAGTAAAGGCAATATGTTAAGAGCTCAGGCACAAAAACATTCAGCATACACTGATGTTTTAAATGCCAAAAGAGATTTAAATTTAGCGAGAAGAACTTTGGCTCAAGTATTAGGTGTAGATATAAATCAAGATTTTACTGTTAACGGAGAGTTAACTTTAATAGAAGATAAAACAGAATTTGATATAGATTCAAAAGCTTTGGAAGTTCCGGATGTTATTATTTCGGCTTCTAATGTAAAAATAGCAGAATATAAAGTGTCATATTCAAAAGGAGATTTATATCCTAATTTGTCAGCTTCTGCTTCTGTAGGTTTATCAGATGCACAAGGGCCAATTCCTCCATCAGATAGCAAATCATGGAGTTTAGGAGTGTCATTAAATTATCCTTTATTTTCAGGCGGGATAACCAGTGTTAAAAATACAATTAATTCTTCAAAAGCTGCACTTGAACAAAGTCAGCAGGAATATAAAAAAACAATCTTGACCACAAAAACAAGTTTACAAGATGTTCAAATGACAATAGAAAGAACCAAAGATAATGTTACAACATATCAGATGTTTTTAGAGGCATCAATTCAAAGACAAAAAGAAGCTAATATAAAATATCTTGCAGGAACTATGGAATTTCAAACATGGCAAGATATAGAACAGGAATTAGTAAACAATCAAATATCACATTTATCAGCTTTGCATAATTATAATATTGCTTTAGCTAAAAGAGATAAAATGCTTGGTAATACAAATGGAGAAATCAAATGAAAAGAAAGATAATAATTGCTTTAATTATAGTGATACTGTGTTTTGTTGTATATAAATTGTTTATTAAAAAAGAAAAATTAGTACAGGCATCATATATGCCGGTAACAGTTGTATTATCTGATGTAAAAGAAATAATTAATACAACCGGAGAAGTTTCGGCATTAAACAGAGTTGAAATTAAGCCAAGTGTTGCAGGCAGAGTAGATACATTGTTAGTTAATGAAGGTGATAAAGTCCGCAAAGGACAAATTTTAGCTTATTTAAGTTCATCCGACAGAGTTGCTATTTTAGATGCAGTTAGAGCAAATGAGAAAGAGAATTTATCTGACTGGGAAAGTACATATAAACCAACACCTGTTATATCTCCAATGAATGGTAAAATTATTTTACGAAATGTTGTTGAAGGTCAAACAATAGCTACAAGTGATGTGTTGTTTGCTTTAGCAGATGAATTAATAGTTGAAGCTAGTGTTGATGAAGCTGATATAGGCAAAGTTAAAGTAGGGCAGAGAGCTGTAATTAGCTTAGATGCATATAAGGATATTTCTGTTGGCGGAAATGTATTCCAAATTTTGGAAGAAGGGCAGAATGTTAGTAATGTTATCACATATTATGTAAAAATCAGACCGGATGAAACTCCAAAATTTTTTAAATCATTAATGACAGCAAATATAGAAATAACTGTAAAAGATAAAAAAAATGTTGTTGTTATACCTTGGAATAGTGTCAACGAAACACAAGAAGGTAAATCTTATGTATTAGTTGGTGATAATCTTATCCAAAACACAAAAGAGATAGTTACCGGTATTGTTGACGGAGATAATGTAGAAGTTGTTTCCGGGTTGAATGACGGAGATACTATCTTAGTTAAAGCAGATAAATATCAATTAGAAAACACAACAGAAAGTACTAAAGGGTTTCTCCAGATGACACCACAAAAGAGAAAGAGTAATAGTGAAATTTTAGCGGGTTCGGAAACTACAAAAACCAAAAAATAAAAAAACTAATTGGAAAATAAATGCCAAAAGAAAACAAGCCGTTAATATCAATTAAAAATATAACAAAGGTTTATGAAGTCAGTGATACTAAATTAGAAATTTTAAAAGGAATAAACCTCACAATAGAAGAAGGAGAATTCGTCGCTATTATGGGTCCTTCCGGTTCCGGGAAAAGTACATTGATGCATATACTTGGACTTTTAGACAGACCAACTGATGGTGTGTATGAAATATATGGGCAAAATGTTTTAAAATTTGATGATAACCAAACAGCTTTTTTAAGGTCTAAAATTATAGGTTTTGTATTCCAACAATACAATTTATTAAACAAAATGACAGCTTGCGATAATGTTGCATTGCCTCTTATTTATTCAGGCGGGAAAAATCGTATAGAAAGAGCAAAAAAACTTTTAGAAGATGTCGGTCTTGAAGACAGAACAGATCATAAACCTAATCAATTGTCCGGCGGACAACAGCAAAGGGTAGCAATTGCAAGGTCGTTAGTTAATGATCCTAAAATTATTTTTGCGGATGAACCAACAGGGAATCTTGCTTCTGCACAGTCAAATGAAATAATGCAGATATTAACAGATTTGAATAAAAAAGGTATTAGTGTTATTTTGGTAACACATGAACCTGATATAGCTCAATGGGCAAACAGGGTAATAACAATAAAAGACGGACAAGTTATATCAGATACAAAAAAAGAAGAGACTCAGGAATTTGTATCAAAACCTTTAAAAATAAAAAAAGATGAGGCACATCTCAGCTTAGCGGAATTTTCAGAAAACTTCTTTTCAGCAATAAGAGCAATTTTGTCAAATAAAACACGTTCAATTTTAACAATGCTTGGTATTATTATAGGTGTAGCTTCAATTATATCAATGTTAGCTCTGGGTAATGGTGCTCAAAAATCTTTAGAAAAACAAATTACATCAATGGGAACAAATCTTTTATATCTTATGCCGGGTAGAATTTCTTTAGCCGGAGTTGCCGGCAGCGTAGTAAGAAGAATAACTTTAGATGATGTTGAAGCTTTGGCTACAAATACAAAACTTATAAAAAACATAGATCCTAATGTTAGTGGTTCTGCTCAGGTAGTTTATGGTAACAAAAATACAAATACAACTATTACTGGAGTAACTATAGCATATCAATATATGCAAAGTTCAGTTCCTCAATATGGTAGATTTTTTACAAAAAGTGAAAATGATTCATCTGCAAAAGTTTGTGTAATTGGGACAACAGTTGTAAAAAATATTTTTGGCAATGAAAATCCTATTGGTAAATATATAAAAATTGATAGAAAACAGTTTAGAATTGTTGGGATATTGCCTGTAAAAGGTGCACAAGGACCTAGAGATGGCGACGATAAAATAATTGTCCCTTTAAATACAGCAATGAAAAGGTTGCTTGGCACAAAATATGTGTCATCGGTATCTGTAGAAGTGCAGGATGGCAAAATTGATGAAACAGAAGCATATTTGTTATCTACGATGTTAGCCAGAAATAAATTAGGATCAGACCAGGCAGATTCTTTTAGAATAAGGAATATGTCAGATATGATACAAATGCTTTCTTCTACAACAAAAACAATGTCAATGTTGTTAGGTGCAGTTGCAGGTATTTCTCTGATAGTTGGTGGTATTGGTATTATGAATATAATGCTTGTCAGTGTTACTGAAAGAACCAGAGAAATTGGTTTAAGGAAAGCTATAGGAGCAACAAAAGTTGCTGTGTTATTACAATTTTTGATAGAGTCTTCAGTTTTGTCACTGCTTGGCGGAATACTTGGTGTTAGTCTTGGAGTTCTTATTTCTTTAGCTGTCTCAAAATTTGCAGGGTGGGCAGCGTTTGTATCAACTTTTTCAGTTATATTGTCAGTTTCATTTTCAGCAGGTGTTGGAATAATATTTGGGTTATGGCCGGCGAAAAAAGCATCAGAATTATCTCCAATAGAAGCTCTTCGTTCTGATTAACAAAGACATTGTATTATTGGATATATTTAAACATTTGTAGTTGTAAAGGTGTTGTGTTTAAAACTTTTACTTTGTTTTTTGAAGTTTCAAGAAAATCAATAATATTACCGTCTTTAGCTGCAACTATTTGGTAAGACCAATTAATTGGGTTGCCTCTTAAAATACTTGTTGGTATAGCAATACTATCTTTATTATTATCAATTGTTTTTAGCAGATTAACTACATTTGCAGAAAATCTATAAATTTTTATATTTACAGGTGTAACTCTTATTGCATATTCCCAACAATTTTCCGGGATAAAAAATCCCTCAATCCCTTTTAACATATTTTGACAACCGGTATAAGCAATTCCGTTCATATCTATATAAATATCAATATAATCTAATTGTGAAAAATCTGCATTAATCGAAAACAATACAGGATTTTCATTTTCCTTAAAAGAAAATGTTTTTATAATGCCATTATTATTTATTGTATAAGTATTCCCGTCTTTTATAAATGAACAAATATCTAGCATGTCAGTTTGTTCGGTTGGTTCAATCGTCTCTATTTTTGTTGATTCTTCAAATGTAGGTTTTTCTTTACCGGCAAGTTTAAAAATATTTGAATAAGAAATATCAAATATTTTATTAGCATATAAATCATTGTTAAGAATTTTACTGATGACATTGTAACTGTACATATTTGTTAATTCATCATACAAAGTTGGATATAAATCAGATTTTCCGAAAATTAAATTATCGTTGCTATTAACTTCATTTGATGCGTTTACAAGTTTTATAAAAATATCTTGAGGGATGTTTTCTAAAGTTTTTAGTTTTATATTGTCACCATTGATGTACCTGTCATAATCTTTAGCAACTGTATAGGAAACAGTTAGAGGTAATTCTGTTTCCAAGGTTTTACTCTTATTAAAAAAGGTTATCAGATAAAGCATAAAATCATCATTTTTAATATAGTCTTTTGTTAATAACACAGGTATAAATTCTTCATCTTTTTGAGAAAACCATTGAGATATTTGGTTTTTATCTTTTGGAAAATCTGTATAAGTGACAAATATTGCAAGTTTATTTTTTATAAAAATTCCTTTTTGTAAATTATCTTCAAGTTCAGCTGTTGTCCATAAAATATTATTTTTATAGAAAGCTTTCAGAGTATCTTCGTTTATAATTGCATCTTTTAAAAATAATCCATAGTTTTTTTTGTCGAATGCTAATCTAGAAGTTTTTTTATATGTTTTTAAAAGATTTTTTAAATCAGAAGTTCTGTCAAATGATTTAGATGATATCGATATTTCAGATGAAATAAGAGGGAAATAAGGTTCAGGATTAAGCATTAAAGTTGGTTCTATTTTATTTGATATGATTAGATTTTGGATATTTTCCGGAATCAATGAGTTACTATTTATATTTACGGAAAAACAAAAATTATCTGATGAAGATATTTTTTGTAAAACTTTTGGAGAAATACCATCAAGTGATTCAAAAAACAGTACAACACTTTTGTCTTTTGCAAAAATACTTGATGAAAACAACAGTATTATAGATAAAATAGCAAAATTTTTAATATTCATTTTAATTAAATTACCACTTAAATATATATATTATTATACATTAAATACTCATTAAAAAATATAGCCGACAGAAAAAGTATATTTTAAATATTCTATATCTATTTCTGCATTTGTTGATTCAATGCTGCTTCTGCCTGTGTTTGTTGAAGATAATAATTCAAAGACAACATTATTATATACAATGCCTAGACCTAATGCATAGTATAGCCCGCCCTGTGTTTTGTCTGTGTAATCGTCATATTCGGAATCCGGCATAAAAAAATTATATCCGAGTTGCCCTATAACATATCCATATTTATAAGGGTCAGTTGGGTTAGATCTTAACTTTGCAGACAAATATATTGGTAAGAAATAAAAACTTCCTGGAGTATCACCAATATCTCTTGAATTTTGTAAAGTTATACCGGCACCAAGACCGAACACATTCTGTAAATAATGGTAATATTCTGCGCTAAAATTTAGTCCTTTAGGAGAATCTTCGGAAGTTGTATGTCCTTTGTGTTTATATTTCCCATAAAAATCATATCCGAACTTGATTAAAAACTCATTTGAATTCTCTACTATCGGACCATCATTATCAATATCTAAAAAATCCAGTTTTTTTTTAGGCTCTTCGTCTTTCTTTATTTCTTTAATATCTTTAGTTGGTATCTTAATTAAATCTTCTTTTTGAATTATATAAACAACCTGATCATCTTGGTGAGGAATATTGCCGGTATAAGTAGTGCCGTCATTTAAAATAATTGTTTCTGCATAAGAGGATATTACAAAACATAATAATATTGCACAACAACAAATCAATTTTTTCATAAACACTCCAATTATTTATAATAACTATAAATAGTCCATACACCTATTAAAACAAAAACAAAACCGCTGATTAATTTTAAAGGGATATGGCTTAGATAAGTTTTAGCAAAAGTTCCTGCCAATACTGCTATTATAGAAGATAGTAATAATGCCCCTGCTGCTGCTAAAAACACCATAAAGGGAGATAATTTTGAATCGGTTGCGAATAACAAAGTTGCAATTTGTGTTTTGTCTCCAAGCTCTGCTATAAAAACTGATAAAAATATTGTGAAAAATGCACCCATAAACAACTCCGATAATTTAAAAATACAAGTTTTTAAATATTTATGATAATATCTTTCTTACTATCTTGTGATTATGTTGTTATTTAATCTTCTATTCTTACTTTAACAGTCTTTGCTTTTGTTATGGAAAGTTTATCAATTTCTTTTAAAGCATTTTCAATTTGTTCGCTGAGAGCTCTATGAGTTGTGATAATAATAGAAACCTTTTTATCTCTATTTCTATCGTTTTGATATAAACTTGCAATTGATACACCATAACTTCCTAAAATACCTGATATTTTTGAAAGTACACCAGGTTTATCAACAACAGTAAATCTTAAATAATAATCGCTTTTACTTTGTCCGTGAGATAAAAATTTAATACTTTTATTTTTTGAATATATAACATTCTGAACTTGTCCTGCAATTCCATTTGAAACAAATTTTGATAAATCTATAATATCAGAAACAACAGCTGCGGCAGCAGGTAGCTGTCCTGCTCCTTTGCCATAAAAAACAACATCATCGCAGGCATCGCCTGTAATCATAACAGCATTATATTCATTATGTACATTAGCAAAAAAATGATGATGGTCAATTAAACAAGGTTCTACCCAAAGATCAATCCCTTTGTCTGTTTTTATAGCAGAACCAATAAGTTTAAATACATATCCGAAATCACTTGTTATTTTTACATCTTCAATATCTAATTGATCAATACCTTTTACTCTTATATCACTAACTTTTATCCAACTCCCCCAAGCAATAGAAGACAAAATTGCAAGTTTGTTAGCTGTATCCAAGCCTTTTACATCGGATGTCGGATTTGCTTCTGCAAAACCGGATTTTTGAGCATCTTTTAAAGCATCATCGTATGACATTGCTTCGTTAGTCATTTTGCTCAAAATAAAGTTAGTAGTACCATTTAAAATCCCTGTAATTTTTTTAATTTCATTACCTGCAAGACCTTCATTTAAACCTTGGATAACAGGGATAACTCCACCGACAGAAG
>Ga0265294_10007683_pt1 | contig 12730 bp, 17 predicted proteins | sample MunlanPumphouse3_FD_192504 | JGI IMG/M metagenome (GOLD analysis project Ga0265294, IMG submission 192504) | Groundwater microbial communities from a municipal landfill in Southern Ontario, Canada - Pumphouse #3 | ecosystem: Environmental > Aquatic > Deep subsurface > Groundwater | place... | reverse complement strand
AGCGTGGCGGTGCGAGAAGAAGGCGACCGGATTCTTCTTGAGCACCTCGATAGACCCGTAGCCGTCGCGGGGGACGAAGACCGAGGGGTAGCCCTCGTCGTTGAGAAACGAGGCGAGCCGGTAGGTGTACTGGTCGAGCAGGGTGTTGACGGTCTTATACAGCTCGTGATAGTAGATCGAGGGGGAGGTCGCGAGCACCGGGAGGTGGACCGGGAGACCGATGACGAGCACCGACCGGGCCTCCGGGAAGATCGACTGCGGGTAGAACTCTTCCGGCATCCAGGGCTTAAATGGCGGGTTCTCCCAGCGGTCGGTGCTCGCGACCCCGACGAGCGGGATCTCCATCCTCCGGCAGCGGAGAAGGACGGCTGCCTTCAGGTCGTCGGTCATGATAACGGATCTTTTCAGGTGCGACCTGAAAAAAGTTCGGGATTCTGCCGGAGAGCGGTGAGGGGGGCATCCGGCCACCCTACCGGATGTCCAGGCACATGAAGCGCGAATACGCATGTCCGAAGAAGGCTGTGGAGAAAGCGATCCGGGCAAAGACGTTCTTGCCCATCCCGGCAGCCCCGGATGCCGGTTCCACCGAGCCCGCATAGCCGATCAGGACGCTGCCGCCGCCCCTCGTACTCGCGGCGGGCCTCCCGAAATTGCTGCCGCTCCACGCTCTCCGTGTCGATGGCGCAGACAGCCGCCTCCATTTTCTCATCTCCGGTGGATTGTCTATCTATAGGGAGGAGGGCCGGCGTGGGTAACTCCGGAGGTTCGCCAATAACGTCTCCATCACCGCATCGTTCGTGGCAATTGGTACAAGCATCGTGAAGGCGACAAAGATGATGAGGCTGTAGATCAGTGCGGTCCGCTGTTTTTGGCGACGGTCGACATCAGGAGGGCGACACTGAAGTAGGTCAGGATCATCCTGACTTCCCGCGCAGTTAGGCGCATATCTCCAGAGTATCCAGATTTTTGCGTTGCTTTTCAAGTTCTCCGCCGAGATAACCCATATTCACCAGTTGGAGATGTGCTTATCCAGTAAGCGCATTATATGGTGTAGATCTCGTGACTACAGGCGATTCAGGGGATAAGAGGAATTTATGGTAAATTCTATCTATGCACTTAACTCACCGGGAAGTCAGAGATCATGAGAGCCGTAACCACTCCGAAGACCAGAATGAGCGAAAATTCCGCCAGATCCAGGGTGCTTCCAACGATAAGGAGAGCAGCGAGGGCGACCGCAAGCACGGCGCCGAGCGGAAGGAGAAGGGCGGCGGTGCTCCCGAGAGCTTTCCCGTTAATCACCTCGTCCAGGTAGATCGGATGCAAGAGAAGTTGCTTCAACGATTTACTCTCTTTCTCCTTCGTAATCAGGTCGAAACCGAGGGCAATGGCCAGGATGGCAACGAGAACACCCATCTGGGTCCCCAGTACTTCGCTAATTTGAAAACCAGTATCTCCTTCGCCGAATCAGGAAACCACTACAACAGCAGAAGATCTTTTATAGGTTGCGGGCGTCCCGTTCCCGCTATGGCTTCAACAAAACGGGGGAGAACCTACAGTAAGAATAGCCATCTGAAGTCCAAACCCAAAGAATGTTGTGCTCCTGCTGTCGCGGCACTGGATCAGCACCGGACCATCCCAATCCAGGGGCGGCCCACCCAAATTGACCTGTTCCAGGCCCTAGTGGGGATGGCCGCGATGAACCAGTCGGTTCACTCGATCACCGGGCTTTTGGAGCGCGTGCCCTGTGAGACATCGTTTCGCTACCACCTCTGCTTCAAGGCGACGTCGTATCGTTCTCCAGTTGAACCCGGTTTCCTGGGCAATTTGACTGATATTTAGTCCTTTGTGATGTAAATCACGTATCACAAGAAACTCCTCCATCTTCAGCATTGCCACTACCCTCAAGCGCGTGCTTGAAGGTTAGCAGGTGGGCACTTTTACACTGCGGGTTATATTATCTCCTTCCTCCTGAAGAACGTCTGGATCGCTCTGCTCTGGAGGCATTTCTCGCCGGTGAAGCAGGGACAGAGAACCATCGACCTGCACGCGTTCCGATTCGAATGGTTCATTGTCATAATCGGGGAGGCGATCCGGGCAGTGATGGGGGATGATGAAAGGAATCCTCGTGATGCGACAGCCGGTTTAGAGAAAAGGGATGGAAAGAGGTTGAATATACTGTGTACGCTCTGATCATCTATAAGAATTTGGATATTGTGGGATGCGCTTCTCTGCGAGATAACGAGTCGGAACTATGTATATTCTTCCTGGCTCCTTGATGCATATAAATACACTTATACTCCCCCTCGAGATCATCCATATCATGGGTGATAATAATGATGATTTTATCCTTTAATTGCCTAATAGTGGATAAAATAACTTTTTTCGACTCGATATCGATCGAATTCGTAAATTCATCAAAGATAATGATTGGTGCATTTTTTAGAATGACTCGGGCAAGGGCAATCTTTTGTTTTTCCCCGCTTGAAAGAGCAAATCCTGCTTCACCAACTTCGGTCTCGTACTTCTTGGGCAGTCCCACCACAAAATCATGGATCTTTACTTTTTTTGCAACTTGAATAACATCTTCTTGCGAAGCTAAGAGGTTCCCAATAAGGATATTTTCACGAATAGTGCCATCAAATATCTGATTATCACAGAATACAACAGAGATCATACTTCTAATTGTCTCTTGGCTGATTTGAGCGAAGTCATTGTCATTGAGTAATATTTTACCCTGATCGGGGCGATAAAGCCCTAATAAGAGTTTTGCTACTGTAGATTTTCCAGATCCATTGTCACCAATTAGGTAGTTGATGCCAGGGACAAAGGTCGCACTTAAGCCCTGTAATACAGCCCTATTCCCGTAGGAAAACCAGATATCTTTGAGTTCTATCTTAGACACATTTAATGAAGGTGTCATCTCGCCCCATTCATCACGTTGAAGTGATGAAATCTCCTTAATTCGATCATAAGATGCTTGAGAACCTTTATATGTCGTCCAGAGTGATGATAATTGTTGTATTGGCGAGAAAAACAATCCGATGTATGCCATAAAAGCAGTAAGTGTTCCAATACTGATAGAACCCTCTAAAACTGCTAAACTCCCTAAAGTAAGCAGAAGAATAAAAGGTACACCATACATAAGTATACTCAAAGCACTTTGCATGGAAGTAACTTTCACAACACCTAAAGATGCGGTATAATAGTTGCTTATTTGAGTTACATATTTTCTATGGGCCCAGTCTTCTAAGCCAAATGCTTTCACTAAAGGAACAATTGAGTAGGCTTCTTTAAGAAATGATTGCAGGTTTGCATTTGCATCAAGAACATGCCTCTGACAGGTTTTTATTCTGCCACCAAAAAACCATGCAGAAAAACCGAATAATAGCACAGGTGCCATTACTTCCAGAGTTAGTGTGGGATTTAAAGACAACATTATACCGAATGGAAGGAAAACACCTAGTATCGACGTCACAATTTGCGGTATGATGGTCGTCACATTTAAGACTACAACGTTTGCATTGTTTATTGTTCTAGATTGCAGATCTCCAATTTTCAGTTGCTGAAGAGCCCACAGCTCCCTCTCTTGTATTGTATCGAAGATTTTAACGGACAACTCGTTAAATAATAAAGCGTTTAATTTCCCCCTAACATAACTTGATAAATAATTGGATAATGCAGAAATAAAATAGATGATTATAAGGCTAATTATTATCGATGGAAGAAGTACCAAATTAAGGCCGATAAGTACATTATCAATTAAAGAACTAATAATGAGAGGAGTTATTATTGAAACAAGTAGTCCAATAATACTTAGTACGAATAATGCAGAAATTAAATAGGGATGGGAAAGAAAGAGATCCTTGAGTATTTGGTTATATCCAAACTCCCCTCTCTGGAACATAATTGCATAATTTTTTGCCATATAAATCACCTGTCAATTTCTCCTCAAGAGCTCGACAATCTGTGCATGCATACCTAAACTCACAGGCCCTACACTTTTGAATCGAGTCTAAGTTCATTGTCCATAACCTCTTGATCTCTTCTTCCTTTTTTTCGAAACAGGTGTATAAACACTTATTTCTAATATTTCCAAGTGTATGAGAACGTAACATGATACAAGGCATCACCTCACCAGTCCATGAAATTGCCAGACTATTTCCTAAGCAAGGATGGAATTTTTTGTTGTGTAAAAACCTGTATATATTTACTGGAGCGAATTTTTTCTTTGAAATTAAAGGAGAGTTAGAAGGTAGGTTATAGAAATTACTTGAAACTATATCCATTGCAACGTTATCTACATTTAAGCCTTTGATATCGGAGTATTTATCACCATCTATGACAAACAGATTGAAATAGTCCTTACTTATTCTCTCATGATTTGTCACTTGAATAATTGGTTGTACTCCACTCCCTAAACTTTCAGTAAGCAGATCAGTATAGTTATGCTCATTCAGAGTAACGAAAAGTTTTCTGAAAGAATCACCTGCGTAATCTATTAATTCAAGGACTTCGTCCCATACAAAAGTCAGGTCACCTCCAGTTATATATATTGACTGACATTCTAGATCACGCAATTCGTCGATTAATTGTTTCCATCTCTCAGTACTCAAGTTATTTCCTTTTTCATTCCAAATATTACATCCAATACATCCAAGACTTCTATGAATGCCATTACGTCCACAGTACCAGCAAGATTCTTTACATTTATTGTTAATTTCGAGAAAAACTTTTGCGACATGGGGAGGATTACTTGGCTGGTACTCCTGAATTGGTGCTCCTAAACGAATTTTTTCGATATAAATTGGCTTATTAAAGAAATTACCTATGCAAAGTCGTTTTAGTTCCTGTAAAAATGGCTCATTTTCTTTAACTCCTCCGTTACTTTCACAATGTTTGATTAGAGCAGATTCATTGGCAGTTAGTGCGTAAAGATGCCCATCTATCAAATCATAAATTGCTCCACAATGATCACCCTCTACCAAAAAACACTCCGGATTCAATCTAAAATACATTCCTCAATCCCCCATTGTTGCAGATATTTTGGAAACCCAAGAATAGTAATCATGTGCTAACGAGTTGATAAGTGAGGGACTTTTCTCTGCGATAGAAAATGTCCGATTGAGATCACGAGTGATGTTCGCGTGCTTATTACAAACTTGAGACGCTTTAGTGAAATGCTCGTCAGTTGCAAAAGCGCAATAACACTCTACACATAGCTTTTCGATATTGCAGTCAGGGCATAAATCTAAACTATTTTGGTATCTTTCAATAAGTTCCGTGATTTTATCGAAGTTTAGCCCTGTGCTAATATCACCAATAGGGAAATTTGGACAAATTTTCTCGCAAATATGGAAAAGGCCGTTTATATCAACGTATATCTTTCTCCCTGGAATGCAAGCTCCAGTATATGGAATTAATGATGCTCTTCTATCAATAAACATAGGTATTGAACTTAAGAATTTACTGGCACTAAACCCAAAGAGATGGTCAAAGAAAGACCCAAAAGTATGCTGCATGTCTACGTGATCTAGGTACCATGTAAAAGCTGTTTCAACTTGCTCCTTGAAGTTAACATAATCCTCGTCGGAAAACTGCGTATAGTATGTACATCCCTCGAATCTTGTAGGCATAGTCACGATTGAGATCCTAGGCATTGTTTTATTATTGAAAAATTCCTGAAGATTAAACAGATTACTTTTATAATCGAAGACAGTTATTAAGTGACATCTTTCATACCCAATGTCCATAAATTTCTTCACATTTTTCATAACATCGTTAAATGTTCCGTTTCCAGTTTTATATACTCGATTTCTATCATGTTCGCATTGGGGACCGTCAAGACTGATTGCAATAGAGAAATTATGTTTTACAAGAAAATCGATCTTTTCGTCATCTAAGAGAGTGCCATTTGTTGTAATACTATACAAAAATTCGTAAGATGAATACGAATCTTCTAGATAACTTATACACTTTTTGATTAATTCGAATTGTAAAAGGGGCTCCCCACCATAAAATCCAATTGCAGGCTTTCTGTATGGATTATATCTTTTTCCCTCTTCAATTAGCGTACAATAATAATCCAATGCATTTTTAGCGACTTTAAAATCCATATTCCTAGGGGAAGGACGACGAGAGTATTCATAATATTTTGAATATGCACAATAATTACAACTAAGATTGCAATTCTCAGTTACACATAGTGTCATCTGTAGTAAGCCATTTCGCATCAATTGTTTCCGTACTTCGTCAGGACGATTTTTTGGATGCTTTTCGGCAAGTGAAAGTTGTTGAAGTGATTTTAACTTTTTCGCCAGTTTTGAATAGTATAATCGATCTATATCCTCGAAATCGTTGAGTGTCGCAGTTTGTCCAAACGTTGTTGGATTTATAATTTCTTCGAGAATAGGATCAAGCGGGAAGAACATGCCCGTACTGTTGTCAAACCAATATTTTACTCCTGAGCAACTCCTAAACTCCATAACAAATCCTCCTATCTACAGTAAAAATGAGGGGTTTTACTGGGGTTGGTCGAATTAACCGCAATTAGAAAGCTCCACCTTGCGAGTCAAAATACCCATTCCCATACCCAATATCATGGGAATTCTCCCAAAACATACATGCACAGTAACAATGGCAAGTGCAGTATTTCTGTCCAGGCTCACTCCAGGCTACTACCCACATATCTTCCATTTTTTCCTCCTTTTCATAGTTCTACCAAAGGAGTATAGAAAAGCATATTACCTACTAATGCTAACCTCATTACGCCTTTGGGCAGGAAGGGTTCATCAAGTGTCTACTGTGTGGTGAACCCAACCTACGTTTTTACCTTTTACAAGTATTGCTATATGTTAATTTGCTCGCAGAAAATAAACCAATCGAATGAATATTATCATACTAGAGAATAGTATAGGCATAATCCAATTGCGTGCGGCATTTTAAGATGCACATCATTTATATATCTGGTTACACGTTATCTTTAATATGTTTTAATCTAGGTGATAAAGGATGGATGAGCCTAAAAAGGACCCCTATTGGAAAAATATACTTTTTAAACTCACTAAAGGCGAAAATGGACTATATTCATTTGCACATGATATTGCGATAGTGGTTGCTATCGTTTGTTGCATCGGTGCCACATTATACGTTATATGTGGTACGTGGCCCGCGATTGTTGTCATTGAATCTAATAGTATGGTCCCAAATATGAACGTAGGTGATCTGGTTGTTGTAGTTGATGTAGATCGATTTGGTAACCTTGTGACATGGGAAGAAGGCAAGGAAACAGAATATACAAAGTTCAATAACTTTGGAGATGTAATTATCTATCGCCCCAATGGGATTACCGATACTTGGGCAATGTTAGGGTTAGCTCCTTTTTCCAAGCAACATCCAATTATCCACAGAGCGATGACACGAGTGGAATCTGGTCAGCCCGATCCAATTTACGCGAGTTATAATTCAGAGCAAGAAACTTCAGCAGAACTTCTTTTAATCTCTCATTCAAATATTTCTTCAGATTATGCTGGATATATAACAAAAGGAGATTACAATAGAGTGTCGGACCAGCACTATCTATCAATTCCGGATGTTGGTGATATTCAGCGGGTGAAAAAGGAATGGGTAATCGGCAAGGCTCTCCTGATCGTACCATATGTTGGACTCATACCCTTACACCTCACAGAATGTGCACTCTTAATTCTAACTGCCCTAATTCTTCATGAGTTATACACTCGTTCAAGAGGGAAGGGACCTGATTGACTTCCGGACCAATTGGGAGGAGATGATCCTCGTGTAGCTTCCCACCTATTATAATAATGACAGCTATATTACATCAGTTAAATATAATTGCCACAGGGAAGAGCAAATACACCGTTGCCCTTACCGACGACCAGCGTTCGTTCCTCAAAGGCCTCATCCGCCGCAACAAATCATCCGCCTCCACGATCCGACATGCCTACATTCTGCTCTATGCCAACAAAACCGATCCCGCAGTTGCTGAGCTTGTCCGGTGTCACCCCCTCTCCGTGTTCAACGTCCGCAAAGCGTTTGTCACGCAGGGGCTTGATGCAGCGCTCCACCGGAAACTCCGCGACGAACCGTCAACTCCCCGGAAAATCGACGGCGCTGGCGAAGCCCGGCTTATCCAGATTGCCTGCAGTAAGCCGCCGGAAGGTCGATCCCGCTGGACGTTGCAGTTACTCGCCGATCGCCCCGTAGAACTGCAGATCGTCGATAGCATCTCGATCAAGACCGTGGAGAGGACGCTAAAAAAACGCGCTCCAGCCACATACCAAAAAGTAGTGGGTTATTCCCCCCGCTGAAAACGGGGGAACTTTGTCGCCGCGAAGGAAGATGTGCTGGAGATCTACCAACGACCGTATGATCGGGCACGCCCCGTCACCTGCATGGACGAACAGCCGATCCAACTGCATGCCGAGGTGCGGGAACCGATGCCGGCGCAACCCGGGCGTCCTGAACGGCACGATTACGAATACCGAAGGAACGACGTTGTCTGCGGGTTCATGTTCACCGAGCCGCTGGGACAGTGGCGCCAGGTAACCGTCTCAGAAGCACGGACAAAAAGAGATTGGGCCCGCCAGGTACAACTCACCTTGAAGTAGACTACCCTGATGCAGAGAAGGTGATCCTGGTCTGCGACAACCTCAATACCCATGTCCGGGGAGCATTTTATGAGACCATTCCTCCCGAAACGGCAAAATGCCTGCTGAGTCGGCTGGAAATTCATCACACGCCAAAGCATGGGAGCTGGCTCAACATCGCCGAGATTGAACTCAGCGTCCTGACACGCCAATGCCTGAAGAGACGAATCCCGACGATCGAAGCACTCAGGACAGAAACAGATGCCTGGAACCGGAACCAAAATCAAGCCCAGAAAGGCGTGGATTGGCAGTTGACCACGAGCGATGCAAGGAGAAAACTCAAGTGACCCTATCCGATGATCTTAGAGAATTAGGAGGCAACGAGCACTAGATTGATATTCGCTGGGACGCGTCGGCCGGGGATCTTATTCTGAACGTCTATCCCCCGGACGGCCGCCTCGGTCCATACACCGACACCGACGGCGGGCGGAGAGATGGCCAGATCTTCCTCGACATAGCCGTGACGATCGCCCCGGTTGAGGTGGGATTCTGGGAGCTCCCCGTCTGGCTCCTCCTCATGCACCTTGCCTGCATCCCCGCCGAGATCCTCGCGCCCCTCAAACTCTGGGGATATCTCGGCTATCGCAGGATCAGCCGCGAGAACCTGCTCGACAACGCCGCCCGTGCGCGGATCTTCTCCTGCATCCGCGACCACCCCGAGATACACTTCCACGGCATCGCCCGCGAGACCGGAGTACGGCCCGGGACGCTCAGGTATCACCTGGATCAGCTCCAGAAGAGCCATATGATCGTCCTCGTGGAGAAGGATGGGTATGCCTGCTTCTTCAAAAACGACGGCACCTACTCCGGGTCCGAGCAGCGGTTGCTGGTTCACCTGCGCCGGGGGGTCCCGCACGGGATCCTGACGCTGCTCCTCCAACGCCCATCCGCAACCAGAACGGAGATTGCCGAGAGCCTGGGCGTGGCGGGGCCGACGATCACCTGGCACATAAAGCGCCTCGAGCGTGATCGTCTCGTCTCCGCGGAGCGTGACGGGAGGTGCGTCTGGTATCGTATCCCCGACGAGATAGCCCCCGATGTGGGACGGTGGCTCTGCAACCCTGCCAGAGGCTCGACCCGGCCTGCCAGATAACTCATATCGAACGTGCCGGTGGGGGTAAGCGCACCGGCAGGAAGATGAACGTCTGCGGCACCCCGGAGAGGGGCGAGGGGATACCACCTCTTCCGGTCGCGTGACCCGTCAGATATTCCGGAGCAGGTCGTCTCTGCGGACAAACCAGTTCCAGTCCCAGGATTCGTCGAGGATCCGCACGTCCACCTCCCGGATCCCGTCGATACCGGCAACCCTCCGCCGGACCTGGTCCTTGAAGTAGTCCGACAGCGGGCAACTTGCAATGGTCAGGACCAGCGAGACGGTCGCCCGGTCGTCCTCGACGACGATCTCCCGCACAAGCCCGAAGGTCGACGATATCGATCCCTGCCTCGGGATCGATCACCCCCCTGAGCGCCTCCCGGACCAGCCCCTCCCGCCTCGCCTGCTCCGGAGGACGCTCCGCCGGCGGCAGGGGCGGCGGCCCCTCAAGTTGCCGGATGCGTTCTTCGGGCCTCGCCTGCCGCTCGAGGACGGCCGCCTTCAGGTCGCTGTTCATGGATATCGAGGATCTGGTGCCCGGCAAGAAAAAGGTTCACCCGGGGGGCGGGGAGGACGTCTGACCTCCGGCCTCCCCCGGCACCCACCGCTCGCCGTCCCGGTAAAACTCCATCTTCCAGATCGGGACGGTTTGCTTGAGCCGGTCGATGATAAACTCGCTGGCAGCAAACGCCTCTTTCCGGTGCCCGGCTCCGACGATGACGAGGAGGATAGTCTCGCCGACCCGAAGAGACCCTATCCGGTGGACAATATTCACCGACTCGATCGGGAACACCCGCATCGCCTTGTCACGGATCTTCTCCAGTTCACGGACTGCTACCTCTTCGTAGGCTTCCAGTTCAATCCGTTCTACTTCGTTGTCGTCCCGAACAACACCGCAGAAGGTGACCAGGGCTCCCATGCCCGGCCGCTTCGCCGCCTCGATCATCGCACCAGCGTCGATGACATCCCGGGTAATACCGATCATACTCATACCTCCTCATCCGCCCGCCACCGGCGGGAAGATGGCGACCTCGTCGCCGTCCGCAAGGACGAGCGTCTCGAGTTCATCTCGCTTCACCCTTTTGCCGTTCCGCATCAGGATGACGTGCGCCCGGAGTCCCCCGGAGCCGTCGAAGATCGCATCGGACCCGGAACCGGCGCGGTCCCGGAGCGCGGAAAGAACCGCTCCCATCGCCGCTCCGTCGCGGAGGTCAAGCGAGAGGTTGCTTCCAAGGATCTCCCGGAACCGGGCGAACGCCTTCACCCTGACCTGCATGCTCGCACCCCTCGCTGCAGGCGGGACAGTCCAGCCGCCGCTCGACGGTGTATGTCTCGAGCGTCGTCGTCAGCCCATCCCAGAGAAGAAGCCGGTTGGCGAGGAGGTCCTTCTTACCGAGGAGATACTTGATCGCTTCGTTCGCCTGGATGAGGCCGATCACCCCCGCGGTCGTCCCGACGACCGGGAAGACCTCGGCCGGCGGTGCCTCCGGGAAGATGCACTCGAGGCAGGCCGTCCGGCCGGGGATGATCGTCGTCGCCTGCCCGTCGAACCCCCGGATGGCGCCATGGATGAGCGGCACGCCGCCCCGGAGCGCCTCCCGGTTCAGGAGGTAGCGGGTCGGGAAGTTGTCCATCGCGTCCACGATCAGGTCGGCACCGCCCACAAGGTTCCGGACGTTCGTCTCGTCGATGGTCGCCGCGAAGGCTTTGATGCGGATATCCGGGTTTGCTTCCCGGAGTTTTGTCTCCGCGGATCGGACCTTCAGCTCGCCGATATCGCTCTCCCAATGGAGGACCTGTCGGTTCAGGTTGGTCCGGTCCACCGTGTCCTGGTCTACAAGGTGGATCTCCCCGATACCGGCGACGGCGAGGTAGAGGGCGATCGGGCAGCCAAGACCCCCGGCCCCGGCGATGAAGACCTTCGCATCTTTCAGCCGCTCCTGCCCCTCCTCGCCGAAGAGGAGGATCTGCCGGGCGTAGCGTTCCCGTTCCCGCTCAAGAAGCATCCCGTTATCCTCCCTTTTCCTCAGGCATCCCGTGCCGTGCCCGGTAGTCTTCGATCGCCTTATGGATCCCCTCTTCGGCGAGGACGGAGCAGTGGAGCTTCTGGGGAGGCAGCCCCTCCAGCGCCTCGGCGACCGCCTTGTCGGTGACTTTCCACGCCTCTTCAAGGGTCTTTCCCCGGATCAGTTCGGTGGCCATCGAACTCGACGCAATGGCGGCTGCGCACCCGAACGTCTTGAACTTTGCGTCCACGATCCGGTCATCTTCGATCCTGAGGGTTATCCGCATGATGTCGCCGCAGGCCGGGTTTCCGACCTCGCCGACACCGTCCGCATCCGGGATCTCCCCCATGTTCCGGGGGTTCGTGAAATGGTCCATGACCTGTTCGCTGTACATCGTGATCACTCATATCGGTCGGGGGTGAGCGGCGAGATCTTCCGCAACCGCTCGATGACCCCGGGGAGGACGGAGAGGACATAGTCGACGTCCTCCTCCGTGTTGACGTCACCGAAGGTGAGCCGGAGCGAACCGTGGGCGTGTTCGGGCGGAAGGCCGCAGGAGGTGAGGACGTGCGAGGGCTCAAGCGACGCCGAGGTGCAGGCGCTCCCGGTGGAGGCCGCTATCCCGAGGGCGTCGAGCATGAGCAGGATCGACTCCCCTTCGACGTAGCGGAACCCGACGTTGACGTTGTTTGCAAGCCGCTCGGTCGGGTGGCCGTTCAACCGGCTCGCCGGGATCGCATCCAGGATCCCCTGGATCAGCCGGTCCCGCATCGCGGCGAGCCGGCGGTTGTGTCCCTCGATATCGGCGGTCGCGAGTTCGATCGCGCACCCCAGCCCCACGATCCCGGGGACGTTCTCGGTCCCGGCCCGGCGTCCCCGCTCCTGCGCCCCGCCGTCCATGAACGTCCCGATCCGGGCCCCCTTCCTGACGTAGAGCGCTCCTATACCCTTCGGGCCACCGAACTTAT